>Ga0315904_10012497_pt1 | contig 10720 bp, 10 predicted proteins | sample LakEriMetagenome_6_FD_203529 | JGI IMG/M metagenome (GOLD analysis project Ga0315904, IMG submission 203529) | Freshwater fungal communities from buoy surface, Lake Erie, Ohio, United States - Buoy 12 MA120 | ecosystem: Environmental > Aquatic > Freshwater > Lake | place: USA: Lake Erie, Ohio... | reverse complement strand
CAATGATGAACTTTCTTTTGGGGGTGGAAAAGTACCGGTAGGCAACATCGATGGTGATACCCTGTTCCCTTTCAGCGCGCAGGCCATCTGTGAGCAAGGCGAGGTCTATCTCACCTGCGTTCTTATTCACCGATTGTTTGGCCAGCTGCTCCAGCTGGTCTGAAAGGATATTCTTGCTATCGTACAACAATCTTCCGATCAGGGTGCTCTTTCCATCGTCCACACTTCCTGCCGTGATAAATCTCAATAGATCCATTGATGCTTGTTTTTAGAAATAACCATTTTTTTTCCTGTCTTCCATAGCGGCTTCGGTAACCCGGTCATCGATGCGGGTTTCACCCCGTTCGCTGATCCTGGTGAGGATGATCTCATTGATCACTTCTTCCAGTGTGGCAGCAACGGATTCAACGGCGGCGGTACAAGTCATATCCCCTACCGTGCGGTACCTGACCTTGCGTGTATCGATCTTATCGCCTTCATCGATGCGGATGAAAGGCGAGACCGCAACAAGCTGGCCCTCATGTTCAATGACTTCGCGGAGGTGCGAGAAATAGATCGACGGGAGAGATATTTTTTCCTTCTGGATGTAGCGCCACACGTCCAGTTCGGTCCAGTTGCTGATAGGGAATACGCGTACGTTCTCTCCTTTGGCGATACGACCATTGTAGATACTCCACAATTCAGGGCGCTGAAGTTTTGGATTCCATTGCCCAAATTCATCCCTGACAGAGAAGATCCTTTCCTTGGCCCTCGCCTTTTCCTCGTCACGTCTTGCTCCGCCGATACAGGCGTCGAAGCCAAACTCTTCGATGGTATCCAGCAGGGTATATGTTTGCAGCCAGTTTCTGCTGGCGAACTTTCCTTTCGGCTCGGTCAATTGCTTCTGCCTGATGGTATCCTCCACTTTTCTGACGATAAGCGTAGCGCCCACTTCCTTTGCCAGCGCATCACGATACTCCAAAGCCTCGGGAAAATTATGGCCGGTATCAATGTGCACGAGTGGGAAAGGCAAAGGGCCCGGGGCAAACGCTTTTTGGGCGAGCCGGACCATTGTGATCGAATCTTTCCCGCCGCTGAACAGTAATGCCGGACGTTCAAACTGAGCCGCCACTTCACGGAAAATAAAAATACTCTCCGCTTCAAGCTGGTCGAGATAATCCAATCTGTGTTTTTTGATCTCCATTAGTCTACTAAAATGATAGGTTTATATTCAAAAAAATTTTATACCGACTTCACATGCAATCCGCACTCTTTCCTGCTGTTATCCTCCCACCACCACCTGCCGGACCTGAAATCCTCACCCGGCTTGATCGCGCGTGTACAAGGAGCACATCCTATACTCACAAAACCACGGTCGTGCAGGGGGTTGTACGGAACATGGTGAAGGGCAATAAAGTCCTTCACATCCTGATCCGACCAATGCAACAGCGGATGGTATTTGACGAGGTCATTGGCCTCATCATACTCGAGGATGGGCATACCCTTCCGGTCAGGACTCTGCGCTGCCCGAATACCGGTGATCCAGATCTTCTTTCCTTTCAATGCCCTTTTGAGGGGCTCCACCTTCCGGATCTGGCAGCAGGCTTTCCTGGCTTCCGGGGAAGCATAGAAAGCATTCGGTCCATTTTCGGTTACCCATTGACGTATGTTCGGCTCGTCGGGGTAAAAAGCCTCAATGCTGAACTTATAGCGCTCCAGGGTAGCGCTCCAGGTACTGTATGTTTCGGGGAACAATCGGCCGGTATCCAGGGTAAAGATCGAAACGGGCACGGTGGACACTGATAGCAGGTGGGTGATCGCCTGGTCTTCCAGTCCGAAAGAGGTGGAAAAAACGATCCCACCGGCGTATAACTCCCCCAGTTCCAGCAAGTTATGCTGAAAATCACGGCGGTCGAACCGCTGCAGTATGTCTGAGGACAAATCCATTAGTCTACAAATATAGTAGACTTAACAATAAAACGGTCATTTCGCCTTCATTTCCTTATCACTTAATCGTCATTCAAATAAGAAATGCAGCAATGATATGGGCTCAGGGACTATTCCTGTGTGGAAATCTTTTTCAGGCAGTCTGCCAGACTTTCTTGCCAGGGGCGGGTTTGGATCCCAAAGGTTTCTTTGATCCGGGAGGTATCCATCACACTGTAGGCAGGTCTTTTGGCGGGTGTTGGATAGGCGCTGCTGGGAATGGGGTGTACGATGCAATCGGTCCTGGTCAGCCCGGCGATCGCCAGGGCAAACTGATACCAGCTGATGACCCCTTTGTTGGCGAAATGATAGATCCCCCCGGGAGCTTGCCCAGCCATCGCAATCGTATACAAGGCCACTGCGAGGTCAGCAGCATAGGTTGGGGACCCTACCTGGTCGTCTACAACACTGATCTCTTTTTTGTCGTTCATCAGCCGGATCATCGTTCTCACGAAGTTCTTGCCATAAGAAGAATAGACCCAGGAAGTACGGACCACAATGGCGTCAGGATTCACCCTGAAAGCCTGTTCCTCACCCTCCAGTTTAGAGGCGCCATAGGTGTTTACCGGACTGGTGAAATCTGTTTCGCGGTAGGGTACCGTGGCTGCCCCATCGAATACATAATCCGTGGAAATATGGATGAACCTGCACCGAAGCTCATGGCATACAGCAGCCAGAACGCCCACTGCTTCCCCGTTAATGAGAAAAGCGAGGTCTTTTGCCTGTTCAGCATGATCAACAGCGGTATAGGCAGCGCAGTTGATCAGTACATCTGGCTTCCTGATGCTGAACAGCGTTCGGACCAGTTCAAAATTCTCTATGGGCAAATCTTCCTTCGAAAGAAAAGTAAAATCAACACCATGTGTATTACGGGCAAGGTCACGCAACTCTTTTCCCACCTGTCCGTTAGCCCCTGTTACGATAATGTGCATCTTACTCAAAGGAACTGAAAATTATGTTTTGAATCCCTGAAGGTGGGATGGGCAAGATCTTTCTCTGAGATGATGGCTTTATCTGCCGGGATCTTCCAGTCGATCGCTAATTCAGGGTCGTTCCAGATGATACTGCCCTCGCTGTCTTTATGGTAATAGTTGTCGCATTTGTACAACACCTCTACCGTGTCTGACAGAACAGAAAACCCGTGGGCAAACCCTTTGGGGATGAGGGCCTGTAATTTATTGTCGGACGACAATTCCACACTGAACACTTTACCATAGGTAGGCGAGCCCTTTCGGATGTCAACGGCAACATCCCATATTCTACCGCTCAAAACGCGAACCAGTTTTGCCTGGGCGAAGGGATCATGCTGGAAATGCAGTCCCCGGACTACACCGTAACTGGATTTAGACTGGTTGTCCTGAACCCAGTCGTACGACAAATTCGCATAGCTGAAATCCTTCTCATTATAACTTTCAAAAAAATAGCCCCGGTTATCTTCAAACACTTTGGGTTCAAACAGGAAAATTCCGGGAAACTCAGTAGTGTGAAAAGGCATATAGGACGTTTATCGTTTATTGTATTGTTGCTGGTAATATTGCTGGTAGGATCCTGAAACCACGTGCTCGATCCAGTCCTCGTTCCCGAGATACCAGTCCACGGTTTTTTCGAGTCCTTCCTCAAACTGCAGGGAAGGCTTCCACCCGAGTTCCCGGTTGAGTTTCGTTGCATCGATGGCATAACGCAGGTCATGTCCCTGCCTGTCTTTCACATAGGTGATCAGTTTAGCTGATTCTCCGGGTGCCCGGCCAAGTTTCCTGTCCATGATGCCGCAGAGCAGGTGAATGAGGTCAATATTCTTCCATTCATTGAACCCGCCTACGTTATACGTCTCACCGAGTTTACCATTATGAAAAATGGCGTCGATGGCCGTGGCGTGATCATTCACCCAAAGCCAGTCGCGCACGTTCTCCCCTTTGCCATAAACAGGGAGTGGTTTACCCTGTTTGATATTATTGATCATCAGCGGAATGAGTTTTTCCGGGAACTGGTGCGAGCCATAATTGTTGGAACAATTGGAGATCACTACGGGAAGACCATATGTGTGGTGATAAGCCATAACCAGATGATCGGAACCGGCCTTTGATGCAGAATACGGTGAACGGGGATCATAGGGCGTTTCTTCTGTAAAGAATCCTGTTTCCCCCAGCGAGCCGTAAACCTCATCGGTTGACACATGGTAAAAGAGTTTACCTTCTTTATCCGTCCAGGTCTTGCGTGCCGCATTCAATAAAACTGCGGTCCCCACTACATTGGTTTTCACAAATGCGAGGGGATCCATGATCGACCTGTCTACATGGCTCTCGGCGGCCAGGTGAATGACCGCATCAAACCCCTCACGCGTAAACAATTCATCGATGAATTCCTCGTCTGCGATATCACCCTTGACAAAGCTATAGTTTGGTAATGCGTCTACATCTTTAAGGTTCTCAGGATTTCCTGCATAGGTGAGCAGGTCAAGATTCACAATGGAGTACCCAGGATAGCGTTCAACCAGTAACCTGACAACGTGTGAACCAATGAAACCGGATCCTCCGGTCACGAGAATTTTCTTTTTCATATCTATAGGCTCCAGTAAGCCCTTTTCGTAATGCCCTTGTATTTACCCTTAAGATCGAGCACGATACCGGTGGGTTTAGTGATCGAACAGAAATAATCCTCGTCCAGATCCTTGTATTTGTCATGAGGGATCGCTACGATGACCGCGTCATAATCTGTCCTTTCCTGCCGGGTAATGTGCACACCATACTCATGCTCTACTTCATCCAACTCTGCATAGGGATCTTCCACATCTACCTGTATATTAAATGCCTGGATTTCTCTTACTGTATCTACGATCTTTGAATTCCTGATGTCGCTCACATTCTCCTTAAAAGTCACCCCTTTTACCAGAACCCTTGCATTGTTTACATCCGGAGCATTTCGGAACACATACATGATCACTTTCCGGGCAACATTCTTTGCCATGTTATCATTGATGAAGCGTGAAGCCGAGATGACCTTTGCTTCATAACCCAAGGCCGCCGCCTTATGGGTAAGATAATAAGGATCGACGCCAATGCAATGTCCGCCAACCAACCCCGGGGAGAACTTCAGGAAGTTCCACTTGGTGCCGGCAGCTTCCAGCACATCGTAGGTGTTGATATTCATCCGGTCAAAGATCATGGAGAGCTCATTCATCAGCGCGATGTTCAGGTCCCGCTGTGTATTCTCCACGATCTTGGCCGCTTCCGCAACTTTTATGGAGGTAGCGCGATGGACGCCGGCGTCTACCACCAGTTCATATACTTTTGCGATCTCATCAAGGGATTCGGCATCACAACCGGAAACTATCTTGATGACCGATCTCAGGGTATTTTTTTTGTCGCCCGGATTGATCCGCTCTGGAGAATATCCGATTTTGAAGTCGCTCCCCACTTTCAAACCCGAGAGCCGCTCAATTACCGGCAGGCAATCCTCTTCAGTACAGCCGGGGTATACGGTTGATTCAAAAACCACATAATCCCCTTTCTTGATCACATGACCAATGGTTTCGGAAGCACCCAATACAGGTTTAAGGTCCGGTGTATTGAACTTATCTACCGGCGTGGGCACAGCCACGATGTAGAATTTCGCTTTTCTCAGCTCATTGATGTCACTCGTAAATTCAATCTCTTTTCCCACGAAATCTTCCTGGGGTACTTCTTTGCTGGGGTCGATGTGTTTTCTCATCATCTCCACCCGCTTTTCATTGATATCAAATCCAATGACTGAAACGCGCTTTGCGAGTTCGAGCGCGATGGGGAGGCCAACGTAACCAAGGCCGATGACGGCTAGTTTTTCTTTCTTATCCAGCAGATCCTGATAAATCAACATCATTTCTGACTTTTAAATTCTTTGGGCTGCTTGTATAATTCTTCCTTGGGCAGCGATTTGAAGTATTCGTAAGTAATGGCGAGACCCTGCGCCCTGTCTACCTTTGGCGACCATCCCAAAATTTCCTTTGCTTTTGTGATATCGGGCCTCCTTTGCTTGGGATCATCCACCGGCAATGGCCTGTAAACGATCTTTTGGCTGGTGCCAGTCAATTTAATGATCTCTTCGGCAAAGTCCTTTAGTGAGATCTCAACGGGGTTTCCAATATTGACAGGAAGGGCATAGTCGCTCATGAGCAAGCGGTAGATACCTTCAACCAGGTCGTCCACATAACAGAAAGAACGGGTCTGGGAACCATCGCCGAAAACCGTGAGGTCCTCCCCCCTTAAAGCCTGGCCGATAAATGCGGGCAGCGCGCGGCCATCATTGAGTCGCATACGAGGACCGTAGGTATTGAAAATCCTTATGATCCTGGTTTCTACGCCATGGAATGTATGATAGGCCATGGTGATGGATTCCATGAATCTTTTGGCTTCGTCGTACACTCCGCGTGGCCCAACGGGATTCACGTTGCCCCAGTACTCCTCTGTCTGCGGATGCACCATCGGATCCCCATACACTTCAGAAGTGGACGCCACGAGAATCCTTGCGCCTTTTGCTTTTGCAAGGCCAAGGCAGTTGTGCGTGCCCATTGAACCAACCTTCAGTGTTTGTATCGGGATCTTAAGATAGTCTATAGGGCTTGCAGGTGAAGCAAAATGGAGGATATAATCGAGTTCACCCGGCACAAAAATAAACTTCGATACGTCGTGATGATAAAACTCAAAATCTTCCAGTTTGAAAAGGTGTTCTATATTCCTCAGGTCACCTGTTACCAGGTTATCCATGCCAACCACTTTATACCCTTCCTTTATGAACCTGTCACATAAATGAGACCCCAGAAAGCCTGCGGCACCTGTGATCAGTACGCGTTTCTTACCCATCTGATTATTGATTTATTGAGTTACCCCTTCCAATGCTTTCATAATGGAACCCAAGTTCCTTCACGGCGGCCACGTCAAAAAGATTGCGGCCGTCAAAAATGACCTTGTGCCTCAGACTTTTCACCATTTTGATGAAATCAGGCGTCCGGAACTCGTTCCACTCCGTTGCGATGATCAGGCCATCGGCACCCTCGATCGCTTCATACTGGTTTTCTGCATAACTGATCTTATCACCGATCACGCCCCGCACATTATTCATGGCTTCCGGATCAAATGCACATACGGTAGCGCCTGCATTCAGCAACTCTTCAATGATATAGAGTGCCGGAGCTTCCCGGATATCGTCGGTATTGGGTTTGAAGGCCAGTCCCCAAAGTGCGAAATGCTTGCCTTTAAGATCATTATTGAAAAAGCTGCGGATCTTTGGCAACAGGTGTTTTTTCTGGCGTTCATTTACATCCATGACTGCGTTCAGGATCTGGAAATCATACTTCACATCGCTGGCACTTTTCACCAGGGCCTGCACGTCTTTCGGGAAACAACTACCGCCATAACCGATGCCTGGGAACAGGAATCGCTTGCCTATGCGTTCATCTGAACCAATACCCTTACGAACCATATCCACATCGGCACCCAGGCGTTCGCAAAGCTGGGCGATCTCATTCATGAAAGATATCTTGGTAGCGAGGAATGAATTGGCTGCATATTTGGTCAGCTCCGCAGAGCGTTCATCCATAAAGATCACCGGATTACCGGAACGAACGAAAGGAGAATAAAGGTCGTTCATCACTTTCCTGGCCCTATCTGAGCTGGTACCGATCACCACCCTGTCCGGCTTCATAAAATCTTCCACCGCCACACCTTCGCGCAAAAATTCGGGGTTTGACACTACATCAAATTCACCCTTGAAGTTTTTGGCCACTGCATCCCTGACCTTTTCAGCCGTTCCAACGGGCACCGTGCTTTTATCCACGATCACCTTATAGTCTTTCAGGATCTTACCAAGATGATCGGCTACACCAAGGATATATTTCAGGTCCGCGGACCCGTCTTCTCCCGGAGGCGTGGGGAGTGCGAGAAAAATGATCTCAGCGCCTTCAATACCTTTTTCAAGATCCGTAGTAAAATGAAGGCGTTCTTCTTTCAGGTTACGAATAAAAAGCTTCTCCAGACCGGGCTCATAGATCGTGATCTCGCCGTTACTAAGCTTGTCTACCTTGCGCTGGTCAATATCCACGCAAACAACATTATTACCGGTTTCAGCAAAACAGGTACCGGTCACCAGGCCAACATATCCAGTACCAACTACAGCAATTTTCATATTTTCAAGAGGGGTTTAGTATTCTAAGTGACTTATAACGTAAGATTCTCGATAAAATCTAAAACATGGCCCGAAATATACTCCAGCTGCTCCTCATCCAGTTCCGTGTGCATTGGCAGGGAGATCACACGCGCTGTAAGCCAATCGGTTACGGGCAGATCCTCACGCCCGCTTGACAATCCCAGGAACATTTTCTGCTTATGGGCAGGCACGGGGTAATAGATCATGGATGGGATTTTATGCTCAGCCAGGTATTCATTCATGGCGTTCCGGTCCACCCCTTCAAGTACCAGGGTATACTGGTGGAATACATGACTGCTATGGGGGGCCGTTGCCGGAGTGATGATCATGGGTTGACCGGAAAATGCCCGGTTATAATGATCCGCCGCTTTCCGGCGGGCCGCAATATAGCTGTCCAATAAAGGAAGCTTGATATTCAGGATAGCGGCCTGGATCGTATCAAGCCTTGAATTACATCCTACTATATCGTGGTAATACCTGACAGACTGGCCATGATTGGCCACTTTTCGCATGATCTCCGCCAGCGCGTCGTCGTTAGTGAAGATGGCACCGCCATCACCGTAGCAGCCCAGATTCTTGGAAGGGAAAAAAGATGTGGCGCCAATATGGCCGATTGCCCCTGTTTTCTTCCGGCTTCCGTCGGGGAATATATATTCAGCGCCGATCGCCTGTGCATTATCCTCGATCACGAACAGGTTGAATTCCTCCGCGATCTTCATGATCTCTGCCATATCCGCAGCCTGTCCATACAGGTGAACCGGCACGATCGCCTTTGTTTTCGGCGTGATCAGTTTACGAATGGATGCCGGATCGATACAAAAGGTCACGGGATCCACTTCTGCAAAAACGGGTGTCAGCTTCAACAACGCAACCACCTCGGTAGTAGCGATATAGGTAAAAGATGGGGTGATCACTTCGTCCCCCGGCTGGAGACCCAGCGCCATCATGGCGATCTGGAGTGCATCGGTTCCATTTGCGCAGGGGATCACGTGTTTAACCCCCAGGTAGGACGACAAGGAACTTGCAAACTCATGCACCGGCTTACCGTTTATAAAAGCCGAGCTCTCCAGCACGTCAATCACAGCTTTATCCACCTGATCTTTGATCTGGTGGTACTGAGACTTAAGATCAACCATTTGAATTGGCCCCATTCGTGGTTTTTTTTAACGCGCACAAAGGTAATAAAATAAAACCGCGCCGGGATATTAGATTTGTACTAGAATCAATTCAAAACCACTGGTATATAACCTGTCCATATCGTTCTACACAGCCGCTATCAGACTGGCTTCCCTGTGGAATCCCAAGGCAAGGCTATGGGTCGATGGTCGCCGGAATTGGCGGGACCGTTATCAACAGGCACTGGCGCCTGCCCGGGACAGAAAGCGGGTCTGGATACATTGTGCATCCCTGGGTGAATTTGAGCAGGGAAGGCCGGTTTTAGAGGAGATCCGCCGCTGTTACCCGGAATATTTTGTTATCCTCAGTTTTTTCTCACCTTCCGGATTTGAGATCAGGAAAAATTACCAGCAGGCCGATGTTGTGGTTTACCTGCCTGCTGATACAGCAGCAAATGCACACGACTTTCTGGGCCTCGTTCAGCCGGACCTGGCCATCTTCGTCAAATATGAATACTGGTTAAATTACCTGGAAGAGATGGCAAGGAGGAAGATACCCGTACTCATGGTATCCGCCATTTTCCGTCCTGACCAGGTATTCTTCAGGTGGTACGGAGGAAGATGGAGAAAAGTACTCCAACAGATCAGCATGTTCTTTGTACAGGATGATGCCAGCGTAACCCTCCTTGAAAAAGCTGGCGTGAACAATTTCATGGTCAGTGGCGATACCCGGTTCGACAGGGTGACCGCGGTGCGCGATACATTCGTACCTGTAGAACCCGTGGCGGGTTTCTGCGGGCATTCACGCGTGATTGTTGCCGGAAGTACCTGGGAGGAAGACGAAAAGGTGTGGCACCATTATGCCAATACCAGCCCCGGCACTGTCTTCATCATCGCGCCCCACGAAGTGTACGAAGGGCATTTGCGCAGCATTGAAAAACTTTTCAGGAAGACCATCCGGTATTCCCAATTGCTTGAAAAAGGAACTAACGGAGATGCGCATGTGCTGATCATCGATAATATTGGTTTACTGTCCCGCCTCTACCACTATGCGGATGTATGCTATGTTGGCGGGGGCTTTGGCAGTGGCATTCATAATATCCTGGAGGCCGCGGTCCACGGAAAGCCAGTGATCTTCGGCCCCGAACATGAAAAATTCAGGGAGGCCACCGATCTGCTGGAAGCTGGCGCAGCTTTCACCGTCTCTTCGGCGATTGAACTTGAAAAAACGGTCAGGAACCTGCTGCAGGACGATCAGCACAGAAAACAAGCGGGCGAAAGGGCAAGGGCCTATGTGCAGGAAAAATCAGGCGCCACAAAAAAGATCCTGGCGCATATTCAGGAGAATCGTCTCCTCACCAGTTGAACGAACTGTCGCACCAGGGCATTGTCCTCCTTCCATGCCAGTTTGATCCTCAACTCCCTTTGCATCCAGAATTCGGCTTCGGGTAAGATAGAGAACT
>Ga0315904_10012496_pt1 | contig 10721 bp, 12 predicted proteins | sample LakEriMetagenome_6_FD_203529 | JGI IMG/M metagenome (GOLD analysis project Ga0315904, IMG submission 203529) | Freshwater fungal communities from buoy surface, Lake Erie, Ohio, United States - Buoy 12 MA120 | ecosystem: Environmental > Aquatic > Freshwater > Lake | place: USA: Lake Erie, Ohio... | reverse complement strand
GCTTGAAACTAGTTTTTGAAATCAATAAAGAAGCAAGTAAAATAAATCGCACAGTCAATATTCTTTTACAAATGCACATCGCAAAAGAAGACACGAAGTATGGATTAAGCCATAAGGAACTTATAGAGGTATTAGAATATTACACTGCACCGCAATCTGAATTAAAATATATTCATATCATAGGTTTAATGGGGATGGCAACATTTACAGAAGATCAGAATTTAATCAGGCAAGAATTTAGGCAACTCAGCTCATATTTTAAAATGACTAAAAACACGTATCTATTAGGCAAAGATAATTTTCGTGAAATATCAATGGGTATGAGTGGCGACTACAAAATAGCTATAGAAGAAGGCAGTACCATGGTTCGCATTGGCAGTTTGCTTTTTGGCAAACGATAATTAATAGTTTTCATGTAAGTTTACTTATTCATGCAAATTGCACTATATAAAAAAATCCTTAGCTATTTAATTCCAATCAAATTAGCGAAATATCAAAGCGAACGAAACAGAAAGCTTGAGTTATTTTTATATCACAATAGATTTATGCTCACTACACCTGAAGCTATTTATTCAAATGGCATATCTTACTCACCTTTCAAAATCACTTTTGAGAAATTAAAGAATGAGTTGCCTAACATTAAAACCTTTTTACTTCTAGGAGGAGGATTAAGCAGTGCGCTCCAAATCTTACAAGCTCGATACAATGTTTATCCAAGTTCAACGATTGTTGAAATAGATGAAGAAATAGCAAGTATACATTTTAAGCTGCCCTTATACAACTCCACATGCGTTGAATTAATTATTGATGATGCCTCAAACTATGTAAGAAATTGCGATAAAAGATTCGACCTTATTGCGTTAGATGTATTTCAAGATTTACATGTTCCTATCCTTATGACCCAACCAGCATTTTTTGTGGCATGCAAAAAAATACTGACTCAACATGGAATTCTTATCATAAATTATGTAGAACACAGCAAAAATAAATTTGAAGAAATCAAAAACGAAGTAGAAAAACTTTTCAAGCATGTTGAAACAATACATCACAAACAAAACAAATTCTTCATTTGCAAAAACTAGCTCACGGCTAACACATTGCGTTTCTTGTTCTTTGAACGCATCCCCTCCGGAACATTTGACAGAATACTTTCTGTAAATGCAATAGCAAGTTTATTCTTTGTGAAATATTTATTTGTCACCAAACTTATTTCTCTTACGGGTATAGGATCTTTAAAATATCTAACTTGCTCAAGCATGTCACCTGAGAAATCTTGCAGACTCAATTCTGGCAAAATAGTATATCCGCCATTTATATCTACCATACGAATAAGTGAAAGCAAAGAGCCAGAATTATAGGTGAAGTTATTTTGGGTGCCGATAAATTTTTGCTTCCCGCATAAATTAATTACTTGAAATCGCATGCAATGCTCATCCCCTAAAGACCACATCTCTTCAGCTTTCAAATCCTCGGCAGTTAGCTGTTTCTTTCCTAACAATTTATTGTCTTTCGCTGCATAAATCACATAAGGCTCATAAAACAATATGCTTTCCTTCAGAGATTTTTCGTACAATGGTGTACTTAAGATTCCAAAATCCAACTCCCCATCTTTCAATTTTGAAATAATATTATCAGTTGTCATTTCGGTTATTGTAATATCAAGATTCTTATACTTCTGAACAAATGATTTCAAGGTGCGAGGAGCAATACATGGGGCTACTGTTGGTATAATACCTACGTGCAGACTTCCAATTAACTCATCTTTTTGCACAGAAATTAATTCATCAATTTTATCACGCTCAAATAATACACGCTTTGCTTGATCTAAAATACGTTTACCCATGTCAGTAGCTACAATCGGATGATGGTTGCGATCAAATATTTTGATACCTAATTCTTCCTCCAATTTTTGTATTTGCATGCTTAAAGTAGGCTGCGTCACAAAACATTTTTCGGCCGCTGTGACAAAACTACCATTTCGCTCAACAGCGACTATGTATTCAATTTGGGTAAGTGTCATGATAAGAAAAATTTATAGTTTAGATTAAAAAAAATAAAGGTAAACTATTACATTTGTCACTAAAAATTATAATAAATGGATATTTCAATAAGCAATAGACTAAAACTATATCTCAACAAAACCTTCGAAGCCTCTAATTCTCAAGCGGGCAAATGGCTTCAATACTCGCTAAGCGAAGTGAATCAAGGCGAATTAACTGCCAAACTTACCATCCGAGAAGAAATGACGAACCCGAACGGACAACTTCATGGGGGCATGTATGCCTTAATATTTGATGAAATATGTGGACTTTCATTTTACAGTATGGGCTACACAACTTTCTATACAACTATCAATTTACATGTCGATTTCTTAAAGAGCGCTAACCTCAATGAAGAAATTACAATTCAAGCCAAAGTACTTCGTGCGGGTAAAAGATCCGCCTTTGTAATTGGAGATATTTTTAACGCAAAGCAAGAACATTTAGCGCACGCTACCACCAATTTAATAAACACCCACAAAGAAATATTTAATTTAGGAGGCACCGAATCTTAAAGAAATAATTAATATTGTGTACGATGTTAAATAACAAAAAAATTGTGGTCGTTCTACCAGCTTATAATGCAAGCAAAACGCTTGAAAGAACTTACCGCGAAATTCCGTTCGACATAGTAGATGAGGTGGTGCTTGTTGATGACGTAAGCAAAGATAATACGATTGAAGTGGCTCGGGCTATTGGTATAAATCATATTATTCAGCACGACAGGAATAAAGGATATGGTGGCAATCAAAAAAGCTGTTATAACAAAGCGCTCGAGCTTAATGCTGACATCGTTGTGATGCTACATCCCGATTATCAATACACCCCTAAGCTGATTCCTGCTATGTGTCATATTATTGCGAACGACTTATATCCTGTTGTACTAGGATCTCGTATTTTAGGCAAAGGCGCTTTACGTGGTGGCATGCCATATTATAAATACATCTTCAACCGTTTACTTACGCTTACCGAAAACATATTAATCAGTCAAAAATTAAGTGAGTACCACACAGGATTTCGTGCATTTTCGAAAGAAGTGCTTAATTCAATCAATTATAATGTCAATAATGACGATTTCGTCTTCGACAACGAAATGCTTTCTCAAATTTTTATGAAAGGTTTTGAAATCGCCGAAATCACTTGTCCAACCAAATATTTCGAGGAAGCATCAAGTATTAATTTTAGTAAAAGTATAAAATACGGTCTTGGGGTTTTGCGCGTATCCGCAATACACCGCTTACATAAATGGGGTTTACTCAGAAGCAAACTTTACTAATTCAAGTTTATAAGTCTGAAAGAAATTTCATGTTTATATAGTTTGTAAGGCTAATTCTTTTCAGCATTTTGTAGTAGGCTTATCTAGAGCTCACCAATCTATATCTTATAAGAACTGAGAAGTTGCAAAAGTCAATTAATAAAAAAGCCGTGGCTTTCAATCTTTTTAGCAATGAGTTATACCGATTAGACAAATGTAATAGATTAAAATTTCGTTCCTCCATTTAATCTAAACATTTTTATCCATAGGCATTTACCATTTTCGTCAAGCGAAATGTATAATATAAAATTAAAGTCAAAATGGTATAACATAGAAATTTGAAGGCAATTGACAATTTTTCCGAATCTCGTTAAGTTTTGCGACGGTCTCGCACTTGGAGTAAATGAAAATTATGCCGAAGTTACATTTCCACTACCCATCCTCCCCTTTCGTGCTAGCCATAAAGTATGCAATAAAACACTGAACGCAATGAGCCCTATCCCTATAAAGAAACCCATATTCAACTCCTTATTTTCTTGGTAAAAAATAATAGCGAGCACAATTCCATAAACTGGCTCAAGATTTACAATTAATACTGTTGTAAAAGATGAAAGTTCTTTCAAGGCACTTAAAGCCAAAGATTGCCCCCATACCGTGCAAGCCAAACTTAATACAAATAACCATCCAGCATCTTGCCAAGTAGGCGAAAAATCGGCTTGCGGAAAAAAGAAGTAAACAAAAGGAGCTAAACAACTTAACAAAACAAACCCAGCTGATATTTCGTAAAAGGCAACCATGCGAGCTGGATAATTATTAATAATTCTCTTATTCAGAATTGTAAAAACAGCGCTCAATAATGAAGCGACTAATCCCAGCCCAATACCCAAGCCATATTGAATATCAAAATGATAAATGCAATACATTCCGACCAAGGCAATAAATCCAACAATTAATTCACGGTAATTAAAGGCTTGGCCTCTATTCATTAAAGGCGCCAATATTGCTGTAAAAATCCCCGCGGTAGCCAAACAAGTTAATGCAATAGACGCGTTGGCAAATTTAATTGAAGCATAAAACGCAACCCAATGTATTACAATAATGCACCCTATACCCGCAAAACGAATCAATTCAGCACAATTAATTCGAACAAATTCACTTCGATACAATAATATAACCAAGAAAATAAGTGAGGTGAGCCAAGTGCGATACCACACCAAGGAAAATGCATGTAAGTCAATAACACGACCTAATACACCCGTAAAGCCCCATAAAAGTACTGCTAAATGCATTTTTAAAAGGGCGTTTTTCATATTTGCGTACAAATAACGAGAAAAAGTAGGATAAGTAATTGATTTTTTAAAGATAATTTACATACATTTGCAGTCCTTAAAAATTGACTCAATGCCAAAGATGAAAACCCACTCTCGTGCCAAGAAAACTTTCAAAGTAACTGGAAGTGGAAAAGTGAAAAGATTTAAAGCTTTTAAAAGTCACCTTTTATCCAAAAAGGCTACTAAACGTAAACGTCATTTACGCGGCGGTGCTATGGTTCATAGCGCTAATAGCAAAATGGTAAACCGCTTACTTTGCATAGGAGGCTAAACATTTAAGTACTTGTTGAATACACTTATTTAACAGATAAAAAGAAATCAAAAATTCACCATTTAAAATAAATACAAAATGCCACGTTCAAAAAATGCCGTTGCAAGTAGAGCTCGAAGAAAAAAGATATTAAACCAAGCTAAAGGTTACTACGGCAAACGTAAAAATGTATATACAGTTGCGAAAAACGTTGTAGAAAAAGGTATGACTTACAAATTTGTAGGTCGTAAATTAAAGAAGCGTGAATATCGTACTTTGTGGATTGCACGTATCAACGCTGCTATTCGTGCAGAAGGCATGAATTATTCGACTTTTATTAACAAATTAGCCAAAGCTAATGTTACTTTAAATCGAAAAGTATTAGCTGATATGGCTATGAATGAGCCCGCAACTTTTAAAAGTATTGTTGCCCACGTAAAATAGAATTATAAATAAGATATTTTCATTAAACCTGATAGCTGTTGTTATCAGGTTTTTTATTGAATAAACTATAATGCGAAATAATCCTTTTAAAAAAATAATCCTCATTGCCGCAGTATTCGCTTTACTAAATAGTTGCTATGATGCGCCACAAAAAATAAAAAGCTGGACTAAGATTAACTACAAAGAGTTTATTAAAAGATTCAAAAGAAATGAGCCTAATCAAGTCGATTTATCAGATACGAGTAATGTGCTAGACAAGAATGAATTTAACCCAGCTATGGACAGCTTAAGCGATTACCTTGATGATTTGAGCAAGGTATTAAAAAAGGATAGTGTGATGATTGAAGAACTAGGACTCGATGACTCTTCCTCATTCACAAAACAAACAACCGACACCTCAAATTTTGCTAAAAATGACACATTCACGAATCAAATAAAGAAAATACAACCTGCCGAAATTGAAGCCTTAAAATTTAACTTAGAACAAATTGTTGCATCAGATTCAGCGAACAAAGTAATCACCAATTCGAAGCGACAAATAGAAAGGATTGTATGGGCACGCATCAACAAAACAGATCAACGCTTGTATTTATATGTAGATGGACAAATCGTTGACACTTTCAAAGTTTCGACGGGGGATAAAAAACATGAAACACCACTCATGGATAGACAACCTGCTGGACCTATTTTTCAAAAATATACATCCAAGAAATATCCAGGCGGCAACTACAATGGATTAGGCAATATGCCGCATGTTGTTTTCGTGCAAGGAGGATATGGCATACACGGTACCACAAGAGGTAATATTCCGCGCTTGGGCAAAAAAGCTTCGCATGGCTGTATAAGGTTACATCCTGATAACGCAAAAATATTTAATGAACTTGTTCGTAAAGTCGGGCTAAATAATACTTGGGTAACAATTGAAAACTAGGATACTGAAATAAGATTTTGCTCCTGAATTGAAATAAGGAAATGAAGCACTTCGAAAATATCGTATTCCATGCCTTTATACAATCATACGCCAATTTATAATTCATAATCATAGCATCAATTCTTCGTACACAAATTCATATTCCGCTTCAGCTACATCCCCGATTGCATGCTTACCTTTCAGCTTACCCACTGTTTTATAATTCAATAATTCAGTATTAAAGGGCTTTAATAAGGCAAGTAAATGTTTCTTATGATTCTCATTCAAGCAAGGAATTAACCAATCATCTTGTAAATTTCGAGGAAGTATTACAGGCATCCTAGGCTCTGCCAATTTTGGATTGTTATGTATTTTAGTCATCATTTGATTTGCAGAAGTCGTCACTATTGCTACCGTTTTAATCAGCTTTCCAATTTCTTTATCAAGCCATTCATCCCACAATCCGGCTAAACACAAGGGCGATTTATCTTTCATTGAAATATGAAATGGATAAGTTTTTTTTGAGCATGATGATGTTCGTAAATAACATCTACATAAATTAAACAACGTTTATGAAGTGCTGAATACTTAAAATGAGGGCTTCTCAAAAATCGTTTTGAACCTCACATTTAATGTTTGATTCATAATCTTATTGGCAGAACCCCTATTTTTAATCCCACTTGGAATCAAACCCCAGATCAAACCTTGCGCTTTATTTGGCTCTTCATTCGTGTAACACATCAGATTCGGGTGCTCAAAGCCACTCACATAAAAATGACTCTTGGCTGTTTTTAGCCACAAATCCATGCAATCTTATTCGCTAATATTGGCTTTTTAGACTGCTTGTAATACTCAAAGTAATTTTTCAAAATACTTAATGCTCGCATGTATCTGATTCGTGTAAAGATATATTCCTGCTTAATCATTATAATCCCAAGCAAGCGTTACACTATCCATTAATTCTTCACGCAAGACAACTGTTTTCTCAAAATATTTGCACGCGGAATCTAATTCATTATGTTCTGCCAGCACCATGGCTTTGGCAATATAAATATTAGCTAAAACATTTTTCTTCGGAGCCAATACGGCTTAAGCTATTGCTTTATCAAAACATTGCAAAGCTTGTTTGTAATTATTTTGTCTTACTCCCATTAAGCTAACTGCATTTGCTAAGTTACCATAGTCTTTAAATTGTTCAAACAGCCTCTTACTCTCTATGGCATGCTTAGCACTCAAATCGAATTCTCCACGTTCTAAGTAGGCGGTCGCCAAGCGATGACATGCAAATGCAGCAAGCCAAGTATTTTTCGCTTTATATTTTTCCAACATGGGCTTCATAAAATCGATTACTTCATCTGGTTTATCTAAAGCTGAATAAGCATAGCCTACCAACCGAACTGACTCTGCAAATGTTTTGCTATCCCCTAAATTTTTGCTTTATATGATAGCCTATTTAGAAATGCTCAAAAAAAATTCAGGATCAGTTTTAAGTAAAATATTCGCTCTATCATTGAGCTTATTGAGCGCAACAATGTTGATTTAGGAAAATAAAAAATAACTAGCAGATTGAGAAGGGCGACTTTTTTCATCGCGTATTTTATATTACCCTAATGTATAAGCAATAAATGAATGATGGAACACAATATTATAATTCAAGACTATGAGTTAATTTTCTAAGATATCAAAAAGAGAAAACATGTATGATTATTATCTTTTCATAGAAGGATGGAATTTCTTGCATGTAATACTAATGAGAAATTCATAGCTAACTAATTTTATAGTTTACTTTTATTCGTTTGACTTTGGTTTGTTATATAATTCAGTATGTCAAATTCATTATTTATACCCTTCAAAGAAAGTGTTATAGAATTGAGCCTACTTTTAAAGAAATCGATTCCATTTTTAAAGCCAAGAATCCAATTGTTACTTATGATGAAAAAAAATGGTGATAAACCTATATCAAAAAGAGCCTTGATGGAGCAAACAGATTTGTATAGTTATAGTGTACAGAAGTGGAGAAGTTTACAGTCGTATAAAAGATTGTTTACGAATCAATTTTTAAAAATGCTACATGAACTCGAGGAATTTGTAAGCATTCTAACAAAAAGTATTTCAATGGATAATAGTATAAGCACATGCTCGTATAGTTACATTTTTTGAAATCAAGATTGAGCTGCTTTATAATTCAATTTAGTATTATTTGAATGTGCTTGTTAGATGTGTGAAATGCATGAACCTGTGATTGAATGGTTTTTTATTTTATTACAAAAAAAAGCTGCCTATATAAGACAGCTTTTTAAGTACTCATTTATAATCTCTTTACTCTTTCGTCATTTTTGAAGTAAATGATAATTGCGAATTTTCTAAAATTTGAATTTGGTAAGTTCCACTCGACAATTCGCTCAATGATAACTGAATTGCATTATGACCAACCTGACTTGACAATTGAATTTGTTTTACCAATCGTCCGGTTACATCTAACACCTTAATGGTTACTTTAGATTGAGCTTGAGTTGTGAAGTCAATATTTACAATTCCAGAAGTAGGATTTGGATAAATAAGCAAGGTATTACCTTCTGCGTTTCTATATAAATCTATGATCTGAGAGAAAGAACTAGATTTTCCATCTAAATCTTTTTGCGATAAGCGATAATAATTATGTCCAGCTTTCGGATTGACATGTATGAATTCATAAGCCAGTTGTTCAATTGAATTACCATTCAATGCTTTTGAATCTACAAATGCAATTTCATTGTAATTCAACGCATCTACACTATGCGCTAAGATGTAAGCAGCGTTGTTCACTTCGTTACGACTTACCCAAGTCAACTTATTGCTTGTACTCAATTTTTCTCCTTTAAAAGCGATTAAGCTAACTGGCAATGGCGCATTCAAAGGGTTTTTAGCATGGAAATAAAACTCACTGAATGAGCTTATTGAGAAGGTAGCTTCCCAATAATTGTTGCTTGCATTCCACAAAAGAGCTGGTGTAATTACCTCTGGCGTACCTACACCTAAAGCCCCTCCACTTACTTTTGTAATACGCAAATTATCTATACCAGCTAAATCTGTACTTGATGTTGGTAATAAAGGCCATCCATTGGCAGACGCGTAAACATTATAATCATCAAAATCGCCTTGGGTTAAATATAGAGTGACTATTGCTAAACCTTGACTACTTGGCACGATAGTATAATGTCGTTTTACATAAGGTTGATTGAGCCATGTTTGTATATTTGCGTCAACTTCCACAGAAGCCAAAGTCAGTGCTAGTATATTGCCACCCGTGCTATCGCTTACTGTTGCTATCAAGTTACAATTCGCATCTGCATAGTTCAAATTAAGTCCATCTGATTGCAACAAAGTATCTATCTGATTTCCTCCTACACTTAATGTGTTCCCATTGCTTGACAACGCAAGTGTATTTGTGCCTGTATTTACATTTATAAATACCGAAGTAAAAAATGAGCAGTTATTCAGATCTGTAACCGTTATTGAATAGATTTGTTGTCCAATTGAACTCGGGACATCTGCAACAGTGATAGGGTAATAATTGGTATAATCTTTAGTCCATGTAAAACTTGCCCCAGGTGCCGTACTTGTAGCTGCCAAATTAACTGAAGAACCAAGACAAATATTTGTTGCGATGGCAGATGCATCAATACTAGGTGCAGGATTTACTGTCATCGTAATAGGAAGTGAGACACAATTTGAATCTCCATCAGCTCTTACTGTTACAACATCGTTATTGGATATACCGAATGCGAAATAGTCTGGATTGCTCCCATTTTGCATGCTATTTCCATTGATGAAAAAATTGAAAATTGAACCGTTAACTGCTGAAAACTGAGCAGATGTACCTTGGCAAATAGAACTGTCAGTGGCGGTTAAAACAGGTGAAGGATTAATTACTAAATCTAAAGAACCCGTTGTGCAGCCCGAAACATGAGAATATGAACCCGAACTAGTATAAGTTTGATTATTAAACTCCCAAGTAAATGAATTGCAAGTTGTTATGGTTGCAAGAAATGCTACAGATGCACTTAACGATAAATCAAGTGAGTCTGTGTGGCATCCAGTTACTGAAGTATAAATACCAGAGGAAGGCCAGTTATAAGTTTGACCGTTCACCGACCAGGTATAACTATCACACGCTGTAATTGTTGTAAGGCTAGAGGTACTTGGTACAATGGTAAGCACGAGGCTGTCCACATCGCAGCCATTAATATTTAGGTAAGTTCCTGAGGAGGCATAGGTTTGATTGTTAGCAGCCCAAGGATAGCTATCGCAGGCTGTTATAGTAGTTAGCGTAGAAGCTCCAGTTCCTGGCAAAATGGTCAAATCCAAAGAGTCGGTATTGCATCCAGACACAAAAGTATAAATACCAGAAACGTTGTAAACTGTATTGTTAGCAGCCCATAAGAAATTATTGCAAGCTGTTTCACTAGTCATTGTAGAAGTATTTGGTGATATGGTAAGTATTAAACTATCT
>Ga0315904_10012491_pt1 | contig 10723 bp, 7 predicted proteins | sample LakEriMetagenome_6_FD_203529 | JGI IMG/M metagenome (GOLD analysis project Ga0315904, IMG submission 203529) | Freshwater fungal communities from buoy surface, Lake Erie, Ohio, United States - Buoy 12 MA120 | ecosystem: Environmental > Aquatic > Freshwater > Lake | place: USA: Lake Erie, Ohio... | reverse complement strand
GCGGCCAACGAGCCGAGGCCCATGGCCTGCTGCTGACCAATCCCAAACTGCTGCCCTGCCAACTGGCCAATGCCCATGCCGATATTCTGCATCTGCCCGGCCTGCTGGCCGTAGATGTTGGCCAAGGTTTGACCTGCTGCAACTTGCGCCTGCCCACCCGCCAACTGACGCTGTTGCTGCTGTTCAAAAGAAGCCATCGAATTGGCCTGCGCTTGGCTGTAACCCTGCGCCATCAGATTGGCCATCGTATTGGCCTTCTGCTCCAGAATTCCCCGTTCCATCTCGGCCCGCTGCACCCCTTCCCGAGTGCTGCCAAAGGCCCCGGATCGAACCGCCTGCGCAGCCGCTCCTTGCTTTGCAATGTCCCCCTGCCGCTGGATCTGCTGCATTGCAACATCGATCACTTGCTGCTGATAGGGGTTCATGAAGGCTTGCGCGCGGCTCGGGTCGTAGCCCTGTGCCGCGCCACCAAGCTGAGTGATCGCTTGCTGTAGCTGGCCAATGCCTCCTGTCATGCCTCTGGCAGCGCCACCCGCCTGTTGCAGCGCGGCCTGCGCGTCAGTGAACTGTCCCCTGGTGTCCGCGCCACGCAGGATGTCAGCCGCTTCGCCCGCAGTTCGATATGCACCGCCCAAGGCGACATTCGCGCCTTCGACGTAAGGCATATACGAACCAATGCCCGTGGTCCGCGCAGCCTCAATCGCTCTCATCTGCGGGTCTGTAAAGCCCGCAACCTGATAACCAGGAAGCTGCTCGGCAAAGCTGGGGCCTTCCGCAGGCGAAGTCGCTAGTTCAGAGGCCCTTTTGAGCAGGTTTAGCTTGTACGCCTCAACTTCCGGGCTTTCCGAAAGCATCCGCTGGGTGGTGATTGTCTCTGCCATTTAAGCGCTCCTAACCGGCCCGCCTTCGAGCATCTTCATCATTTTGTACATGCGCGCCGCACCCTTGCGGCGGCTACCATTGCCAGCATTGCGCACCGCCTTGGCGGTGAACACAAACTCGCCGTCCGAGAGCATGGCGGGGATCGAATCCGAAGTCCCGGTCCCCGGTCCGTTGATCGGGCCCGTTTTCCTTGGAAACTGAGTCGTTTGCATCGGACCGCCCTTGGCTCGATACACGGGCATGGGCGGATAGATCTGCGGCACTTGATACAACCCCGCCACGTTATACGGCTGCAACACGCCACCTGGACTGTTTGTGATCCCCGGCGTCGGCACGGTCGGTGCCATGTAGATCGGGTTAACGGGGAAATTGGGCACGGCTGGCGTCGGCTGAAGCCGTGGCTGATAGGTCGACGGGTTTGGATAGAACCCACGGTTCTCAAAGAACTTGTTGACGTCTTCCGCCCGCTTTTGCGACTGTCGAATGTAGTCCTCGGCATCGTACAGCGGACTGCTGTCCCCAGGCTGAGATTTGAAAGCCCCTGCTGCTCCGGCTACCGCAGTTCCTGCGGCTGCCAGCGGACCATATTTCTGAAGGATCCCCGCATCGGCCGGTAGGCCAGGACGACTGGGCGACAGGTACTGGTTGTACAGATCCGTCGCGCCTTGTGTCATACGGCCAATGAAGCCTGGCTGCGCAGGATTGGCTCCAGGCGGCAACAGCTGACCACTGGTTGAATACGGTGTCGAAGCGGTCGTGCCCATTTCCCCCGCAACCGAAGGAGACGGCGCAGGTCCTGCCATCAATTCGCCCGTCGGAGAATAGACACCAGTGCCCATCTCTCCGGCCATATTGGCTGCCGTACCGAGCTGACCAATTCCTTGTCCTGCTCCAGGAGCCGCGGCCTCTGCCCCCGGCGCAGGTGCCTGCGCTCCAGGCGCGGGCGGCCCCATGGCCTGGATGCCGCCAGCAATCAAACCCGAAGTCGCACCCATCTTCAGTGCTTCAGAGGGCTTCATGCCCATCAAAAGCCCTGCACCAGTACCCAGAACACCTGTCGTCAACCCGGTGCCCAAAGCCGTACCGGCCCCCGGCAGCATACTCCCGACCGACTGCAAGGGGCTCACGCCGCCAATCGTGCCACCGCCACCAACATAGCCAAGAGCGGCCGACACAAGCGCCTGTTTGAGGTTACCTCCGGCTGCAAGCGTTGTCGCGCCACCGGCCAGCGCCGCAGCGCTCGCGGTGCTCGACACAAGGCCAATGCCCGCCGGACCGAGGACCGTGGCCAGCGCCACTGTTCCAATAATCTTGCCGATCGGCGATTGCAAAACCTTCTTGACCGCTTTTCCAACCTTCTTGAAGAACTTTTTGAAGTACTCCGGCAGCCCCGTTTCAGGGTTGATCGTCCCCGAGCCGCCCTGCGCTTTCAGCATCCGCGCCTCATCCGGCGTGATGTGCGCGAGCATCGTGTCACCGTTCCTGCCCCGCGAGGCAAGGTACTGCGCCATGTCGGCCAAGCCACCCTGTGCCATCTGCATGGGCATCGGACCGGGGCCCGCTTCCATAGGAGCCGCGGCTCCTGCTGCCTGGCTCATCTTCAGTTCATTGAGCACCGCGAGCGCCGCGCCAATGAACACGGGATCATATTGATCAGGCATGTCGCCCGGATCCATCATGTCCCGAGCAATCAGGTCCTGGACTACGCGTTCGTAATCGTTGGGATTGCGGGTCAGGTACTCCATGATATCGATCAACTGATCGATCTCACGGGGCGTCAGATCGACATCAGCAAGATCCTCGCGCAGCGAGGCCTTCATCGTTTCCAGCGCTTGCGGATTCGTCATCCCGAGCGCGGTCTTGGCGGCGTCGTATGCGTCAGCACTGGACACGGCCATCGGTTCTTGCTGCGACATGGGGGCTTCCATCGGAAGCGCCATGATTCCTTCGTTTTCCATAGCATTCCTTTCCTTCGTTGGCCAAAAGCCCTCAGTGGGGCTGCGCGTCAGGAAAGGACGCGGATATGGCCAAGATTATGGCCGATTACCTTACGTTCTGTCCATTTCCATGAACGACAACCAAAAGTCCACACTGGCTACGGATGACGTCACTTTGATCACGTCCGTAGCCTCCAGGATACAAGGCACTCCACTGAACACATCCATCGTCTGGTTCGTGGGCAGCGCATAACTGCGCAAGAGGTAATACGGCGTACCTCCGCCCAATGGGTAGACGGCGATTGTCAAAGTTGTCTGATTGGCGTTTTCGTTAGTGACCCGCAAAGACGACAGGACTGACGTGTTTTGCGCTGGAGCGGTGTACAGCGTCGTCTCGGTTGCAGCCGACGGCGTCAGGTACTTACGAAAAAATTTGTTCGCCATATCACATCGCCGATACGAAGTTGATGGTCAGAATGACGGATGGGATAGTGGGTCGGGTTGGACTGGTGTCTGCGGCATAGTGTTCAATGAAGACATCCGTACTACTGGCCCACCATGCGATCTCCAAGTAATTGACGCTTGGATCGGTGACTGTAAAGATGCCCGTAATTGCCGGGACGACGTGCGCCCATGTACTAGAGTCCTTGCGCGCCGCAATATCAAACCGGGTTCGACTATCCGGGAAGTTTACTCCCGTGTCCTTGGCCCAAACCTCAAACTCTTGAGTCGCATTGCTGCGGTTGGATACCTGCAACGTAAACGTTACCAGGTACTGACCTCCACACGGCACATAGATCTTGCTGTTATCAACAACTCGAACGCCGTTGGAAACGGCGACGACATCGTAGGTCAAAAGCTCTTCGGTTGTGGTGCTAGTAAGGTCCTGATCCAGGTTAGAAATCAGCATCGCATGGGGCAGAATAATCCCATTACTGAGCTGAAACCCCCGCACCCCTCCCGCAAATCCGCCCCCAGCTCCAGCTCCCGCAGCCATCCAAGTGCCCGCAGAGGCAAGGTTGTTGTCAGGGGTAGACGTGTAGGAACTGTTGAGCTGAAGAATTACTTGCTCAAGCGACCGTACCAACTGGTTGAACTGTGCAGGATCATAGACCGCCGAAGCATTCGGCAGCCTGACGTTGTTGATCTTGCTCATCTCAAGCCGTCCGACCGGATGTCAACGCGCATCGTGCCAAAACGCCAGTTCCCATCGACCACATTGCTTTGGATACGCAACTGGATTTGTCGACCGCGCGCTCGCGTGTCTACTTTTTCCGTGGTGGGGGTGATGGTGTATGGGTCCAAAGAACTCGGCGTGGCCGTAGCTTGCGGAAAAGCCCGCAACAACAGGTGCACGGTCAAATTGCCTTCTTGATTCTTGAAGTCAGGAATAAACCGCGACATGAACAGCATTTGATCGCCGTCACCGATGTCAAAGTAGCCTGAGGTGATAAACGAATCGATTGCCGCGCCATTTGCATTCTTGCCGTCTTCTTGGTTATAGATCACAGTACGGCCGGGTGTCAGGCCATAAATCGTACTGATCGTGCTGGCCGTGCTGTCCTCATCGTATTCGGAAGCAAGGGGCTTGTTGAAGGACCCCACATCACGCCACGCGGTTCGCGCCATCGTGCCGATCGACCAGACGTTTTCCAGGTAGTTGTAGGTGACGTTGCGGTCAATGTAATCGCTGTCCGCGGAACAGTACCACCACGTCACCTCGTTAAACTGCGTGTTAATGCCGACATGGACCTGCTGCGCCTGCACAAGGTTGATGTCCTTGAACACATAGTCTTGGACCGTGCACGGGAGCTTTTTGACCGTTCCATCAAAGACAAAGAACGCTTCCTTGCCCATCCAATAGGCCACGCCATTTACGTCAGCGGCCGCATGAGGCCCCATGATCCCGCAGTTTGCGCCCAGCTGCTGGAATCCAAAAGTGTACGGCGGTCCAAGATACTGCTGGCCATGCAAGGACAGGTCCGTAAAGATCAGGATCTGACCACGCGATCGAATCGCGCTGATGATCTCGTTACCGTCCGTGAGCCGTTGTCCACCGGCCGTGTTGGTTGCAGTCGGAGTAAAGTCATTGATGTTTTCTTGACTGGAAAACCGCACGAACATTGGATCTTGCGTGGTAGGAGAGCCAATCGTCGTCTCTGTGCCAAAACACACTAAGTGCCGATCCGGCGTGGACACCAATGCAAACTTGCTCTTCGTGGGCGCGTTGGCAATAACCGTTGCGCGTGTGTTCAATGTCGGGACCGGCGGCCACTCGTAGATGCCTCCATTGACATACTGAAGGATCAGATTTTCTCCGTAGGTGTCAAACTGCCAGACTTGAGCAGACAATTGAACACCCGCTACACCAGTCCGGGGCGTGCCCCACGTACCAGTCCCCCAGGTGCCCACACCCCAACCAAAGTCAAAGTAAGCGATTGGCGAGCCGGTGTTGATTTGGTACTCAGCATTCGCGGTGCCTGCGGCAGTAGCCGTGCTACTGGCCTGCATCGGAGCAGTGATTTTGTATTCGTTGGCGTTAACAATCTCAGTTATTTCAAACTGATTGTTCAGCGAAGCGTTTGTGATGCCTCCAGGGTTTCCGGTGACGCTTGAGAATGTTACAAAATCACCTAAGAGCGCTCCGTGGGCTGTATCGTTCACAACAACCGTGGTGCTGCCACTTGTCGTATCAAAGGTAATTGCCCCTCCCGTTACTGTGCGCCGGATTGGAGTGATGTCCGCCCATGTTCCACCATAAAAGGCATAGACCTTTTTGTTGGTGCCCACCGCAGCAAAGGGGCTCCCGTCAAGATCTGTCCACGTAAAGACCTGTGTAGCCATTCCCAGAAGGTCCACCGGGATTGAGCCAAAGTCCGTCCACCCACCAATCTTTTCCGGCAGCCCGTAACGAAACCGAACATAGTCCCCATTCGTCCAGCCACCTTCAGCGCCGTACTCCGTGTTCTGCTTGTCGATGCCGGGTTTTAGGAACAGTCGTAGCAGTGCCATGGCTCACCTATAGCTCGCCGTTTTCTTTGCGATAGATTTGGGTTGCTTTACAAACTGCTTGCCCTTGGCATTACCACTGGCCTTGGCACGATTGGTTGCAGCCTTTTCACCCGGCGACAAGGCATTCCAGGCAGCCGCGGGCAAGTAACGCTTTTTGCCCTTGCTTGGCTTGCCGTCGGACGTGGTCCATTTTTGGGCAGTCCAGTCCTTGAGCGATTGCTGCGGCGCTTTCATGAGGTATAGCCCCCGCCTTTTTTCTTGTACTCCGCCGCTAACAGTTGTGCTTTACGCGCGGACCATTCTCCAGGGTCACCGCCTTTCGTGCCTGCTTTAATCTTGGAAAAAAGCGCTTTTCGCATGCTAGGCTTGGTGTAATTCCCCGCTGCGTTGACCTTGGATTTGGTTTGTTTTTTCATATTTGTCTTTGCAAATTAAATAACCCGATACGCAAAATTAAAGTACATAGATGAGTCAGAGCCTGTTACTCCGCTATTGGCCCGATAATACAGATCTGCACGATTGTTTGTAGTATCGGCTTGGATATAAATAAATGGCGGATATGCAGCTATTATGCCGGATAAAAGTATGGTAGGAAATCCAATACAGTCCGTTTGACTTGTAAAATCAGAGGCTATGGGTAGTGAAATACCGACTTGAACAGTTCCACTGTTAAACTGAATTCCAAAGCGACCGTACACTGTTACAACGCCCTGTACATTGGTGTACATGCAGGTTTCAGCAGTGGTGGATACAACATTAGCAACGCTTGTTAAAGTTGGGGTATATGTGCCACTAGATATTCCCAGCGCTATTCCTCCGGATCCTGTGACGTTTTGGCCAAGCGCAGCAGCTACACCAGTACCAAAAGCTGAGATCCCAGTTCCGCCATTTGCCACTGGCAAAGTTCCAGTGACCTCAGAGGCAAGATTCACATTTCCCGCTGTAAAGGCACTCGTTCCATTGCCTCTAACGACGCCCGTTAAAGTAGTGGCCCCCGTCCCACCACTGGCCACGGGCAACGCCGCGCCCAGCGTCAGCGACGGAATGTGATCCACGGCCGTCACGACGTCTGTGCCATTGTTGTAGACCAACACTGTCTTGCCAACCGGAACGACCACCCCAGTCAGGCCTGCAACCTTGACCGTCACCTGTTGATCAGAGCCGTTTTTGACGATGTAAGGCTTCTGGACGGCCGGAACGCGAAGCTCTGCTGCCCCGCCCGGAGAACCCGTCAGGTTCAGGTAAATGGCCCGCGCGTCCTGCGCGGCATTGGAATCCGTCAGTGACAGCGTGATGGTCGTGCTGGACATCGAAATGTCAGCCCTGCCCACAATCGCTTGCTCAAGCGTAGTGCCCAGATTGGTGTTTGTAACGGTTCCCCAAGAATTGGCGTTGGAACCGTTGTCCATCAACTCCAGCTTGAGGCTGGTTGAATAGCTTGGCATCTTGTCTTCCTTACGTTACAACTTCTTGCCAGTTGGCAGACTGCGCGTCATTTACGACCGTCCATCCACCATACCGTGCCGTTATTACAATTAGACCAGAGCCCGTGAGGCCAAAGGTTGAGCCTGCGCCACCCCCATAGTTCGCCCCAGCGCCTCCAGTCTGCAAGCCTCGCGAACCGCCGCCCCCGGCTCCCGGACCAGCTGTGGCACCAGTGGAAGTGTCAGTCCAAATAATGTCCGCACTTCCATTTGCGCCTCTTCTAAAGTCGCCACCTGTAGAACCGGCGTAACTGCCTCCGCCGCCCCCGCCGTTGGTGCCCGCTTGGGCAAGAACGGTTTGCGTACCCGCGGCCCCGCCCCCTGTCCCAAACCGGTTGTTTCCACCATTGCCACCGGTTCCGAGGGCAATTGAAGCAGATTCTCCATTAAATCCGTTGTTCGCGCCACCACCCCCGCCCGAACCATCAATAGTGGCACCAAAACCGCTGCCCCCATTTGCCCCAGGGCCGTTGGGACCAGCCGCACCACCTCCGCCCCCGCCACCATTGTTTGCACCAGACGCTGACGCGCCACCGTTGCCGCCAGAAAACGCGACATCCCCGATACAAGCAGAAGCCTGCCCACCAATGCCGCCCGCCGACGCGCCGCTGCCACCTGCCTTTGCAAGGACACCATGGTTCTTGTTGGTGGGAGCAGTATTTGCCTGTATGTTGAGCCACGAATCATCAGATCCAAAAATGTCATTACCAATGATCGTGCGGTAATAAATCGTCTGGCCTGGGGTAACTGCAAGATAGTTGGTGCGAGCATACGCACCACCTCCGCCTCCGAAGAACCCACCAGAAGATCCTACTCCTCCGCTGCCGATTGCCTCAACCCGAATGGCGTAAACATTTGCGGGGACGGTCCAAGTGCCTGTAATAGACTGCCCTGGGTTCCCAGTTGGCGGAAGAATAAAGCACAGTTGCAGTTGTCCAACAGGGGTCCAAGTGTATGGCTGGCTATCATCGATTAGGCCCCAGACAAGAACACCCCCCACCAGCCCCTGCGCGGACACCCCTGTGACAACAAACGAAGCATTCCCGGTTACAGAAACAGATCCAACCTGTCCCGTAGCCGACACCCCCGTCACCGGAACCGGGGTGATTAGCTCTATCGTAACTGACCCAACGCTACCTGTCGCCTGTAGCCCAGTAACCGACACATTTGCGTTGCCCGTGACCGCAACAGAACCCACCTGGCCGGTGGCCTGGACGCCCGTAACTGGAACAGGCGTAACCAGATCGACTGTGACGGAGCCGACATCACCTGTCGCAGACACCCCAGTTACAGGAGCATCTACGTTGGCCTGAACTGTTACAGACCCTACCTGACCGGTGGCTTGAACACCTGCAAGAGTGACGTTTGCGTCACCAATAAGAGTGACAGACCCTACCTGACCCGCACCCGAGACACCTGTAACTGAGGTGTTTGCAGCCCCGGTAACCGTTACAGAGCCTACTTGGCCAGTGGCTGAGACGCCCGTTACCGCGACATCTGCGTTATCCGCAATATCGGAAAACGGAAACTCTGCGAATGAGCCAAAGCCAAACATTAGAAAAACAAGAAGAAGTTAGATGTTGCAGTCCCCGGCGCAGGAGCGACGTTGAAGTCCCATCCTAGGCTACCGTTGTTCGTTGAATTCGTACCAGCGTACCAAGTATCAGTGAGGTTGTACGCCCGTATGCCTGTGAGGGCAAGGTAGTCTACGTTAGCCGCAGTCCCCGATCCAGTAAAAACAAGCGTCCCAGGCGAAGCAGCAGATGTACCTTGTACAGTCAGGATGTTTCCTGCTGTACCAGCAGCAGTCCACGAGGTCGTGATCCGCTGGGTGGTCGTGCCGATGTTGATTATGTTTGCACCAGCAGCCGTGCTGCTGATGGTCTTGAACGTGTTATTGCCGGAGATCGCCAGCGTACCGTTGCCACCTTGGTTCAAAGTGATGTTGGTGTAGGCAATGCCGCCGCCCTCAAAAGTCTTGGCAGACGCGCTGGTCAGACTGATGGTGCCGGTGCCGGTGACGGTGAGGTTGGTGGAGGTTGCAGCGTTCCATCCACCTGTTCCCGATATAGCCAACGTTCCAGAACCTACCGCAATAGTTCTAGTGCCAGTACCAGACGTTGCAACGGAACTAAACGCACCTGACAACGTGACGTTGTACCCATTGGCATCAAAAGTTCCTGTGGTTACTGTAATAGCACCGGCCGCGTTTCTGTCGCAAACAAAAGCATCTTGCAATGTCACAGACCCACCCGGACTATCAATGATAAAACTCTGCGTAAAAGTCTTGCCAGCGCTCGTAATCGTTTGACTGCCTCGGCCAGCAAACGTAAGTGATGCAGTGCCACTCAGCGTTGTACCAGTGCCATTGATTAAGTTGCCACAAACTAGGTTTGTGAAGGTTGACGTCATCGCAAGCGTCACCGTATTGCTTGTCCGAAGGGACATGTCAATCGTGCCAATATTGTATGCTCGGCTAATTGTGATTGTGCTGCCAGATGCTGGATACGTTGCCGCAGGAAAGATGACTGTATCTTGAGCGAGGGGGAACTGTGTAATATCGGCTGTACCCCCTTCCGTAGCTGACCAGCCGGTAGAAGAGTCCCAGGCAGCAGATCCGGTCGAGCGAACATAAACGGTTTTTGGTGATGGAAACGTAATCCCGCTATTGCCTTTTACATCCCCCAACCTAGTACCTGAAATTGGAGCAGCAGCACCTGTGACGGCAATGTCTCGAAAATCCACATCCGTACCGGAGAACGCTGCAACGGTAAGAGTTCTGGTTGTGCCAATAACGTCAGACCTAATAAACCGACGATATGTAGCGTCTGTACCAGCAGAAAAAGTCAAAGTGCCGGTAATGGTTTGATTTCCGGTAAGAGTTATTTGATTTAGACCTTGAGAAGTCAAACCAGAAAAGGACAAATTGTTGAAACTGTTTGTGCCATTGATTACAGTGGCTCCAGAACTTGTACTGGTGAAGCTGACGTTGTAAAAAGTCTGGTTGTTGCCAGAAAAGGTTGGCGCAGCATCTGAGCAGTTAATCTGAGAGGTGCTTGCGGTAACAGTTAGGTTTGCACGATTTGTTTCGGCTGTGCCAAAATCAATAAATCCAGAAAGTCCCAACGTTGTTGTTCCCGTGCCAAAGTTAATTGTGCGAGTATTTCCGTTATTAGACGCGATATTGCCCGCCGTTAAATTATAGGTGGAAAGATTAATAGAGCCATTCGTAACCGTCAGCGGTGACGTTCCTATATTTAACGCACTACCCAAACTCCACGAACAATCTACGCCATTTATCGTTATATTAGCCGCCAACACTATCCCATTCGTAGTAAACGTCAGACCCGTCGAGTTGCTGGATAACGTCATGTTCCCAGTATATGTCCTCGTCAGTCCCGTTGCAGG
>Ga0315904_10012488_pt1 | contig 10724 bp, 5 predicted proteins | sample LakEriMetagenome_6_FD_203529 | JGI IMG/M metagenome (GOLD analysis project Ga0315904, IMG submission 203529) | Freshwater fungal communities from buoy surface, Lake Erie, Ohio, United States - Buoy 12 MA120 | ecosystem: Environmental > Aquatic > Freshwater > Lake | place: USA: Lake Erie, Ohio... | reverse complement strand
CAAAAGTAATCCTCGTGTTGCCAATTCTGGTATCATATAGAAATTCCATCCTAACATATCAAAATAATCTTCATGATATGAACACTCCCTACGACCACTATATCTCGCTCGTTTAAACCATTGAGCCGCGTCATAATCATCAGTTAATATTGCACCCCCCTTACTCAATTTCAAAGTTTTATATGGTCCTGTAAATGAAACACACATATATGAACCTGTAATGTACATATCCGCAGTAAATCTTAATGCAGAATCCCAAACATTACTATTTTTTAATTGATACGCCCCTTTTATTTTTTCACCTTCAATTGGTTCAAATTCAACTTTTAACCCAGCATGAATAATCTCACAAGGTACTGATGGATATGTCCTTGACGGTATAATTAAGAAATCACTTTTTATTGTTTTGACAATATTTTTTTCATAATATATGGATAAGAAAAGGGCATTACTCATATTGTCCAATGCTACCGCATATTTTGAACCGGTATAGTCACATAGAGCGTTCTCAAAATCTTCAGTTATTTTGTATATACCACTCGCCATAAGGATTTTTTATTTATAAAATATAGTTTTTATCTTATTTTTGTATATAAAATTATATTACCTTGATACCAAAAATTTACGCTCACGGAGCTTATATCGGGAATACCGGTTATAATCATCACACAAGAGATTTCTTCAGAGAACTATCAAAATTTTCACAAATAAAATTTAGGAATTTTACTGTGGGTAGCACATGGGATGGTTATAATTCAACCCCACACGATAAAGAACCTTATATTGATAATATAGATAAAAAATTATTGTACAAACAAATTTTGGTTAACAATGATGGAACAAGGAACGATTATCCAATATATCCTAACCCAATCAAAGAGTTCGGACACGATTTGAATATTGTATTATGTGAAACAAACCATCATGTATTTTATGACAATTACAATGGGCCTAAAATTGCTTATAATGTTTGGGAATCCACACTTCAACCAAAACACTTTTTTGACAAATTACTTGAGTTTGATGAATTATGGGTTCCATCAAAATGGCAAAAAGAATGTACAATAAAACAAGGATATCCCGAAGAAAATATAAAAGTTGTCCCTGAAGGAGTTAACCATAAGATATTTTTCCCAGAAAAAACATCTCACGAATTAACCAAAAATGGTTTTACATTTTTTATCGCAGGAAGATGGGATTATAGAAAATCAACAAAAGAATTAATCGAATGTTTTTTGGATGTATTCAAAAATATTGATGATGTTTCTTTAATTGTATCAATAGATAATCCGTTTTCAGGTGATGGTCTAAAAACAACAGAAGAAAGATTAAAATTTTATGGTTTAGAAAATGATAAAATCAAAATCATTCATTTCCCAAGTAGAACCGATTATATCAAAATATTAAAGTCTTGCAATGTTTTTCTATCTTGTGCAAGGTCTGAAGGTTGGAATTTACCTTTGATAGAAGCAATGGCGTCGGGAGTTCCATCAATATATTCAAATTGTTCAGGTCAACTTGAATTCGCAGAGGGAAAGGGTATTCCAATTGACATTTTGGGTGAAAAACCTGTAAAAGATAGTAATTACAATCATTTTAATGATGGTGTAGGAAATTACTACGAACCAGATTTTGAAGATTTGAAATATAAAATGATGGATGTTTATTTGAATTATGAACGACATAAATTGAAGTCATTGTCAGAATCAGAAATCATAAGAAAGGATTTTAATTGGGATACAGTTGCAAAAATAGGATTAACCCAAATTGAAGATTTTTTAGATAGAAAACCTTGGTTAAAAAAACCATATAATAAGAACATAATAAACATTTCATATATTGATGGACCTAAAGTTGAAATTTTGGGTGATGAATATAAAGTTTATTATATTGAATTTATTGATAATCAAGGCAATATCTCACACAGTTCAACAATACAAAATAATATGTGGACGAAATGTTCCGTTAAATATTACCAAGATTGGACAATAAAAATTAATGGAGAGATTTATGAAACCCTAAATTTAAAAAATAAAAGGGTATTAATAAGTTTGGAATCAAAATCAATAGGAGATACAATAGCATGGTCTCCATATGCCGTAGAATTTGCCAAAAAACACAAGTGTAAAGTAATTCTATCCACCTTCCATAATGATTGGTTTCAAAATCTTGAAGCATATAAAGATATTGAATTTATTAAACCAGGACAATCAACCAAATGTGCCGCAGTTTATAGAATTGGGTGGTTCAGAGATGAAAATAATGGATGGAGAAAATTTGACTCATATCCAAACCAACTTAATTTAATCCCCCTACAACAAACCGCAACCGATATTTTAGGATTGGATTTCAAAGAATTAAATCATGGACTACACTTCAAATTAAATAAAACCCCATTTAAAGAAAAATATATTGTAATTGGTCCTCAATCAACTGCAGGTTGTAAAGAATGGCCACATGAAAATTGGGTAAAATTAACAAAAATGTTAATAGATTCCGGATATAAAGTAGTTTCTTTATCATCAAAACCATATAACATACCAAATGTTAAAAATATTTCCAACTCATCATGGACAGAAGTTTTTAATATTTTATATCATTCAGAATTTTTTATAGGATTAGCATCAGGTCTATCATGGATAAATTGGGCATTAGGAAAAGAAACTGTTATGATTGCGGGTTTTAGTGAAGAAGGTCACGAATTCACAAAAGGATTAACTCGTATCACAAAAAACATTTGTATCAAATGTTGGAACGATCCAATACACATATTTGATGCTGGTGATTGGGATTGGTGTCCCGTTTATAAAGGAACGGAACGACAACACATATGTCAAAAAATCATAACTCCTTTGGATGTATTTTCAAAATTACCTTTTGATAGTTTTGATTGGGGTGAAAGTAATGATTGGTATATTGAAACAATCAAAAACGAGATTTTCAACAACAATATTTACGAAACTTTATTTGCCGTAGAAGAAAATGATGTGGTACTCGATTTGGGTTCAAGTATAGGTCCGTTTGGTTTTAGTATAAAGGATAAAAATATCTCCCATATTTATTGTTTTGAACCTAGTAAAACACAATTACCAACACTAACTAAAAATCTCCGCAGAATTCCAAATACAATAATAAACGCAGGTATCAACAATGATGATTCTGAAAATGAATTTTTAGTATTCGGAACAGAAAATCAATTTCAAAAAACTCAAGGTTTAAGTTTCAAAACTTTCATTAATGATTATAAAATAAATAAAATAGATTTTATAAAAACAGATTGTGAAGGAGGTGAATATGATGTTTTTAATGAAACAAATATCGAATGGATAAAAAACAACGTGAGAAAAATTTCAGGTGAATGGCATTTAGGAAGCGAAACCCTGAAACTAAAGTTCAGAGCCTTTAGAGATTTATTGTCAAACAACTTTACAAATTACAAGGTGTTTTCTGTCGATGGATTTGACATAACTTCGAATTTATTTTCAGAGGAGTTTGTCCAATATTATTCAGAAATAATAATACATATTGATAACAGAAAATAAAAAAGTCTCACTTACAAAAAGTGAGACCCTATTGATATGTATCCGTCTATTGTCTCCGGATATAATTTTCCTTTGAAGTTCTCTTCAAGTAACTTCGCTAATTGTGTTGGTTCCATAAAACCTTCGATTTTATGGTATTCTATTCCTATGTATTCAAAATAATTTATCTTATCCAAAATCGACGGAATTATAGTGTGCTCCGATCCCTCACAGTCCAACTTCAAAAATTTACAATCTTCATTTATAAATTTATTCAAATTTACCGTTTTAATAGTCCTATTTGTTATTGGGTTTTTATAATATATGGATGAACCACCTGAATTCCATTCTTGTATTCCCAAAGTGACAACATCATCATCCTTATCTGTTACCGCTAAATTATAAACCTCAAAATCTGATTCATCACATCTATTTATTAATATATTTCTCAAAAAATTATCATAGTTTTCTTTAACTGGTTCAAACGCAACTATCTTACAACCAAACTTTTTGTTCGCATAAATAGAAAACATACCCACGTTACCACCAACATCAATAACAATATCATTTTTACCTAAAACACAAGACTCCAAACCATACCTATCCGATCTTAATTCCTTAAATACTTCGGGTACAGTCCATGAGGTACTCACATCCATAAATGAAAGTTCAATGTCTCCCACTTTTTCAGTATAAATTTTACATTCCATATTTATAAATTATAGATTTCAAAAATAGAATTAACAACATCATCAACTTCAGGTATGTAATCGTCAATTTGTTTTCCTTTAGGTATATTATCAATAGTATCTGGTTTATATTCTGTATGTCTTACTTCCAAGTCATCCAATAATAGTTTCTTATATAGCGATTTAGTTTTGTATGTTTGAGTACCGTTTCTAAATGGAAGTATATGGTCAGGATGTTTACATGTTGGCATCGTTACAATCCAATTATCAAAAGCTCCCGCTATATGTAGTGGAGATGAATCATTTGTCACTAAAACCTTGGCCAAGGAAATAAGAGCAATTAATTCACCCAAGGTTGTAACATCTCTAAAATCGATACCGTCTTCGGGACACTCTACCTCTTGGAAACCTTGCTCTTCCGATAACGTTTTACCAATCAAACCAATTGTTAATTTTTCAGATAACTTGTCAACGAGTTCTTGCCACCAATCCAAAGGTAATGTTTTTGACGGCCACCACTTACCTGCGTGAATCAGAACTAAAGGTTTGTCTTTATCTTTAGTTTGCGTCATATTCATAATTGTTCTTACATCCTTTGGATCAACTCGTAAGTTTATAGTTTTATCCTCATGTGGAATGTTTCTCTTGATCATTGACATACTTGAAAAGTCACAAGGATGGAACAATACATGTGAAAGGTGATGTTCGCTCTGTTTATCATCAGGACAGGTGTACATCATATAGACCGGTTCTTTTAGACCTTTCCAATCATCATAAGTATATATTTTAGCATCTAAATGGTCAAATAATCTTGGGAAATGTGTGACAACATGAAAATTAGCATCAGGATAAATTTTTTGTGTATACCTGATGACAGGCTCTGAACATAGTTGGTCTCCCATACCAGCACTTACTGATATACATATATTTCTTTCATACTTATAATCGGGACCATCCTTTTTCCAATCTTCTAAATCGTCTTTAATTAATTTTAGAATCAAGTCGTCCGGTGCTTCATAATAATGAATAATGTAAGAGTCTAATCTATTAATCCCACAGTGTTTGTCCATAAAATGTAATCGATTAAATCGAAGATCAAGATCAAACATTTTGACTTTATCCTTCTGTAATAAAAGATTAAAATAAGATGTAAATGATGTCTTAAAGTACTTTGGTACTTTGAATAATTGTTTGTGCTTTCTAGATAAGACCAAAACTCCTGTGTTGTAGTATTTGGATGTTATTTCACCAAATTTTTCATCATATAGGTTTGATGTTATTTTGACATCATCAGACTTAAACAAATGCTTTCCTTCGTTGTATGCCCCCAACTCATTTTCAGGAACTATTTCGAACAAGTTTGGACAATCGTCTCGTATAATTAAATCCACATCCAAAAATATAATCCTCTTATAATGATGAAAAAGATCATAAATTTGAGTTTTTTCCCAATCAGTACTTGTTAACTTTGATACTTCAACATTCAAAAAGTCCGCATCTATTTTATCCGCATACTTTTTGATAGAGGGTATGGTTAACTCTGACATTTTTTGGTGCTTATCACCAATTGAAATTGTTAATACTAAATTTGATTTCATAAAATTTATATAATTTATTTGTTATAAAACACATACTCTTGCTGGAGTCAACCAATTAACTCCAGATTGACCTGAAGTGTATTGACCCCAACCATAAACAACACCACCACTCGTTAAAGCGAGTGTATATGCATTACCCGCTTCTATATCCGAAAAAGTGATTCCACCAAAGGCGGCAACAGGAGTAGATCTGTTTGTCAGGGTTCCGTCACCCAATTGACCTGCAGTGTTAGAACCCCAACAGTACGCTTGTCCAGTAGTCGTTAAACCACAACTATGGACATTACCTGCACTTATTCTTGTGAATGTAAATCCTCCACAAACCGCAACAGGTGTTGATACTGAAGTGGTATTATTCCTACCTAACTCACCCGATGCATTTGTACCCCATCCATAAGCGACTCCAGTAGTTGTAATACCGAGAGAATGACTCACACCCGCACTTATTTTAGAAAAGGTAAATCCTCCACAAACAGCAACTGGAGTCAATCTAGATGTAGTAGTATTATCTCCTAATCTACCGTTTGTGTTTATCCCCCAAGCATATGCTATTCCATTGTTTCTGATTGCCAAGGAATGACCAACACCAGCAGAAATTTCACAGAACGTAAATCCTCCACATACGGCAACTGGTGTTCTCCTTGATGTAGTGGTATTGTCACCAAGCTTACCAGAAGTATTTGACCCCCACGCATATGCCAAACCTGTGGTTGTTAAACCCAAAGAAGTTGACTCTCCCGCAGACAATTGTGAAAATGTAAATCCTCCACAAACCGCCACCGGTGTCGATTTAGCGGTAGTACTATTATCACCAATTTGTCCAACAGCACTGCTTCCCCAACCATAAGCAATTCCCGTAGTTGTCAATCCTAATGAGTGATTTGTTCCCGCATAAAGAGCGCAAAATGATAAAGTACCACAAATGGCGGTAGGTGTACTACAAGTGGCAGTACTGACATTTGTACCTAATTGACCGTTCAGGGTTGTAGAACCCCAAGAAAATCCTGTCCTATTTGTTACTGCACCAACAGACACTGTACCATTTTTTGCGGCATCTATTGCTATTACTGAAAAACTTGAAATTATGGGCACACAAGAAGGAACTTTATTACTTAAGTTATTACCCAATTGACCAAAAACATTTTTACCCCAACTATAAACCTTACCACTAGTTGTAACAGCAATAACATGAAAATCACCACAGTCAATGTCTGAAAATGTTAATCCACCACATACTGCTACAGGCGTACTTCTATTTGTTAGGGTTTGATCTCCTAGCTGCCCAAAACCATTATCTCCCCAACCATAAGCAATACCAGTTGTTGTCAAACCAAATGAAAAACTTAGTCCTGCCGATACTTTAGAAAAAGTAAGCCCTCCACATATTGCAACAGGTGTTGATCTATTTGTCGCACTATTGTCACCCAACTGTCCAGTAAGATTAAAACCCCAAGCATACGCAATTCCTGAATTATTTAATGCTAAACAGTGATTTGCTCCTGCGGAGACATGAGTAAAGGTTAATAATCCAATACAGACCGCAACTGGAGTCAATCTCGATGTAGTAGTATTATCACCTAACTGACCAGAGGAATTTAATCCCCACGCAAAGGTCAAACCATTAGTTGTTAAACCAACCATATTGTTATCCCCAACACTAATATATGAAAATGTACGTCCACCACATATTGCAACAGGCGTTCTTTTGGAAGTAGTTGTATTATCTCCTATCTGTCCATTAGTATTTGTCCCCCAAGCATACGCAATACCTAAATTGGTTATACCAACTGATGTGTGTAATCCCGCGTCAATATGTGTAAATGTAAATCCCCCACATACTGCTACAGGTGTACTTTTATCGGTTACAGTGTTATCACCTAATTCTCCAGTCGCATTGTCCCCCCAAGCATATTCCACACCAGCAGTAGTAATCAAAAATGCGGTATCAGTACCACCAGCTAACTCGGAAACCAAATAGTTTCCACATATGGTTCCAGGTGTACTTCTACTCACAGTAGAGTTTATCCCCAACTGTCCCTGTGTATTTTCCCCCCAACTATAACCAACATCCGCCTTTTCCGCCATTGAGAATTCACCTCCGGCGAAAACAGTTATTGCGGGAGAAAAAGGTTTTTTAACTGCAGCGAATACAAGATTAGGCATAACTTATTAATATGATAATAATAGTTTATTGATACGATTGTGTCAAGAAAAATAAATTATCTAAATCATTTTCTGTCAATCCCAACTGTAATGAGAATGTGTTAATAAGTGGATGATCTCTTTTAATTTCAATTGAGTATTCCCATTCCACAAGTGCTTTTTTTCTTTCTGTGATGTCAGATATGTTCTCCAACATACTTTGTATTTGATTCAAATCATAACCCGAATCGATTAGAGCCAACCTAAATTGTCGAGGTGTACATTGACTTGGTGGGCGCGGTGTTCTATCTATTATCTCCTTTTCAGTTAAATCTCTAACAACATATTCTTGAATCCATTTCAAATTTGGCAAATCAGCATATTCTCTAAATTCCCTTTCTTGTATTGTTGGGTCATATCCAGGTGCTGGTAACAATTCTATAACCAACTCAACCCACCCATTGGGAAGAATACCTGGTTGTCCATCAACCAAATATCTTCCCTCTCTTATTTCACCCATTCTTTTTTGGGTTACAGTATCATAAAGAAATGTCTTCATATTTTATATTTTTATAATGCCGCTAAATCTCCAAATAATGTCCATGTGTCACTCGCAACACGTTTTAATGCAACTACAGAATATTGTACTCTTGTACGATTGTTAGTATCAGATGGTCTGTTTATTGTAACTCCAACAGCGTTAAGTATCCTTACTTGTCCAGCACCGGCTTGTTCGATCATTATTTCAGTATTGTCAAGCCATGATTGAGTTGCTTGAGTCGGGATCGTTATATCCGCCCCACCCGCATCAGTATTTCTCAAATAGTAACCTGCATTAGCAGTCGTCGCTGTTATATTTCCAGTAAACCCTGATACAATAAAATAATTTAGACCACTTGTTCCAGAACTTCCACTAGTTCCTGATGAACCAGACGTACCACTTGAACCTGAACTTCCAGATGTACCTGAACTTCCAGATGCACCAGAACTTCCACTAGTTCCTGATGAACCAGATGTACCACTTGATCCCGAACCTGACGTTCCACTAGATCCTGATGTACCACTTGATCCAGAACCTGATGTACCCGAGGTTCCATTTACACCTGAAATTCCACTAGTTCCTGATGAACCACTTGATCCCGATGACCCACTTGAACCTGAACTTCCACTTGATCCAGATGTACCACTTGATCCAGAACCTGATGTTCCACTCGAGCCTGAACTACCACTTGTTCCTGATGATCCAGATACCCCACTTGATCCTGAACTTCCTGAAGTTCCCGATGCACCCGAAACTCCACTTGTTCCCGATGAACCACTTGAACCTGATGACCCACTCGATCCTGATGACCCACTTGAACCTGAACTTCCACTAGTCCCTGATGAACCGGATGTACCTGAACTTCCACTTGTTCCCGATGACCCACTTGAACCTGAACTTCCACTAGTCCCTGATGAACCGGATGTACCGGAACTTCCACTTGAACCAGAGCTACCTGATGAACCCGATGTACCGTCAACACCACTTAATCCTGATGACCCACTCGATCCTGATGACCCACTCGACCCTGATGACCCACTCGATCCTGATGACCCTGATGTACCAGAACTACCTGATGAACCAGATGTTCCACTTGAACCCGATGTACCAGAGCTTCCACTAGTTCCAGATGAACCACTTGAACCTGAACTTCCTGATGAACCAGATGTTCCACTTGAGCCTGATGTACCAGAACTACCTGATGTACCGGAGCTTCCACTAGTTCCCGAGGAACCACTTGAACCCGATGTACCAGAGCTTCCACTAGTTCCAGATGAACCACTTGAACCTGAACTTCCTGATGAACCAGATGTTCCACTTGAACCCGATGTACCAGAGCTTCCACTAGTTCCAGATGAACCTGATTTTCCACTTGAACCCGAAGACCCTGAACTTCCGCTAGTTCCAGATGAACCCGACGTACCACTTGAACCCGATGTGCCAGAGCTTCCACTTGTTCCAGATGAACCAGATGTTCCACTTGAACCCGACGAACCTGATGTACCAGAGCTTCCACTTGTTCCAGATGATCCTGATGAACCTGAACTTCCGCTAGTTCCAGATGAACCCGACGTACCACTTGAACCCGATGTACCAGAGCTTCCACTAGTTCCAGATGAACCAGATGTTCCACTTGAACCCGATGTACCAGAGCTCCCGCTCGAACCTGAACTTCCACTAGTTCCCGATGAACCAGATGTACCTGAACTACCACTTGTTCCACTCGAACCTGAACTACCTGATGTTCCTGATGAACCAGATGTACCTGAACTACCTGATGTTCCCGATGAACCAGATGTACCTGAACTTCCACTTGTTCCACTCGAACCTGAACTACCACTTGTTCCACTCGAACCTGAACTACCTGAACTACCACTTGTTCCTGATGAACCAGATGTACCTGAACTACCACTTGTTCCACTCGAACCTGAACTACCTGATGTTCCCGATGAACCAGATGTACCTGAACTACCTGATGTTCCCGATGAACCAGATGTACCTGAACTTCCACTTGTTCCACTCGAACCTGAACTACCACTTGTTCCTGATGAACCAGATGTACCTGAACTACCACTTGTTCCCGATGAACCAGATGTTCCACTCGATCCAGAACCTGATGTTCCAGAACTTCCACTTGACCCTGAACTACCACTTGTTCCCGACGAACCAGAACCTGATGTTCCAGAACTTCCACTCGAACCTGAACTACCACTTGTTCCCGATGAACCAGATG
>Ga0315904_10012487_pt1 | contig 10724 bp, 9 predicted proteins | sample LakEriMetagenome_6_FD_203529 | JGI IMG/M metagenome (GOLD analysis project Ga0315904, IMG submission 203529) | Freshwater fungal communities from buoy surface, Lake Erie, Ohio, United States - Buoy 12 MA120 | ecosystem: Environmental > Aquatic > Freshwater > Lake | place: USA: Lake Erie, Ohio... | reverse complement strand
ATCCCGGGCGTACGTCTCGCGCTGGTGGCCCGGCAGGCAGACAAGCTCGCTGCGGTGGTCCGGGCATGTGCGGGACAAGGTGCTACGGCGCGGGCGTTTGTCGGTGATGTGAGCTCCGAAGCTGACGCCACCCGGGTCGCGGCGGAGGTCCACGCCGTTTGGGGCGCTGTCGATGTGTTGGTGAACAACGCCGGCAGTTTTCGCCCGGGTCGCCTTCTCGAGACCTCCGTCGCGGACTTCGACGCGATGGTTGCGGTGAACCTCCGCAGCGTCTTTCTCGTTACGCGCGCCTTCGCGCCCGCCATGGTGCGGCGCGGCCGCGGCGATGTTTTCAACATGAGCTCCATCGCGGGCCTCTCGGCCTATCCCAGCAGTGCGGGCTACTGCGCGGCAAAGTTTGGCGTGACTGGCTTGTCCAAGGTGATGCGGGCGGAGTGGCGCGACAAAGGTATTCGGGTCTGCACGGTTTACCCGGGCGCGACGCTTTCCCCGGCGTGGGAGGGGAGCGGATTTCCCGAGGCACGACTGATGCCGGCGGAGGACGTCGCTCGGGCCTTCGTCGACGTGTACCGCCTCACGCGGCGGACGGTCGTCGAGGAGATCGTCCTGCGGCCGCAGGCGGGTGATCTCTGACGTTCGACCCTCGGGTGCACGAAGCGCGAGGCGCGGGTCGCCATCGCCGCAGGCGTGACCCTCTGATCCCGGCCGGGCGTCGGAGAGATTGCCAGCGTCGGGCCCCCTGCTAGAGTGGCGGCATGGCCGCAGTTCTCGGACTCGACATTGGATCCTCTTCGGTGATCGCCGGGCTCCTCGATGGACGCCGGGTCCTAGCGGAGTCGCCGCGCGCATTTTTCCGCACGCGGCATGACGGCGGACGGGCGGAGGTGGATCCTGAAGTTCTGCTCGCCGCCGTCGCCACGGCGATTCGCGGTCTGGGCGAGCGGGCGCGTCGGGTTGATGCGGTGGCTCTGGCCACGATGTGCCCGGCATGGGTCGCGCTCGATCGCGACGGAAAAGCGCTCACGCCGATTGTCACTCATCAGGATCGACGCAGCGTGGCCGAGGCCCGGGGGTTGGAGGAGCGGATCGGCGCGGACCGGCACCTCGCGCTTTGCGGATGCCGACCCTTTCCCGGAGGCATCAGCTCGACGACCTGGGCTTGGTTTCGGAAACACCAACCCGGGGCGTTGCGACGGGCTGACCTGGTCGGCCACTTGAACACCTTCCTGCACCGACGCCTGACCGGCGCCCGGGTAACTGATCCGTCGAACGCGTCCTTCACCGGGCTATATCGCACGCTGACGCTCGACGGCTGGAGTGAAGAGCTCTGTGCGAATCTGGGCGTATCGGAGAAAGTGCTACCGGAGGTGGTGGATGCCGACGTCATCGGCGGCGGATTGACTCGGGAGGCGGCGCGGCGGCTGGGCCTGCCGGAAGGATTGCCGATGCTGACCGGGCTGATGGATGGCAGTGCCGGGATGCTTCTGGCCGGGGCGCGGGTTGGGCAGCTGTTCAACGTGGTTGGCTCGACCGATGTTCTTGCCCTGTGCACCGACCGTCCTCGCCCCCATCCGCAGCTCCTGACGCGGGCGCTGGGAGTCGGGCGGAAGTGGCTGCAGGTGAGCACGCTCGCGGCGATGGCATCGGCGCTTTATTGGGCCCGAGAGCAGTTCTTTCCGGAATGGTCGCTGGAAGACTTTCAGCGTGAGTTGCGGACCCTGAGTCGCCGTGGCCCGCGGCCCGGTTGCACGGTGCGCTTCGCTCCCTATCTCGCCGGCGAGCGCACGAGCATTGAACAGCGGCAGGGAGCCTTCACTGGACTCACCCTCGCGACCACGAGAATGGATCTGCTGTCGGCGATCATCGAGGGACTCACCGCGGCCAGTGCGGAGCGCTTGCCGCTGCTGCGCGCCACCGGTACGGCGTTGCGCCGGACGGTGGCGGTTTCGGGAGGGGCCGATCGGCTCGACCGTCTCATGCATCGCGACTGGCCCGGGCGCTGGCAGTATCGGCCGGTGACCGACGCGACGATGCGCGGCCTGGGCTTGCTGACCCCACGGGCGCGTTGAGCGCTGCACGCACCCGCCGTGAAGGAGGGCAAAGCTCACGCCTGCTCGCTTCTTATCGCGATATAGAGCAACAGTTTAACGCATATTGGTAGAATGTGATCGGATTCTAGCACAATCTATCACCTAATCGAGGGCGTCCCGCGTTGGGCGCGATTTCGCTGCCTGATCCGGCTTTTTCCCATGAAGTCCTATTCCTACGTCAATTATCTCTGGGACGACGCAAAGGCGACGTCTCTCGATCCGGTCGGTCGCTTGATCTACCGCTCCAACCTGCTCGGCAGCGATCAGCGCATTACGAATACCGGTGGCGGCAACACCTCGGCCAAGTTGCCGGAGAAAGACCCCCTGACGGGCCAGACCGTGGAGGTACTTTGGGTGAAGGGTTCGGGCGGGGATCTTCGCACGAGCACGCGGGAAAACTTTTCTTCGCTCTATCAGTCGAAGCTGATCGCGATGCAGGCGTTGTATGCTTCGCGTGCGGACAAGGGACTTAAGTCGCCGGCGGAGGATGACATGGTGGCGATGTACGCGCACACGACGTTCAACCTGAACCCGCGGGCTTCGTCGATTGATACGCCGCTGCATTCGTTCCTGCCGGGTCGGCATGTCGATCACATGCACCCGAATGCGATCATCTCGATCGCGGCGTCCGCGCGGTGTGAGGAACTGACGAAGGAGATTTTTGGCGGTGCGATGGCCTACGTGCCGTGGATGCGTCCCGGCTTCGAGTTGGGTCTGGCGATGCAGGAGATCGCGCGCAAGCAACCGGCGATCAAGGCGATCATGATGGGGCAGCATGGCTTCATCTCGTGGGATGATGATGAGAAGGTGTGCTACATCCGTACGCTGGACCTGATCGAGCAGGCGGCTCAGTACATCGAGAAAAAGTATCAGGCGAAGGGCGGCGACGCGACGGTGTTCGGGGGAGCGAAGTATCACACGTTGGCGGACGAGCCGCGTCGCGCGGCCTTCGCCGCGATCCTGCCATGGCTGCGTGGTCAGGTCTCGGCGCAGCGGCGTTTCATCGGCACGATTCAGGATGATGAGCGCATCCTCCGTTTCGTGAACTCGAAGGATGCGGCGCGCCTGGCTGCTTTGGGCACGTCCTGTCCGGATCACTTTCTGCGGACGAAGATCAAGCCGCTCTACGTGGACTGGAACCCGCAGGCCGAAGACCTCGCCGCTCTCAAGGCGAAGCTGGCGGCGGGGATCACCCAGTACCGCAAGGACTACGCCGCGTATTACGAGTCGTGCCGGCGTCCGAACTCCCCGGCGATGCGTGACCCGAATCCGACCGTGGTACTGATTCCGGGCCTTGGCATGATCGCGTGGGGCAAGGACAAGTCGGAGTCGCGGGTCACGGCCGAATTCTACAACTGCGCGGTCGAGGTGATGCGCGGGGCCGAGGCGATCGATCGCTACATTGCCCTGCCGCAGCAGGAGGCTTTCGACATCGAGTACTGGCTGCTTGAGGAGGCGAAGCTCAAGCGCATGCCGGCGGAGAAGGAACTGGCGCGGCAGGTCGCCGTCGTGGTCGGTGCCGGCTCCGGCATTGGTCGTGAGACGGCGCTGCGGTTGTCCCGTGAGGGCGCGCACATCGTGGCTGTCGACCTGAATGAGGCGGCGGCGCAGGCGACCGCGAAGGAGATCACGGACCGGCTCGGCCTCGGTATCGGGGTGGCGGGTAGCGGCATTTCCGGCTGCGGTCCGGCCGTGGGCTTGGCGGCGAACATCACCGACCGCGCCAGCATCCGGCGCATGCTCGATCAAGTGGCTCTGGCCTATGGTGGCTTTGACGCAATTTGTGTCACCGCTGGCATCTTCTTCCCGTCCGATCGGACCGGGCACATCCCGGACGACAAGTGGGCCGCCACCTTTGCGATCAACGTCATGGGCAGCTACCTAGTCGGTGATGAGGCGGCGAACACGTGGCGCGAGCAGGGGCTCAGTGGCAGCCTTGTGCTCACGACTTCCGCGAACGCCGTCGTGGCAAAGCGTGGGTCGGTCGCCTACGATGCGTCGAAGGCCGCGGCCAATCACGTCGTGCGCGAACTGGCGATCGAGCTGGCCCCGCTCGTGCGAGTGAATGCCGTGGCGCCGGCGACGGTGGTGAAGGGATCGACGATGTTCCCGCGCGAGCGCGTGATCAGCTCGCTGGCCAAGTACAACATCGCCTTCGCGGAAGACGAGTCGACGGACTCGCTGGTGCAGAAGCTGGCGCAGTTCTACGCGGACCGCACGCTGACGAAGTCACCGATCACGCCGGCGGATCAGGCGGAAGCCTACTTGTTGCTCGTGACCGGGCGGCTTTCGAAGACCACGGGGCAGATCATTCCCGTGGACGGCGGACTCCACGAGGCCTTCCTGCGCTGATCCTCACGGGAGGGAGCGTCGCCTCTGGTGCCGTTCCCTCCGGCGGATTCCGGCGTTTTCGCGCCGTTCGTATCCCCCCCGCCCGGCCCCTCAGCGGGCGGGCGCGGCGGGAAGGGCGGCGAGCGCCTCTGCGGCGCGTCGTTTTGATAGTGCGTCGTGCACCTCGCGTTCGGGCAGAGCGAGGCCGCGGGTGAAGGCGGTGCGAGCGTCTGCGATCCGTCCGCTTGAGCGGTAGACGAAGGCTAGTTCGACTTGGTGGCCGACCGCGTCTGGAGCCAAGGTGGCCGCGCGCTCGAGGTGGCGTACCGCCTCGGCGAGGGAAGCCTTGGGCAAGCCACCGAAGAACAGTTGGACGAGGAACCGTCGGGTCATGCCCAGCTTAGCCACCTCGTAGTGCCAGCGACCGAGCACGTGGTGAGCCCAATCGTAGTCGGGATTGAGGCGGAGTGCCTCCTCGGCGAATTGGTGAATCTGGCGGGAATGACGCACCTTGGCTTCCGTGTCGCCGTACAACCCAAGGTTGCCGTGGCAGATGGCGATGGACAGCACGACTTCGGCGTTCGTGGGATCGACGGCGTACGCCTTCTCAGCGTACGAGAGAGCCGTCTCGGCGAGCCGCCGCTTTTCCTCTGGATCGGAAAGGAGAAATGACTGATCGGAGTATTGCCGGGAGATCTTCTGAAGGATGACGGCATCGCGCGGCTTGGCGGCGTCGGCAGCGAGGAAGAGCGGGAGCGCGGTCGACGGATCGAGCCGGCGCTCGGCCTCCATCCCCTGGCGTACCAGTTCCTCGACTGAGGTTACCGCGTTCGCGTAACCCGGAAGTGCGAGGAGGAGCAAGATCGCCGCGATCGCCTGACGGAACGGACGGTGGATTCTGCGCGGCGTCATGGTGGAGAATGGAGGCGGTTCGAGGCTCGCGCGGGGCTCACTTCTGGCGCCGGAACAAATAGTGGCTGACGAGCCACTCCTCGCCTTTGCGGTAGCCCCACAACTCGGCGCACGCCATGTAAAACACCCGCCAGTAGACCCACCAGCGGGTGACCGCGGCCTTCCCGTAGGTTTTCTCGAATAAGGGGAGGATCTCAGCCCGGTGGCGGTCCATGTTCTGGAGCCAGTGCTCGGCGGTCTGTTGGTAGTGGCGACCGTTGACCTTCCAGTCCTGGACGAGCTGGAGGTGCTCGTCGAACGCGGGGAGCAGATCGTGCGCGGGCATTTGCCCACCGGTGAAAAAATACCGTGCCATCCAGTCCGTCGCATCGCGCGGGACGAAGTGGTAGCTGAGTTGGTGGTGAGTGAAGATATGGACGAAGAGCAGGCCGTCGGGCTTCAGCCAGCGGGCAACATTCCCGAGGAGCCGCTGGTAGTTCTTCATGTGCTCGAACATTTCCACCGACACGACGCGGTCGAACTGCGCGCCGGGCAGGTCGAAGGCATTCATGTCGCAGGTGATGATCTGTAGATTGCTGAGTCCGCGGCGCCGGGCCTCGGCGTCGATGTACTCCTTCTGGGTGCGCGAGTTGGACACCCCGGTGATGCGGGAGTGCGGGAAGCGCTCCGCGAGGTAAAGTGAGAGGGAGCCCCAGCCGCAGCCGAGCTCGAGGACCGACTGCCCGTCTTCGAACCGTCCTCGCTCGACGTAGAGGGCGAGCATCGCCTCCTCGGCCTCGTTAAGCGACTCCGCGCCTGTCTGGTAGAAACAGCCGGAGTACTTCAGGCGGCGGCCGAGACAGAGCCGGTAAAAATCGGTTGGCACCTCGTAGTGTTGCTCGTTCGCGGCGCGGGTCTCTTCCGCGATGGGCCGCGATTTGAGATCAGCGACGTAGGCGGCGCGGTTGTACTGGGAGGTTTCCTCGCGAATGCGCTGGGCGAGGAGGCGGCGGATGCCGATGCGAATCAGCCAGTCCGGCAGCAGGTTTTTCTCGAGCAGGGAATCGATCATGGAAAGAGGAGAGGCGAGTCCGGCGGAGTCAGGAACCGGAGCGGCGCGGAAACCACGGAAAGAACGCCGAGGTGGTTTGCTGGTAGCGGCGGTAGGCATCGCCCCGTGAACGCAGGGCCTGCTGTTCGGTCAGCGGGATGCCGGTGACGCGAAGCAGCAGGTGCAGCATGACCGCCGGGCAAATCACCGAGATCCACCCCCAGGGTGAGCCGCAGGCGAAGATGAAAAAGGCGACCCAGACCAGCCACTCGAAGAAATAGTTCGGATGGCGACTGTAGCGCCACAGGCCGCGGTCGCACACTGCACCGCGGTTGGCCGCGTTTCGTTTGAAGGCGGCCAGTTGGGCGTCGGCGAGCGTCTCGCCGCAGAGCGCGATGAACCAGAGTAGCGCGCCGGCGACCTCCAAGGGGTGCAGTTCCGTGCGTGCATTCAGACTGGGGATCAGGAAAGGTACGCTCAGGATCACCAGCGAGAGGGCCTGGATCTGGTAGAACTTGAACATCTCCCAGGCGAAGTTCGCCTTCCACCGCGTGCGCATCTCGAGGTAGCGCCCGTCCTCTTCCGGATGATGGCTGGCAACCCGGCGAAGCAGATGGCTTCCCAGTCGCACGCTCCAGAGCACCGCGAGGGCCGCGAGGAGCACGCGGCGCATCGGCCAGCCCCCAGCGAAGGCAGCATAACCCGCAGCAATCGGAGCGAAGGCGTAGGCCCAAGCAACGTCGACCACGCTGTAGTTGTCCACGCGACGCGCGAACCAGAAGACGAGTGTCATCAGGACGCCGCACCCCACGAGGGCGGAGAGGAGGAGAAGCCAGACGCTCATAAGACGGATGACTCGGGCGACGACGAGGCGGAGGGGAGACGGCGGGCGACGCGCCGGATCACGGGACGCAGCAGCCGGTTCAGGCTAAAGACGAGAATCGGCAGGGTGAGCAGCCACGCCGTGAACGCATGCACGCCGGCCATGCCGAAGCGCTGCAAGAACTCGGTGAAGCTCGCGTCCCGGAATGTTTGCACCAGCACCCCGATCGAGAACGGCAGGGGCTCGGCACCCCAGATTCGCTCGCCGACTCGGATATAGAGGACGATCAGCACCAGCTGGACCGGTCCGAGCAGCTGATTTAGAGTCTGGAGCAGCGGCTGGTTTAGGCGCAGGGCGAGACCAACCACGAGATTGAGGAGGCTCGTGAAGCCGAGGAAGGGAAAGAGGGAAAGTCCGGTTCCGAGGGCGAGCGTGTAGCTGACCTTGTCTGCGGTAATTCCCTGGGTGAGTAGGGCAATGATCGGATCGCCGAGGCGGCGACGCCAGAAACCGCGCCGGGGCGTGGCGGTGGGCTCGTTGGCACCGCGGGCGGGTTCGGAAAGGGGAGCGACTGAGGTCACGAGGTGCGACGCAGTAGGACCGATGAAAACGGCGCGTCGCTCGGAACGCGGAACAGTTCGCGCAGACAGTACACGGCCATGGCGATGTTGCCGAAGAGCAGGATCGCGACGAGCCACAGCACCCGGGCGACGAACCCGGTCTCCTTGTAGGCCACCCAGATATAGAACGTGAGGAAGCCCCAGTAGGCATCAAACAACGTGGCGATGAACCAGCGGTCTCGGGAGGCGGGCGAGCCGATGAAGTCCCAAAGGGCCTGTCCGAGCGATGCCCAGCTGGTCACCCAGAGCATTGAGGCCAAGACCACGAGGAAGAAGAAACGAAGGAAGAGGATCATGGCCGCGGGGTGGGGGACTTTTCTGGGGGGGCGCGGCGGTCAGCGCAGCGCGAGATTGTTCGGCCGGGTATGGAGGGTCTGCACGACGGAGATGTTGCGCATCGCGAAGGCGGACTCGCAGTAGCAGAGGTAGTAGTGCCACTTGCGCACAAAGCGGTCGTCGAAGCCGAGGCGGCGGACCTCGTCGAGCCGCGCGTGGAACGTCTCACGCCAGGCTCGGAGCGTGCGCGCGTAGTCGTGGGCGAGGTCGTCGAGGTGGTGCAGGACGAAGCCACCGTGGCGGCTCATCAGTTCGTTGACGCGGTTCAGCGACAGGAGCAGCGAGCCGGGAAAGATGTGCTTCTGGATAAAGTCGACCCCGCGTCGGAATTCGCGGTAGCGGGAGTCCGGGCACGTGATGAATTGGAGGGCGACAAGACCACCGGGCCGCAGTCGGGCGTGCAGCGTCCGGCAGAAGTCCGGCAGGTACGCGTGGCCGATTGCCTCCATCATCTCGATCGAGACGATCTTATCGAACTGTCCCTCGATGTCCCGGTAGTCTTGGAGCCGCACCTCGATGCGTGACTCCAGTCCGGCGGCAGCGATCCGGCGACGCGCGAGATCGTACTGCTGCTGCGAAATGGTCAGGGACGTTACGCGGCAACCATGGTGGGTGGCAGCGTGGAGGGCCCAGCCTCCCCAGCCGGTGCCGATCTCGAGCACGTGATCCGAGGGGGAAAGCTGCAGGCTACGGCAGAGGGCCTCGTTTTTCTCCCGCTGCGCGTCCGCCAGGGTGGTGGCTTCGTTTGCGTAGCGAGCGGACGAATACATCATGGACTCGTCGAGGAACAAGGCAAAGAAGTCGTTGGAGAGATCGTAGTGCCGAGCGATGTTGCGTCGGGCGGTGCGGCGCGAGTTCGGCTGGAGGAGGTGCTCGATGCGGTGGGCGAAGCGCAGCAGGTTTAGTCCCCAGGCGCGGGCGCGCCCGGCCGTCGAGCCGGAGAGCGTGGGGGCGTGTTCAACATTGAGCATGAACCACGCGAGCACTGACGGCAGGTCGGGTGTTTCCCAGTCGCCGTCGATAAACGACTCCGCGAAGCCGATATCGCCGGCGAGGACGCAGCGACGGAAGAAGCTCTCGCGGCGCACGCGCAGCGTGGCGATGGCGGACAGGCCCAGGGGAAGGTCGGGAGCGACCGGTTCGCCGGGTTCGCCGCAGTCGACGTGACCGCCCTCCGGCAACTCAATTCGCAGGCGACCGCGCGGCATCGCGCCGAAGGAGTTGAGCACGAGCCGCCGGTGGAACGACGGGCTTGCCGGGGGGCTGAAGTCCGAGGCGTCGGAGGGGCTGGAAGAAACGGGAGAGGAGTCGCTCATGCGTCGGACGTCGTAGGCTGGGTAATCAAGGAAGCGTGGCAGGGCGGTCTGGGCTGGCGAGAGCTAGTAGAATCGCGGCAGAACTAACAGAATCACGGAAAGGTGCAGCGCGCATGAGACCTTGGCAGATTAGCCGACTTTCCGTGAAGGAGGCGTGAAGAGACGATCGAAAGTCTGTGAGATGCTCCGGGGGGAACGCCGCGCGTTGGCGTTTCGACTCGACCGGCGCCGCGAGCGATGGATCGGTGGTGACTCCGGGGTGATGGCGAGCCTGGCGTCCCGGAGCCCAACGGGTTTTTTAGGTAGGCGCGACAAGGGGCGGGAGCTCTCATGCGTCGGATGCCTTAGGCTGGAGAATCGAGGAGTGAGGACGGAGCAAGTCGCGCTGGTCCGCGGCGCGGGCGGACTTACGGAACCAAGGAACGGACTTCAGGAACAGGCGTAGGGCATGCCAATGGATGAGGGTGATGATGCGGAGGGTGATCAGGGGATAGAGAACCGTAAACCACGCGAGACGCGAGTCCGTCAAGGGCCGCGCCGACCCGGTCAGGCGGCTGGTCAGGGTACGCTCCTCGCCGATGTAGTCGTCGATCTGGATCGCCATCGCGTTGTCCGGTACCGGAAGGAGGAAGTCGAAGGCCACGTCCACGTCGGAAAAGGGTGAGACGTAGAAGTGCTTGGGTACCCTGAGGTGAAAGCGCCCGGCCTCGTCGCGGGTGGAGGGGCCGAGAAAGAACGGCTTCATCTCGCGGAAAGTGTTGGTTACTTCCGGGATCGCGGCGACGGGTTCGCCGGTGCGATCGAAGCAGAAGTAGAATGAGACGGGATTGAAGAGGAACCCGGCGACGCGGGGCAGGGTGATCAGGACGACGCGCCCGCCGGAGAGATCGACCCCATGTTGCTGTAGGACGGCTTGGACGCGGGCCTTGAGGGGGGCGCCGGCGGGCTGGTTGGTCGGGAGGAAGTCGGCGTCGCGAAAGGAGTAAAGCGCGTGTCCCTCGCTGGAAAACAGGCTCAGACGGTGGTCCAGCGCGGCAAGCTCATCCAGATCGATCGCGAAGAGAAAAATGCGGTAGCTGAAGGCGTGTCGCCGGGGGGAGAAGCGGGCGTGCATGACTTGGCACTCGTAGAGACAGGAGTTCATGCGCGGCGGACGTTAGTACGGAGATAAACCCCCTTTGCGGACGGACGCAACCCGTGAGAACGACGGGGTGATGGCCGGGTGTGCGCCGTGGGCGTGTCTACGGGCACAAAAAAGGCGGCCGC
>Ga0315904_10012486_pt1 | contig 10724 bp, 6 predicted proteins | sample LakEriMetagenome_6_FD_203529 | JGI IMG/M metagenome (GOLD analysis project Ga0315904, IMG submission 203529) | Freshwater fungal communities from buoy surface, Lake Erie, Ohio, United States - Buoy 12 MA120 | ecosystem: Environmental > Aquatic > Freshwater > Lake | place: USA: Lake Erie, Ohio... | reverse complement strand
GCGCCGCCGCCATAGGCCGCGAGCCGCCAGAGGATCGACGCGCCCCCGACGCCGCCGTCGAGCACGATCGGCGTCGCCGACATCGTCGAAGCAAACGCCGCTGCGGCGGAGGTGAGCGTGCCGGTGACGGGAACGGACGATCCGGTCTGGATGAAGTTGAGCCCGCCATCGGTGCTATAGAAGAGCGTCGCCTGATCTGGGCCGGTGCTCGTCTTGGCGAGATTCAGGCCAGTCATGCCGTTGAACGTCACCGAATAGCCGGGCGCCGCCGTCGTGGTCCATTCAATGTAGTTGCCACCGGCGAGCGCGGCCGTCGCCGAGGTGGTGACGGTGCCATAGGTGCGGTTCCAGGTGTTGCTCGGGCTGCCGTTGGCGCCACCGCTGCCGGTATTGCCCGTGGTGGTGCCGGGGCCCGCGCTCATCGTCGATCCTGTGACGCCGACCACGAGCGCCGAGGCGGCTGGGCCGCTCGTTCCGCCGGTCGTGACGGTGAGGTCCCACGTGAGCAGCGTGGCGGCGTGGGTGTGCGGCATGCCGGCAACGAGCACCAGGCCTACGAGCACGCCGCGCCAGAGCCCATCGGCGAAGCCAGTGCGTTGGCCCGGCCAGATCGACGGTGAGTTCGTGGTCGATCTCGAGCAACGCCTAGACAGACTGCGTACTTGCATGATGACTCCCCCCAAACTGATCGCCGCGCCGGCGGACATCCGCCCGAGATCCGGCACGGGACGCCATGTATACAAAGCCGCGGCGAGTTTATACGAGAAGCGGCAGGGCTTTCAACACCTCGGCCGCGGTCTCCGGGCCATGACCATAATCATGGCAGCAAGGCCACCGAGGGCCAAGCCACCAGGTTCTGGCACAGCGGCCACCGTTCCGGCCGCGCTCCCCTCGTAGGCACCCTGGTCAAAGAGGCCGGTGCTGAGAAAATCGGCAGCGTCGAGGATGTCGACCGACGCGTCGTAGTTGGAATCTCCCTCTGCCCAGGTGGCCGGTAGACCGTTGTCGAACAGCCCTGCGGCGAGGATGTTGGCGGCGTCCAGCACGTCGATCAGCCCGTCGATGTTGCTGTCGCCCGGGGCGGCGAAGGCCACGTGCAGCGACCCGTCGTCATTGTCGAGCCAGCCAATCGTCCGTGGCCGACCGGCCGCCTGAGCCGAGGCCACTGCGGATGACACGATGCCGCCCGTGCCATTCCAGCCGCCGTCACCGAAGCCGGCCGACAGGTCGGCTCGCAGATCGGCCTGCGTGATACCGCCCGCCGCGATCGTGATGCTGCCGTTGCCGAGATCAAGTATTCCTCGAGATGCCTGGTCAATGGTGAGCCTCGAGACGTCAAGCGACGGCGCGGAAGTCGGCGACAAGACCATGCGGCCGCTGCCGGTGATCGACAGCGACGGGGCTCCCGCGACCACTCCGGACGAGACCGTCAGGATCCCGATGCCCGTCGTGCCATTGACGGCGAGCGCGGATGCCGTGAGCGTTCCGCCCGCGAGCGTCACTCGCGGTGCCTTCAGCACGATTCCTGGATCGACCAGCAGCTGGCTTCCGGCGTGGATGGTGGTGGGGCTCGCCGCGAGTCCCAGCGAGTTGGATACCCGTATCGTGCCTACCTGGATCGCGGTCGATCCGGTCGTCGTGTTGGCGACGTCGTAGACCACCGTGCCCGCCCCCGTCTTCGTCACCGGGCTCGTGCCCCGGATCATCGAGTTGCCCGTCTGGAGTTGGGTCTGGCTGCCGGATGCGACGGAGATCGTGATTGGGGCGGTGCGGGTCGAGAGCGTGAGCGTGGGCGCGAGCGTCGTATTGGCCCCCGCCCCCTCCCGGCTCGTGATCGCCAGGGAGTGGAGGTTGTCGAAATCGCCGTCGAATCGCACGTCGCGGGTGATCATGAAGCTCACGCTCGTGTCGCCCGCGGCCACCCGCTCCGCGATCCAGCGGCTGACGTCGATCGAGAGCGTGGTGGCGGTGCCGGTGGCCGCGAACTGGCCGATGATGTCGGCCGAGGTTCCCACGCCCGTCACGTAGTTTTGGCTGATCGTCGTGCGCGTCGCCGGGCGACTCGCCTGGCTGATATTCGGCGCGTTCGACCAGGTGATCCCCGCGCTCGTGCCGCTCGTCGCCTGCCGCCACGAGGTGTTCGTGATCCCGTAGACGTGACAGATGATGCCGGCCGTCGTGGGGTCGATCGCGGCGGGGTCGAGGGCGGTGATGCTCAGGGTGGCGTCGGCCACGAGCGAGGAGTCGAGCGACCCGATCGCAAACTTCAGGTACGCGGCGTTATGGTTGGCGGTGGTGCTGCCGCTCTTCACGAGCAGCGTGGCGGAGCCGCTGTAGTTGGTCGTCAGGCCGCTCTCCTGCACGTAGGCGTTTTCGGAGGCGGTGAATGGCCGCCGTTCGAGGCCGCTGAACGTGGGAGCGGTGACGAGCACCACGCCGAACGGATCGGCGTTGACCGTGACCGTGCGGTTGGCCGGCACGGTGAGCGTCTGGCTGATGCCGCCCTGATGCAGGCCGCTGACCTGCTTGACCGTCACCGTCGAGCCCACGGCCACGTTCCAGGAGGTGAGGTCGAGCGTCATCGACTTGCTGGCCGAACTGCTCTCGTTGGCGATGTAGGCATAGCGCTTGCCCTCGGCCGCATCGTAAGAGGCTGCCATGGTGAGGGCCGAGTCGGACGAGGTCGGGGCCTTGAGGAGCGTGTTGCCGGTGAAGCTCTCCGTGAAGAGCTGGTAGGCCATCGCCGACCGCGAGGCTCCGCCGACGTTCTTCGACCCCGTCTCGCTCTGCCAGTGGACGCCGTTGAACGCCCCGCCGGCGTTGCTGAACTTGAAGAGGTAGAGTTCGTCAGGCTTGTTGTTGGCGAGATTCACGAGGATTTGGCCGAGGCGGCTCGACATGTCGAGCGTGTCGGGCGTGTAGCCGCTGGGATTGTTCGTCGCATCGGTCGGATCGTAGTTGGAACTCGTGCGGGTGTTGAACTCGCTGATCACGATCGGAAACTGGGCAGCCTGACCGCCGGTTGTCGTATTGATCACCGCGATCGTGTCGGCGACCTTCGTGCCGAACGTCGTCGGGCTGCTGCCGTAGTTGTGGTAGTCGTAGTGGTCGAAGAGCTGATACGAGGCGGCGGAGCCCGTGATCAACTGGTTCGTGCGGTTGCGGAGGAGTAGATCGCCCCAGCCGCCGGCCGACGCCTCGGGCCCCGTGGTCACTGGACCATAGACGTGCGGCTTCAGGCTCTTGCCGTAGACCCGGTTGACGTCGGCGATGGCGCACTCGACGGCGTTGGCGCCGAACCGGACCATCTCGAGCCACTGCTCCTGCGTGAGCGTCCCGTTGCTACTGGCGTAGAGGTCGGGCTCATTGAAAAACTGGTAGTTCTCGACGTCGTTGTACTGGGCATGAACGAACGCCTGGGAATACCACTGCTGCCAGGCGAGCCAGCGATCCTGCCAGTCGGCAGCCGAGTTGGCCGTTGGTGATGCCGGCCATGCGTAGCTCGCGGGAGACCGGGTCATCACGATCAGCGGTTTGACACCGAGCGACTTCATAGAATCTTCGGCGGTCTTCAACTGGATCGAGTTGTTGCCGTCGGTCGTGCCGGTCGTGTAGAGCGGCACGATCCGATCCCAACGGACGAACGTGGTGGCCGTGCCGCTGGCGCGCAAGGCATCTCGCTGGGTGACGAACTGGGCCTGCGTGGTCGCGCTGAGCGACAGGGTCGATTCCGACCGGAAGTAGGTGCTCGAGCCGGGCGTCATGTAGCTGGGGCTCGAGAAGATCCGGCTCCCGTTGGCCCCCGAATACTTCCACCACGACGCGGTGTTGGACCCGGGCAGGAAGTGGCCGGAGTTGTAGCCCAGCACCGACGGCGTGGAGCCAACCGCGCTACCCGAGAGGATGACGGTCTGGCCATGAACTCCCCGTGGCGCAACCACCAGGCCGGCGCAGATCGCGAACGCGGCGGCGGCCCGCACGGCGACTGAGGCACTCAGCGACGGGAGGTGGCGGGGATGCCGTTCCACGCGTGTATCCAAAAAATCATGCGATTGTATAGAGACGCCTCCCCCCCACGCTTGTAGCACGCGCGGCCGTGGGGGGCAAGGAACCGGACCTCGCCGGCCTCGGCTGGGACCGGCGAGGTCATTTCTACGGTCGTGTCCAGCGGATGGGTCGCAGGGATGAGGGGGCTGCCCCGAAGGCCCCGATGTCAGCCGCTCGTTGCCGCGTCGTCGGAGGTGCCGGCCGACACGTGCGTGGACACGCCATGTGGCTCGAGCTGGAAGATCTGCACCATCGTGCCGCTCGTGAAGGCGTGGACGATCGCGCCGCTCGCGGGCTCCACCACCACGGCCGCTTCGCGAACCTTGCGGCCGGTCAGCCGCTGGATTTCCCGGCGGAGTTCGTCGCACGACACCGCAAACAGTGCCCGGTGGTAGTCCTCGACCTTCGACGCACCCTTCTCGGTGCGGGCGAGGATCTTCTCGGCGGGCGTCAGCGCCTCATGAAGCGTCACGACCACGGTCTCGTCGCTGGCGACCACCGTCACCGCCTTGGGCGTGTGGCCCGTGCGTTCCGCCTGCATCGTCAGGGCGATGCCGGCCAGTTCCTTCGATACGGCCGCCGAAGTCATCCGCTCGCTCATGCTTTGGTTCCTGGGTTGTCAGGCGATACGACTGATAGGCCGCACGCCGAGAAAAAACGTTCGTGACACACACTGTAGCCCGCCGCCACCCCCCGACCTCAAAACCACCGTCGCAGCTGCGTTTGACAGGTTCATGGGATCGCCTATCGCTGCAGCCGTCGAAAGTGATTCGGCGTCAATCCCGTGAGGCCGCTGAAGACTCGGGTGAAGTGGCTCTGCGACGAAAACCCAAGGTCGAGGGCGATCCGGGAGAGCGACAGCCGTTCGTCCTGCAAGAGCGAGAACGACTTTCGGATGCGCCGCACGTTCAGGAAGCGATTGAGGCTCAGGCCCGCGGAATAGACGAACTTGCGCGAGAAGTGGCTCGGCGACAGACCGACCAGCGCTCCGAGCGTCTGGGCCGACGGACCACAGGCCAGAGTGGAATCCACCACGCCCACCAGCTGCCGCATAGCCTGCGGGGTGAAGCCGCGCTGGTCCATCGGCCAGTCTGGCCGCGTGCCTCCGAGCAACTCGGCCAGACGGAGAAGGATCTGGCGTGCCACCACCTCGTCGCCGACTTCCTCCGCCAACGGACAGCCTTCCGGTCCCATGGCCAGCCGGTGCAGGCACGCGGTCAACGCGGTGTCGTGAAACTCGGGCACGGCTGCGATGCCGGCTGAGTGCGAGAAGCCGGCCACGGCGGGGGCTTCTGCGGCGGCAGGGAAAGGGAGGTGGCCGATCGGCAGGCAGAGCATGTGGCCGCGGTAACCTCCCGCCGAGGTGATGGCCATGACGTGCTCATCGACGTCGGCCGGGAAAAACGAGGTCAACTCGGGCGATGCGAGAAACCGCGACTCGGCTCCGTTCGCCGTCCATGTGACGTCAGCCTGCCCATCCGTGGTGAACAGCAGGCAGTGCGTGACGTGCTTGCAGTGGTGGATGTCGAACAGCCGAGGGTGTTGGATCGAGATCGCGCAGGCGAGCCATGTGTAGTGCGGGAACGGGTGGATGCGAGATACCTCCGCGCTCTCGGACACTGCGCCATGGTAAGCATGATCTCATGACCGGGGAGCGGTGAGACGCATTTCGAAGACCGTTTTTTTTTTTTTTGGAATTCGTAAAGCGGTTTGTGAACATCGAAAAAAGGGCCTGGCGTGCGCATGTCGTGATAGACGCGAACGTTGCCACACAGTTACTGTTTCGGGGGCGGGGTGGGGGTGATAGTCCAGTCCTTCAACATGGAGATTGTGATGGACGCGAACAACATCAACCAGCGACGGGCCGTCCAAGCGATGCTCGCCATGGCAGAGATCAAGGCCGCGACGGCCGCCTTTGATCAAGGCGATAAGAACGTCTTGCAGACGCTGTCAGCCATCGCGAAGGCATGCGAGCCATACCGCGTGGTGAACCTCGACTGGCTCGACGCGGGCTGACACGGCTCACACTTGATCTTGAGGCGTGTGGCATGGCACGCCCCCCGACCATCCGATGCGGCTCTCCTGCCCCCATCGCTCACGCGATTGGGCTTCCTGACGTAGCGAGTGTCCAGCGACGGGCATGGGCAGCCCCGAGCCTGATACACTCGCGAGCATCACGTGTGATGCCGTATCAAGCCCCCATCGCTTACGCGATTGGGCTTCCTGACGCAGCGAGTGTCAAACGAGATGGCACGGGAAGCCCCAAGCCATGCCAGACGCGAGTCGACACGTCCTGCATCTCCTGTGTCGAACAGGATTACCGGGCCGTGCCCGATAGTGCTGAGATCGAGGCCACGGCCGATCAGGTCGTGTGGTCGGGCGTGAGGATCGGCTTCAGAAAACCGGCACCCGAGGTCTTCGCGGCGGGAACGTCACGAAGATCGTGCGCCGGTTGGGCCGGCTCGACTGCGGGGCCGGCCGGTGCAACCGTTGGGGTGGACTCGGCCGGCACCGTCACGGAGGGCACGCTGGCGGCCGGCGAAGGGATCGCCTCGGCGGTCGGGGCAGCCGGCGTCACCGGCTTCTCGACCGTTCGCGTCTCGGCTGCCGTCTTCGCCGGATCGACGTGCTGCAGAGGCGACGCCGTCCAACCCTCGGCGACGGGAGCGGCCGCTGCAGCCGGCCTGTCGCTGAACGTCTTGAGCGGAGCAGCAGTCGGGGGAGTCTCAGGACGAGCCGACGAGGCGGCCGGCGCGGGCACCGTCTCGTAGGTGGCGGCCGCCGGCAGGGCGGGGGCAAGCACGGCGGGCGCCGCAGCCGGATAGGCGGCAGCAGGCAGCGGATTACCGCACGGATCGAGCGGCACCTTCGTGACCACCGTCCGCGGCATGCGCACCGTGTAGGTGTAGGGCGTCTTCTTTTCGACGACCCGCGGCACCTGCATCGACCGCTGCTCGGTGACGTATTTCATCACCTGAACCTGCACCGGTTCGACCTTCTCCTCGGTCACCATCTTGCAGACCTGGAACGCCACCTGGCGGACCTGCTCCTCTGGCACCATCTTGCAGACCTGCACCGGCACCTTGTTGTCCACCCGCTCCACGACCTTGCGAACCGTCTGCACCGGCACCTGCCGGACCGCGGTCTCGGCCACCATCTTCATCGACTGCACCGGCACCTGCGTGACCACCTGCTCGTCCACGTAGCGGACCGTCTGCACCGGCACCTTCTGGGTGACGACGCGATTCACGTAGGTCGTTTCGGGCACCTGCACCGGGGTGTAGGTCGGCTGATAGACGCGGTTGACCTGGTTGACCACCGTGCCCGGCGTCATCACCCACTGGTATCCGCCCCGCTGCCAGACGGCAAGGCCGGTGGCGGGATCGATGACCCAGCCGCCCGGTGCGTAGCCGAGGCCGGTGGCGCCCGGCGTGACCACGGGCGTGACGGTGTCGACCGGCTGGCTGCCGACCGAGTAGGCCGTCCGCATCTGCGTGACCGGCTCGGTGACGGTGTAGGCCTGCTCCCGCTCGCTCGTCTCGTAGACCGGCTTGCGGACGACCTGAACCTGCTGCTGCATCACGGTCTCGTAGACCGGCTTCATCACGGTGTACTGCTCGTCGCGAGTGGCCGTCTCGACCACGTCGCGGGTGACGTCGTAGCTGCGGTCTTCGATCACGGTCTCGTAGACCGGCTTCATCACCGTGGTGCGTTCCTCACGGGTCTGCGTCTCCCAGACCGGCTTCTGGACGGTGTAGCGGCGTTCCTGCGTCTGCGTCTCCCAGACCGGCTTTTGCACGGTGTAGGTCTTCGTGTCGTAGACGGTCTCGTAACTGACGCGCTCGGCGGTCACCTGACGCTCGTCGTAGACGGTCTGGTAGTCGAGGCGATAGGTCTGCGTGGGCACCGCGACGGCGGCTGGCGCAGGGGCGGCACCGCAGCCGCACTCGGCGGTGGCGAACCGCATTGCGGGGGCCTGGGGCGCGAGCACGAGGCCGGCGCAGGCGAGCGACTGCAGGCGGCGGAGAAAGTTCGAACGGGGCGAGCGGGCACCGGACGCGGACATGGGTTCTCTCCTAGGAAGGACCCTTCGAGACTAATCCGATGTACGCAGCCCACAAGCGGGTTGTTGAGAAAAAATCGATGTTTTTTCCCGAAAAAATGCCCTCCTGTCCCGCACGGACGGTGCAACCGGCCCATCTTCCGGCATCGAGCCCGAGTTCCGCGTCGCCCGGCGTGCCGCCCCCGCTCGGGGCAGCCCATGCCCCGTCGCCGGACGCTCGTTGCGGCCTTCCAGGCCTTCACTCGCTCGATGCTGACTTCGCTTCGCCATCCATGGCTGCGCTCGTCAGCAACGTCGTCTCCCGGGGCACGGGCAGCCCCTCGCTGCCTCCCGTAGCACAGGTTTCCAACCTGTGTGTCTTTCCGCTTCGCATCCGTAGCACAAGGTTTTCAACCTGTGTGTCTTTCCGCTTCGCATCCGTAGCACAGGTTTCCAACCTGTGTGTCTTTCCCCGGTGTGTCTTTCTGATTCGCATCGGGCTCAGGGCCAGCCCGAGCGGCGGCCGGCGAGGAGCCCGCGGCCTCACGGCCGGTCGGCTTGCCGAGGAGAGCGGCCTACGAGAGCTTGTCGAGCAGGCGGCGGCTCGTGGCGTCGAGCGCCGACTCCCGGGGGATCCGGTATCGCATTCCGAATGTGTCGGTGATGAACACGCCGCCGTCCGCCTGCCGGGCGATGTCGTCAACGTGGGCCACCTTGAACCGGTGTCGGCCGCGGTCGGTGATCACCGACCATTCCGACGGCTCGGAATCGGACACGGCCTCGATTCGTTCGATCACCGGGAGGAACTCCCGCTGCGCGAGTTCCCGCTCCAGGAGCGTACGGAGCTCCGCCGGCTGATCCGCGAGCGACTCGACCCAGGCCAGTTCGCCGCCATTCGCGGCGATGATCGCCACCGGGCCCGCGGCCGCCGTCACCGGGAATGCCCGCAGCACGTCCACGTCGTGGTGCCGCGTGCCGTGCGCATCGACGAGATCGAGCCGGCCATGGTCGTGCCGCTCGATCCGCCAGCCTTCGGGAGAGATGCCGGAGATCGTCGTGGAGTCGGAGGCGTGCATGGTGTGTGTCGTGGGGCAGGACGGAGGTTCTGGCGTCAGGCCGAAGCTGCGGCCTCCTCGGCCGCCTTCATCTGGGCGTGGTAGAGCCGGGCATACATGCCATCGGCGGCGAGGAGTTCCTCGTGGGTGCCCACCTCCACGATGCGTCCCGCGTCGAGCACGACGAGCCGGTTGGCCCGCCGAAGCGTCGAGAGGCGGTGGGCGATCGCGATCGTGGTCCGGCCCGTCACGAGCCGGTCGATCGCCGCCTGGATGATCGCCTCCGTCTCGGCATCAACGCTCGACGTGGCCTCGTCGAGGACGAGGACTCGCGGGTCCACCAGCAGCGCCCGGGCGATCGAGAGCCGCTGCCGCTCGCCGCCGGAGAGGCCGCCTCCCCGCTCGCCCACGCGGGAATCGTAGGCGAGCGGCTGCGAGAGAATGAAGTCGTGGGCGCCGGCGGCCCGGGCCGCCTCAACGATCTTGTTGCGGGGGGCATCCGGCCGGCCGTAGGCGATGTTGTCGGCGATCGTGCCGAAGAACAGGAACGGCTCCTGAAGCACGCAGCCGAGGTTGCGGTGGTAGTCGGCGATGTCGACGTCACGGAGATCGACGCCATCGACGCGGATCGAGCCGCTCGACGGGTCGTAAAACCGGCAGACGAGGTTGGCAAGCGTGGACTTGCCGGAGCCGCTCGTGCCGACGAGCCCGATCATCTCGCCCGGTTCGATTACCAGATCGACGCCGTGGAGCACCTCGCGGGCGCCGTAGCGGAAGTGGACGCCCGAGATCTCGATCCGCCCCTCGACGCGGCCGAGTTTCACCGGCCGCGGCGCCTCGGCGACGGTCGGCTTGCAGTCAAGAATCTCGAAGATCCGCTGGGCGCTCGCCGCCGCCCGTTGTGTGGCGGGCACCATCCGGATCATCGATTCGACGCGACCGTAGAAGCGGGCGATGTAGGCGAGGAAGGCGGTCAGGCCGCCGACGGTCACGCCGCCCATGAACACCAGCCACGCGCCGCAGGCCCAGACCACGAGCAGGCCGATCTCGCTGATCAGGCTCACGACCGGCCCCGTGAACGACCAGATCACGTTGACGCGGTCGTTGGCGTCGAGCACCCGCTCGTTGGCGGAGACGAACCGGTCGATCTCCCGCCGCTCCTGGGCGAAGGCCTTGACGACGCGGATGCCGGGGATCGTGTCGGCCAGGACGCTCGTCATGTCGCTCCAGGCCACGGCCGCCCGGGAGAATCCCCGGCGGAGCCGCTCGCGGACGGCGTAGATCAGCCAGACGACAAACGGGAAGGGGACGAGCGTGAGCACGGCGAGCAGCGGATTGAGCCAGATGAGCACCGTCGCCGTGAGCACCAGCAGCATCACGTTGGAGGCAAACTCGATGAGGTTCACCGACAGGAAGACGTTGATCTTGTCGGTGTCGCTTCCCACCCGCGACATCAGGTCCCCCGTCCGCTTCCCCTGAAAAAAGTCGAGCGAGAGCGTCTGCATGTGGGCGTAGGTTCGCGTCCGCAGGCCCGCCGCGATCCGCTCGCTCACCCAGGCGAGCACCCAGGTCTGCACCCA
>Ga0315904_10012485_pt1 | contig 10724 bp, 7 predicted proteins | sample LakEriMetagenome_6_FD_203529 | JGI IMG/M metagenome (GOLD analysis project Ga0315904, IMG submission 203529) | Freshwater fungal communities from buoy surface, Lake Erie, Ohio, United States - Buoy 12 MA120 | ecosystem: Environmental > Aquatic > Freshwater > Lake | place: USA: Lake Erie, Ohio... | reverse complement strand
GGAGAGTTCGAGAGTCCGAAGCCCAGAGAAACACTGGGGAAAGTGTCGTAAAAAGCAAACAGGCCGACGTTTTTGGACGTCGGCCTGCATTTATAAGTCCTGGGTATTTTTCCTTCGCTACCCAGCGATTCAAGTTGCCAGATCCAGACTCCGCTCTAGCACATCGGGACTTTTCGGGTTATCACCGGAGACTCATTACCCAGAGATTCTCTCCGGAATGGCCGGCAAACGCGAGAGTCCTGGACTAAGGTGGGCTCATAGAAAACCACAAAATATGCACTCCGTAACCAATTATTCGGTGCTGAAACCGCGTGAGGACGTCTCGGAAGGGCTTTAAAACGCTAAGCGAACTAAGCCCCTCCGATCTGCAACCCAATTCATCCATTTCTTCTCTGTATCCGTGCGAATATCGAAACCAGTACACAGGAAAACTATCGTGACAAAGAACTCCCAATCAATACATCGCTGTAACTCATCGTCATGAACAAAAATAGCAAGCATCTGATGAGCGATTTGAAATCGCTCATCAGAGGAATCGCTAGATGAATTGATTTTTTTAGTAAGCTCAACATACGCCGATTGAGGTGCCTTGCTCATCAACCAAACACAGGCAGAAAACTGTTGCATAGCCCCATAATCTTTCGTTCGACCTCGTCCATTGATTTTTGGTAACGAAGAGATCTTAGAAAACCAAGCCTTAGCGGCAGAGATTAAACCGTCAAAAGCATTGATGACAAAATGGGATTGTTGGGAAATATTGAGTAGATCGAAGAAATACCTTTTAAAATAGGATTCCTGATCATTGGATTTACCCCTTTGCTTAACAACGAATCGATATGCGGGATCAAGTAGAGGTTGCACAGAAAGAAACTCTCTAAACTCAAAAACCGGTCGCGTCAACTTCCTGCCGGGTTCATTAATCCCCTGCCAGAGATTACATGATCTAGCATTCGGAAAACTCACCGAAATTTCGACAAAATCGGGATCAGGTTCATCAACACAATTAGAACTTCCGAGAAAAAGACATTGGTGCATATGCTGAAGAGATATTTGCAATTCCTGTTTTTCCTTCCTGAAATCGATTAAACGAACCAGACCCTTAGCGATACCATCAAGCTGCCGAAAATTACCTGGGAAATTAAAATGCAAAAGCAACTCCAACGCCTTTACTGTCAATAAAACACAAGGGGGAGATTTCTTTGCCTTTTTGTAATTATCGTATATTTTTGAAATAAAAGCTGGCAAAATCTCAAGCGGTCGCTCTCTTAACGGTGGAAATGAAAACAATCGCCCCTCAAATCTGTTCCCGACATCGGAACGAATCACTTTCGAGCCCATCAGATACTGCAATTCTTTTAAGCTAGTTGCGCGATTCGTTGCTGCAACCAAAAGGCAATTTATATTTAGAGACGTAGGCGACCCTATGCGTGTAAAAGTAAAGTTCTCCATGGCTCTAAGAAGACTCGCCTGTAGAGTCAAAGAAGGACTCCCATCAAGCGCGGCGAACTCGTCAAGGAAAAACACGCCACCTATCGCCTCCTCAAACGGTGAAATTCTACCCTCACCAGAAGTATAAGCACCTTTCACGCTTCCAAAAATCTCACCATGCATAAGTGGCTCAGGTATGCATGCTGTATTCAAAACAACAAGTTTTGAATTGTATCTCAATTTTTTCCGGATGCTATCATTCAGGTACTTTGCGATATTCTCTTTCCCAACTCCAGACTCTCCTAAAATAAAGAATTTACCACAATAAGCCTTAATTGCGGATCGCATAAAATTTATTTGCAAGCGCTTAACTTCGTCACCGCCGTAATGCTCCTGGAATAAATCGCTGAGATGAGAATAATCTTCTTCGAGGCAATTATCGATAGACTGATATAACGCTTTTAATTCGCTTCCACACGCAATGTTTAAATCTCCAACGGTTATCGAATGTTGACACGACACATTTAATTCTAAAAGCTTTGGGTTTCTCGTCTTTAGTTCAAAACTAAAGTTCTCTTTTTCCGCTAAGGGTGTTTCTACGATCCCCGATTTAAGATCCTTGATTTTGATGAAAAGATCATGAAAGCATTCTTCTGCAATTTTGTTATGAATAAACTCAGGTTCAGTCTCCGATTCATGTGTATCAATCGCGATTTCATCTAAGTCCTGGTGGGTTGGCCAAATCGTCTGCTTTGTGTCCGCCGTTCGATCTCCCAGAAATGATATCTTCTTTGGAACCTTACATGTATAGAATATGTCAATCCTACTGCGTAATCCAAGTGAGTAATCCTGAATACATCTGTCTATAGTTGGTCGTTGCTGCGTAAAGAGAAGTCGTACTCCAGCCAGTGTTCCTAGCCACGTAATTCCAGCAACTATCAGAACATCTCTTCCGTCAGGTCCTTTTGACAATGAAATTATTCCAGCATCTTCCTCATGAGTGAAATCGTCTGCATCTGACGTATTGGACTTGTATTTAGTCGTGAATGTTTTCCTGTCAAAAATCTCTCCTCGGATTATACCGTGAATCCCTGTATTCTGAAGAATGTACCTGTTTGGAAATCCGGCTCGGGTCAGCATCTTACAAAGATTCGTCTTCCGCTCATTTTCTTGTGAGCCGCTTCCCAGGAAACTTGATGGCGTCCCCATGATAACTACGGGACCATCGCTCGGGGTTTGGAATTGGCTGTCGAACCAGTTTGCAAAAACATCATCTGTTGTCTTCAGCTTCCCATATGCTTCTTGCCAAAGACTGAAAAGCTGATAACACTCGTCATCTAGATACATTAGGCTTTTTTCCAGATTTCGCTTGTTATTTCCGCTTTTATCTTGGTTCCTTCCCCGTTTTGAAGATACAAATGCATTTATTATATCTCGGAATTTATTCTCGTCTCCTTTGTTGTAAATCGGTATTCCTGGGGGAACTGGATAGTTTACGGAGTCGTCGAGCGCAAACTCAAGAATATCCATTGCAGTTGCGTCATCCCTCAGATCCTGGGGATACCATTTCGTGATTATACCAATCGAGCCTTGTTCAGATAAAAATTTGGCAAGTGTTGTCTGTTGGGTTTTTGGAATAGTCGGTGTTGAATCTAGTTGATTTAGTTCAGATTCTGCTTTTCTGAAATCAAGGTCACATTTGCTAGGGTGCTGGTCGAAGTCTTCAAGGAATCTAACACTTATGGAATCCGTTAGGCGCAGGGGCTTAAATGTTCCAGAGTAGATATGCCGTTCTGTAAAAAATGCAATTTTTGCATTTGCCATCTCTGGTTTTTTTATGAAATCTAGTACCATACTATTTACTTCATTTCTTCCGTAGTCCGCTGCGACACGAATCGCGCTAAATGTGCCAAACGTATTTGATGACCCTGCAAGAACAACAACTGTCCTTCCATTGCTCGCTCGGCCCATGAAGATCAGGCTTATATCTCTTTGATACCCATTGCGTTCTTCGATCGTTATTTTTTTTCCTTTACCTAGCTGCATACCTCCCCCATTATGCGGAAGAAGTAATTTGAAGTTGTCACCATAGCCGGCCTCAGTAAGTATCTGGCGGAGTGGGGTGCTTTTTTCTGTTCTTTCTGGGTTGTCGTATGACAGATATCCTTCCGGGCTTCCGATAATCACGACAGGGCCTGCTTCTGGAAATGTTGTTTTATTTAGAAGCCAATCATGCCAATCATTTGGTTTTGAGTTAAATAACTCGCTCGTTTCCTTCCATCTCATGATCATCGGAATACTTGTCGTTTTCCAAAGTCGATATTTGTTGATTATTTCAGGATTTTTTTCCCCCCCCCCGAATGTTTTATACTGCTTTACATCATTTAATGCGTCATGGATATATTTCGTATTTGTCGTTTCGTTTAATGGAAAATGTGCGTCTGGCTGGGGTAGGAATGCCCATTGCCACAAGTAATATCGGAGCAATTCGCAGCCAGTTGAATCATTTCGACTGCCTGTTGGGCCTGCCTTGACTATCACGACTCCGGGACCGATTGCGCGGAGAAATTGCAACAGCAAGCTTGGACGAGAAATTGCAGCGGCTGAATACGTTGGAAGCTTAAGCATGTTATTGGAAGAAAGAGGCTGGTTTCGAGATGCCTTGGCGTGTAGCAAGTTGCACGATTTTTGCGACGGGCTACCATACATTCAAACAGATAATTCGGTTATCCTTTGTTCTTTTGGGATAAATCCGACTTTTGTGCAGATTATCGCGATTTTTCCGATTAGTCGCGGCGTCACTTTGTGTCTAAGAACCATGATGCCCACCGCACTCTGTTCAGTCGTTTATCGCCCAGTCTGAACGATCCAAGACTTCCGTCTCGAAGTCCTGACAGTTGACCATCTATTCGCCGGCGACGTTCTACCAATAGAAACGGAAAATCGCTGTTAGATCCCAAATCGGCGCATCTCCGCGTGTCCAATCCGCCTAGCCTAACAAGCATACCATCGAGATCATACTACCCTCGTGGATCGCTACCCTGGTTACTTTGTTGGCCGTTGAATCCATCGTCGCGATTCTCGTGCATGTAGACTAAAAGAGATGTTTACAACGAACTTCTCGGTTCCGTTCTATCGGCACAACTAGCCCATCGAAGTGCGCAAAAACGTCGATGGGTTCCTGGGTATCGTCAAAAGTGACCTGAATCCAAATGCACGCGCCGGCGGACTGTTCTTCCTCAACAACTGACGGAACCGGATTAAGCTCCGACACTTTGACCCCGATGGTATCGCTATCTGGATGAAATGTCTTTCAGAAAGATGTTACCGGCGTCCTCTCCGATCGGCGTACGGCAAGCATGTGATCATCACCTATTCGGAGCTTCAACGCCTACTCTCGGAGCATGATCCTGCCTCGGTGTGGAAACGCGAATGCGACGTTCAGCCATAGATAAACATCGCTCACCGAGGGCTGAAGTAGCTGGACCTATGGTTCTAGATAAATTCGTTCCATCCAGTTGGGGAGTAGCATCATCTTTTGAGGTGCATAGCGACGATTTTTGGGTGCAATCCAACCAGGGGCGTTCTCTGGGATTAAGCTACCCTCTGGTGTCCTTAAGTCAACCTGATAGTTGTTCCACGAGTTCTGCCCCAGAGTTTCAGTTGTCATAGCACGCCTTGCTTCATGAGAATAGAATTCCCAATGGGTTCTCCACGCCATCAACTCTCCTTGAGGCGCAAAGCTGTGGCCCATCATGGCGTGCCCTAGAATGTCGTGGACAGCTCGGAACAGGTCGTTGTTGTACCACCCTTGGAATTCGGAGGGTTGCATCAGGGGGTTTCGCGATTGGTCTAGTCCGTCGTCCTCGTGTCCGAAACCAGATTTTGTCATGTAGACATATAGGCGCTTGTGTTCCCGAGCATCTCGGAACATGGCCGGCGAATCTCCATAAGGTTGGCCCTCGTGTAGCCATGGCAGAAATGTGTATCCTTGGTCGACAAGAAACTTAAATTGCTGAGTCGTTTCGTCGACAAACGCGAGATATGCCTTGAATGTCTGGTGATCGTCAGGATTGTGCTGGCCAATTGCAAATTCGTCAGCAATCGCCATACCTGTCAATTCGTTACCGCGAATCCGCGGAACTTTTAGACTCTTTCCCAAGTACTTCCTTCCAATTGAAAGTAAGATCGGATCAGGGGCGATAAATGAGGAATTAGCCATGGCAAGACCCTTTTCATAGGTCCGTTGCCATGGCTTAGCCAGGTCGCACGGTTTGTAGTTGATGAATTTGACCACCCCTTTGGGGTGTGTCCTTGTTATCCGATAGCCTGTCGACTACTGGAGAACGCGTTGACTAGTTGGGTACCCGAGCCACGAACGAAAATTGACGATACTCATTCGTTCCGACGATTCGCTCGATTGCCCTTAATTGTTTGGTGATTTCGACCTCCACATGAATCGATCCAAATCCTTGCCGGCGAACGATATGCTCCATCTCAATAACGATGGGCCTTATATCTGCCTCGTTGGTAAGTTTGTTGAACGTTTGGATGACGAATTGCTTAGAGCTGACTAAGCCGAATTGCCCTTCCCCAGTGAACAGTTTGATACCGATCTCTTGCGTGGATGGTCTTGCCTCGATTCTGATATCGAAACTCCCACCTTTCTCACGAGCCGTTTTTAGCGATAGTCGTAGCCGTTCAACCAGTGCGTCCATATCGTCGCTCAATAAATCGAGGAATTGCATTGGAAACAAAGCATCCGACGAAGGGGGGAGAAACCAAGGCTCGCGTCCGAGTCCCAGTTGTTCCCTTCGTGCGAAGTGTTAAATAGCAACGCCTGCGCCAAAGCGTGCTGCGATAAGCTCCAGACTGTGGATGCTTGGGGCATGGTTATCAAAAAGACTTCGTTTTCATTGATACACCACTTGTGAAAAATTTTTTCTGGTGCAAGAAAAACGAGTCGCAATGCGATTCTAAGACGTTGTGCGGAAATGGATCAATCGCGTGCGGAATAGGGTCGATCCGTGTATTGGGATCGTATAGGCACCGCTTGTTTCTACTTCCGCATGCCTTCCTGATCGAACTCGACTGCCTGTACGCGGATGTCATCGTCGATCGGTATCAGCGGTTCACAGGCAAGCCGGCAATTCTAGAGCGGACGGGGACTTCACCGATTCCGATGCCAAGTCCAACTGCAGCTGGAACTTAGAGTTTATGGCAATGCCATGTTTGGTTCTGGAAAACAAAAAGGTAGTTCGCATCGCAGTTGCGTGCGAACTCCATAAGCGACCGATGGTCGCAAAAATGCTTTGGGGGCCGAGCCCGTGCCAAGTACTCCGGTTCCCCGGTCTCGGATGTCAAGCTGCAAAGTTCACCACCGGCCAAGAATGCCGAAACCAACTCGATGGAGTCAAAGCGTTGATTGAGAATCAATCCAGCATGTTCCGGATAGCCTTACTGCGAAGTGAGATCATACTAGGCGTTTGTCAACAGATCAATCATTTGACGGATTGATGGCCCTTTGGGCCTAGTAAACTTGGCACCCCTCTGTGGTTGGGGATCCGCTTCCAATCCCTAGAATCGTTGAAAAAACCTTGTATCCCTTCGTTTGTGTCCCGCTCCGCTCCCGATCGCAACCTTCGGATAACCCCATTTACCGAGAGACTCCGAGAACGGCGAGAGTTTGGGACGAGGATCCGGCCAGACTGTCGGCAGATCATCGGGACTTGGCCAAGAGCAGTCCCGATCCGGGGAGAATTCGAGAGCCTAAAACCTCGAAAAACACTGGGCAAAGTGTCGTGAAAAGCAAACAGGCCGACGTTTTCGGACGTCGGCCTGCATTTATAAGTCCTGGGTATTTTTGCTTCGCTACCCAGTTATTCAGTTGCAGGGGCCGAATTCGAATCCTTGACTGCCAGGTTATGGTTGGCCCGCATCGGTTCGAGGAGGATGCAACCGCCGTCGAACGGGCTAGAGGGGCGCGAACTACGCAAGTGCTTGCTTCCAAAGGACTTCTGAGTCCAAGACCGAGAGAGTAGTTTAACGAAGAGGGTTCCGCACGGGGGAACTCCTATTTTCGATCTGGAAACGGAACTGCTGTCTCGGTCAATTTCGCCCCGATGCGAGTCCAGGAAACCGCTTCCATCGTGTTTGTCACCTGTCGAAGTTTTAGCAAAAATGGCCTATGGCCGGGGGATGAAAAACCAGGCTAGCCAATTCGAACCCACAAATTCCGCTGACTAGGCTTTTCCTCCGAGGCCTTCGAGTGAAAATGTTTCGCTCCGAACTCTCTCTAGAGCATAGGGGAATAATCGATTCGCCGTGAATTCATACTGTACTTTAGTTCGCCGAAGGCGCAACTTCGTTTAACCCGCAGCCAACGGAAAGGAACTTGAATAAGCCCGCTAGGATGCTGCGTAGGAAATCGCAAAACTTCAGTTGCTCGAGGCTTGTCAACAAAGTCTGCCGTCAATGACGACAACCATGTCAATGACGTCCAAACGCCTGGACGCCCGCCGGGCTAAAACCAAACAGCCAAACAGATGCGCACAGCCGACGCCGGAGTGGCTTTGGGGACCAAAGGAATCCGTCTTTTGGGGCCCCTTGGTGGTCTTGGGCCCCCGGTACGAGGAGCACTCGGGTAACCTATTCCTAGAATAAATTTGCAGCGCGTGAAAGATCCTGGATTTGGGTGCGTCTAACCCATAGAAAGACGGTATTTTACTGAAAAGTCCATGAGCGATTCTCCACCGGAAACACGAGCAAGTTTGCTCGTCAAACTTCGCGACCACCAGAATGCATCTGCGTGGCAGGACTTTACCGATTTGTACACGCCGGTGATTCGAAAGACTGCATTGCGAATGGGGTTGCAAGTTGCCGATGTCGAAAATGTCGTCCAGGAAGTTCTGCTGGCTGTTTCGCAGTCGATCGATCAATGGTTGGCTAATCCGCTGCGAGGTTCGTTTCGAGGCTGGTTGTCTCGAATCGCCAAAAACAAGACACTGGATCTGCTCACTCGAAAAGCAACCCGGCCCGAAAGCGGCCCTAGTCGCGAATGGGACGCGATACCTGCAGCCCTATCAAGCCTCTCTTCTTATTGGGATCAGGAATACCGCTGGGAGCTTTTCGTGCGGGCGGCCAAGCACGTACGTGAAGCGGTCGCCGAGGCGACTTGGCAGGCCTTTTGGTTATCGACCATCGAAAATCGACCCATTGCGGATGTTGCTCGTCAGCTAGGCGTTCGCCAAGGGATGGTCTACTTGAGTCGATGCCGCGTGTTGGATCGCATTCGGAAATTGGTCAAACAGTGGGAGAGCGAGGAATGAAACCTCTATCCTTAGGTGAATGCTGCAGCCAAGAGCAGCTTATGAGTTTGCTCGATGGACAACTCGGACAGCACGACTCCGATCTGGCGTTATCGCATATCGAACAATGCGATGGGTGTCGCAAGTCGCTGGAGGATTTATCTGGAGACGTACGCGATTGGAAAGAGGCTCGCGAGATCCTCTCGTCGAGCACGGAGTTCGGTCTCAAGCCTTCAGACGATTGGAGCCAGTCTCTCTCGAAACGTTTGTTGTCTCCATCGAGCCATCCTGAGATGCTCGGCCGTATTGGACGCTACGATATCGAAAGCATGCTCGGCGCTGGGGGGATGGGAATCGTGTACCGAGGGTTTGATACCCAGTTGCATCGGGCCGTAGCGATCAAAGTGCTCTCGCCGACGCTGGCCTTTCATGGGTCGGCAAGGCAGCGGTTCGCCAAGGAGGCGCAGGCGGCTGCGGCCATCGTGCACGAAGATGTCGTTCCGATTTACGATGTCCAAACCCAGCGTGAAATCCCGTTCCTAGTCATGCGATTCATTCCTGGAGAATCGCTACAAGCCAGGATCGATTGCCATGGAGCTTTGGAACTCATCCAGATCTTGCGGATCGGTAAACAGTTGATGGCTGGGCTGGCCGCAGCGCATGCGCAGGGACTGATCCATCGCGATGTCAAACCTGCCAATGTGCTTCTCGAAGAAGGAATCGATCGAGCCCTTTTGACCGACTTTGGACTGGCTCAAACCATCGACGATGCTCGCGTTACGGCGTCGGGGATGATGCCCGGTACACCTCCCTACATGTCTCCCGAGCAGTCACGCGGTGAGAAACTGACCGAACGAAGCGATGTCTTCAGTGCTGGTAGCGTCTTGTACGCGATGTGCACGGGCCGCGCCCCCTTTCGGGCCGAATCCCCATGGAAGGTCCTTAAGCTGGTCGAAGAGACTGAGCCCAAGCCTATACGCGAACTCAATGCACAGATACCCCAGTGGCTCTCGGGGATCATCGAAACGATGATGGCCAAGCACCCATCGGACCGTTACGCGTCGGCTGCCGAGGTTTCACGACTCCTTGAGCAATGCCTGGCCCATGTGCAGCAACCTTTGAATGTTCAACTGCCACCGCAAGTGATCCAATCCGATCGCTCCAGCACCAAGCGCAAGCGGCCTGTTTGGCTTGTGCCAGCCATGGTGCTGAGCTTCTTGGGGCTATTCGGTGTCCTAGGTGCTTTCGTCTTGAATCCAAGTCCTCAAGGGGCTTTTTCTCGAAGCGGAACATCGGTCCCAGGGCCCGTCGGTCAGCCCGTCGGTCAGCCCGTCAGTCCACCCCAAGTTTGGCGACACGTCGAGCAACTACCTCCACCGCCAGAGGAACGTCTCTTGCAACGGCTCAGTGAGCCTGTGAATGTCGACTTGCAAAACGTGCCGCTAAGCGAAGCACTCGCTGAAGTCCTAGGCGAGATTCCTTACGAGTTGGAATCCAACCCCTCGGAAGCAATACCGCGAATATTCGCTAAAGGACGAGGGTCGCGCAGCGGCATGCTTAGGAGGATCCTCACAGAACAGGAACTTGGGTACATTGTCCATCCAAACCGCATCGAGATTGCAAGCCGTGAATCGGTCGACGCTCGGCCCGTCGTTCGGTCTTACTGCTTGTCTTATGTGACGGCGAATGATCAGCAGGCATCGCAATTGGTCGATGCCTTGCGAAAAATGTTTGACTCAAGCGACCAGCAGACGCCTGAAATGACGCTCAATGGCCCGGTGTTGATGGTCCGAGGGACCGAGCGAGTGCATGAGCAATTGATCGGGTTTCTGGCCGCTTGGAATGATCGAGTTCGAAGATAAACGACAAGAATATGGAGTGGAAAAATATGTCTTATCGAAAGTGGACGTTTCGTGTCGGTGCGTTGCTTGGACTCATTGGGGTTTGCGGATTAGGAGTCGTTGCCGGAGTTGCTTGGTCGCAAGCCGA
>Ga0315904_10012480_pt1 | contig 10725 bp, 7 predicted proteins | sample LakEriMetagenome_6_FD_203529 | JGI IMG/M metagenome (GOLD analysis project Ga0315904, IMG submission 203529) | Freshwater fungal communities from buoy surface, Lake Erie, Ohio, United States - Buoy 12 MA120 | ecosystem: Environmental > Aquatic > Freshwater > Lake | place: USA: Lake Erie, Ohio... | reverse complement strand
CTTCGCCATGGCCTTCTACGCCGGTCATATGATCGATCGGAACGACAAACGAAAGCTCATGCTGTTTTCGGTAGGCGGCAACCTGTTGCTCACCATGGTGCTTACACTGACCACCCTGCCCACAACCATGCATGCCCTGGGGCAGGATATGACATTGCTTACCATCTACGGGGTGATCTTCTGTATCGGGATCATGCGCGCATTCAGCGGACCGACTTCTTTTGCCCTGGTCAGCCAGCTGGTACCTAAAGAAGACCTCCCCAATGCCATCACCTGGCATAGCGGTTCCTGGCAGATCGGTGCGGTCTCCGGCCCGGCACTCGCCGGGGTACTTTATGGCATAGTAGGCATCAGTCCAACATTCTATGGGATGATCATCGGATTGGCGATAGCACTCGCTGCTATTTTCGGGATCAGCGCGAAGCCTCCGTCCCCCCGGAAAGCCGGCGAATCCGTACTGGAAAGTATCCGCCAGGGGTTCAGGTTTGTAAGGGGGTCAAGGGAAATACTGGGCACCATGAGCCTCGATCTTTTTGCTGTGTTTTTCGGTGGGGCAACGGCTCTGCTACCCTATTTCGCCGATGTTGTCTTACAAACAGGTCCGGAAGGTTTGGGGATGCTGAGGTCAGCCCCCGCTGTTGGCGCTCTTTTCATTCTCGCCCTCGTCACCGTCAGACCCCTCAAAAAACAACAAGGCCGCCTGATGCTGTTCTGCGTGGCGGGTTTTGGCCTGATGATCATCTTATTCGGACTCTCAAAAATGTTCTGGCTATCGATGTTTGCCCTGTTTATGAGTGGCGTACTGGACGGGATCAGTGTCATTGTGAGGTCCACCATCCTGCAATTGAAAACACCTGATGAGATGCGGGGACGGGTCGCTTCCCTGAACAGTATTTTCATCATGTCCTCCAACGAGCTCGGGGCCTTTGAAAGCGGACTGACATCAAGGTTGTTCGGTGTGATACCCGCGGTAGTATTTGGCGGCGGCATGACCCTTGTGGTGGTTGTTCTCACCTGGTTCAAGGCACCAGGCCTCCGCAAGGTGGAGTATTAACATCCCAGTAGTATATATTTGCAGCCATGGAAGAATCAGCGCGGGAACAACTGCTCATTTTGTGGACCACTCCTGTGTACGCCATTATCATTTTACTGGAGATAGCGCTCAGCAGCTATCATAACAGGGATTCTTATACCGTCAGGGACAGTACGAATAACTTTTTGCTGATGTTGCTGAACGGCGGGCTTGACCTCATTTTTCGCTCTGTCTATGTGGTTGTCCTCCTGGCCTGCTGGAACTATCGGATCGCCGAGATCAGCCACCCCTGGATGTACTGGATCACCCTGCTGCTGGCTGAAGATTTTATTTTCTACTGGCTCCATCGGTTCGATCATCATATCCGCTTTTTCTGGGCTGTTCATGTCACCCATCATTCATCGAACAAAATGAATTTTACTGTGGGGTTCCGTTCTTCGGTTTTACAGCCCCTGTACAGGTTCGTATACTTCATCCCGCTCGCATTCCTGGGATTCAAACCGATGGACATCGTGTTTATGTATTCCGCCACACAGATCTGGGGCATCCTCATTCATACGGAGTATATCAGAAAGATGGGCTGGCTCGAACATATTCTGGTGACCCCCTCGCATCACCGGGTGCACCATGCTTCAAATGCGTTGTACCTGGATAAAAACCTGGGTATGTTTCTGATCATTTGGGACAAATGGTTCGGCACTTTTCAACGTGAACTGCCGGACGAACAATATCAGCCCCTGAGGTATGGCCTCACTACGCCGCTGAAGAAAGAAACACCGGATCATATCATCACCCATGAGTGGGTTGCCATTGCCCGGGACGTTTTGAGGAAGGACATCACCTGGTCGCAACGATTCCATTATCTCTTTGGCCCACCCGGCTGGAGCCACGATGGCAGCAGGAAAACCAGTGAACAGTTAAGGGACGAAGAGCGTGCAGGCTAGCGGATAGCGATCAACCGTTCAAGCACGTAATACACAATGGGGCAAAAACTGGAATTTTTAAGGGTCAGTGCCTGGCGCTTGAACAGCACATCTTCATCCGTATAGGGGAATCGGGCACAGTCAGAGGGCCGGGATTCATAAATGGAACAGGCATTGTCGGCTCCCAGGAACGGGCAGGGTGAGGATTTCACTACATAATCCCCTTCGTTATCCAGATTCAGGTAGGTATCGATAAATTCACTTTCCCGCATCCCTAAAAGCCTGCTGATCCTTTTGATGTCGGGTGTCTTAAAACGGGGAGAATAAGTTTTACAGCAATTGGCACAAGACAGGCAGTCGATCTTTTCCATCGCTTCCTCATGTAAATCCTGCTGGTGCCGGAGCACGGTATTTTTGTCAGCCTTGCTGAGATATCGTTTATAGTCCTTTTGCCGTGCATGGGATTTTTTCTCCCAGTTGTTTAATAAGTCCACGCCGTAAAATTAAGCTAATTGACTAATTAGCTCATTGGCTAATTAGGGATCAGCCGATGCCTATATTACCGGATCAGTAATGAGCCAATGAGTAAATGAGTCAATGAGTCCATGGCAGTGAGCCAATTCCCTGTTTTTCTCCCCAAACACTTCACAAAAGAACAATTATCTCCCCCTTCCATCGTAAATTTGCATCGCTTTCAGAACCCGATTTAACCATTAATCTCATGAACATCGCTGAACTGGGACAGAACGAATTTCAACGCAGGCATATAGGACCGGACGAAAGGGAAACTGCACGGATGCTTAAAATGATAGGCGAGCCTTCCCTCGACTCCCTGATCGATAAAACCGTCCCCCCCGCGATCAGGATGCAGCAGCACCTGAACATCCCCGGGGCCATGACAGAGTTCGAATACCTGCAGCATATTAAGGAGATAAGCCTGGGCAACAAAGTGTTCAAAAACTATATAGGGCAAGGCTACTACGATACCATCACGCCCAGCGTGATCCTCAGGAATATTTTTGAAAATCCAGGTTGGTACACCCAGTATACCCCCTACCAGGCAGAGATATCCCAGGGGCGTCTTGAAAGCCTGCTCAATTATCAGTCGATGGTAGCGGACCTTACCGGGCTTCCCATTGCCAACGCGTCTTTGCTCGATGAAGCAACCGCAGCCGCTGAAGCGATGACCATGTTCTTCAACAGCCATAACAAGCAGGAACATATCGACAAACCGAAATTCTTTGTTGACCAGCATGTATTCCCACAGACACTGGATGTACTCTACACCCGTGCCATTCCCATCGGGATACAGATTGAAGTTGGCGATTACAAAACGGCAAACATCGATGGCCTTTATTTCGGAGCTTTGATTCAATATCCGAACGACAAAGGCGCTATAGAGGATTACCGTTCGTTCATACAAAGCGTGCACGCGATCGGTGGGCACGTAGTGATGGCAACGGACCTGCTCGCTCTCACGCTGCTCACGCCGCCGGGGGAATTGGGCGCGGATGTTGCCTGTGGATCAGCCCAGCGATTTGGGGTGCCATTGGGATACGGTGGACCTCATGCCGCATTCTTTGCTACCCGGGAAGAGTTCAAACGTTCCCTGCCTGGCAGGATCATTGGGGTAAGCATTGATGCAAAAGGGAATCGTGCGCTTCGCATGGCACTGCAGACTCGTGAACAACATATCAAGCGGGAGAAAGCCACGTCAAATATTTGCACCGCGCAAGCCCTGCTCGCTAATATGGCTGCGATGTACGCTGTCTACCACGGCGCACAAGGACTGCTCAATATTGCCCAGCGTATCGCGCTCTTTACCCAGACCGTTGCAGAGGCCATAGAAGAAAGGGGCTACAACCTGGTATCCCAGAATTATTTTGACACCATTACGGTTGAATGCGACGATGTTGACCGCATCAGGCAAAAAGCCGTATCGCAGATGATCAACCTGCGTTATATCGACAGCAAACACATCGGTATCTCGCTCGATGAAACTACCACGGTCAGCGACCTGTACGACCTGATCAATTGTTTCGAAAATGATGTGGATCCGGTTGCATTCAGCATTGAAACGGAAGCAACGCTGGACCACATACCGGACACGCTTACCCGAAGCTCTTCTTACCTCACACACCCCGTGTTTAACGCCCACCGGAGCGAAAGCCAGATGATGAGGTACATCAAAAGCCTGGAAAATAAAGACCTCTCACTGAATACGTCTATGATCTCACTGGGCAGTTGTACCATGAAACTGAATGCTGCCAGTGAAATGATCCCTCTAAGCTGGGCCCACTGGAGCAAGATGCATCCTTTTGCTCCTGCTGACCAGGCTGAAGGATACAAATACATCGTTGACCAATTGTCGGCCTACCTCTGCGAGATTACTGCCTTTGACGCTTGCAGCCTTCAACCCAACAGTGGCGCACAAGGCGAATATGCAGGGTTGCTCACCATCCGCGACTACCATATCAGCCGCGGTGATCACCACAGGAACGTTATGCTGATCCCGATCTCCGCGCACGGCACCAATCCCGCATCTGCCGTGATGGCAGGCATGAAAGTGGTAGTGGTGAAAGCGCTGGATAACGGATATATCGATGTGGAAGACCTGAAGGCAAAAGCAGAATTGTATAGCGACTCCCTGGCAGGCATCATGATCACCTATCCAAGTACGTATGGTGTATATGAAGAAACCGTGAAAGAGATCACCGCCATTATCCATGAACATGGAGGCCAGGTATATATGGACGGGGCCAACATGAATGCACAGGTAGGACTTACCGCACCCGGACTCATTGGCGCAGACGTATGCCACCTCAATTTGCACAAGACCTTCGCCATACCCCATGGCGGTGGCGGACCCGGCATGGGCCCAATTTGTGTTAAATCCCATCTTGCCCCATTCCTTCCCGGCCACGTTTTTACCGACGAACCTAAAGCTTTTCACACGGCCGTAAGTGCTGCCCCATACGGAAGCACATCGATATTACTGATCAGCTATGGATATATCAGGATGCTTGGATACAAAGGCGTGAAGAAAGCCACTGAATATGCGATATTGAATGCAAACTACATGCGGGCAAGGTTGCAGAACCAATTTGATATCCTTTACCTGGGTACCCATGGAACTTGCGCACATGAGTTTATTGTTGACCTCAGGCCTTTCAAAAAATCGGCGGACATAGAAACAGAAGACGTGGCAAAACGCCTGATCGATTATGGTTTCCACGCTCCTACCATGAGTTTCCCGGTTCCGGGCACCATCATGATCGAGCCTACGGAAAGCGAAGACAAAGGGGAACTCGATCGCTTCTGCGATGCCATGCTGTCTATCCGTGAAGAGATCAGGATGATAGAAGAAGGGAAGTCCGACAGAAAAGATAATGTCCTGAAAAATGCGCCCCATACGCAGTTCACCGCTTTGAGTGATAACTGGCCATATCCCTATACAAGGGAAGAAGCCGTATTCCCATTAGATTATGTGAAGCTTAATAAATTCTGGCCCAGCGTGTCAAGGGTGAACAATACGCATGGCGACAGGAACCTGATCTGCACGTGCGAGCCGGTAAGTGCCTATTTGGAAGAAGCAGTGAAATAAAGTCTCAGAAACTAGTTATTACTCAGCATCATTTTGATGCTGAGTTTTTTTTTGCGTCAGCGCATGGAACCGGGGCTGGTAAAAAGGACTTTCCGTTCCAACCCACTTATCCCAGAAAGTGAAATACAACCCGAAATTGTACTTGTACTGTTTGTGATGGAGGGAATGATGGGTAGCACCGATCAGCAATCGGCCGAGGCTGTATTTAGCGAACCATCCCGGGTAAACTTCAATACCGAGGTGATTGATGACACTGGATATTGTCATACACGTGAACAGAAAGATCAATCCATACAGGTGGATCGGTATAAACATAATGATCGCCGGAATGATAATGGCCTGCAATACTCCTTCCAGAGGATGAAAGGAAAACGCGGTCCATGGCGAGGGAATATGGCTTTCGTGATGGACCCGGTGCACCAGTTTAAATACTTTCGGCTGATGCATGAGCCGGTGGATCCAGTAATAGTAGGTCTCGTGCAGGAAGAAAAAAACGGGCAGGCTTAACAGGCTCCACCAGAAAGGATAACTATCGTCGATGTACACCTTGGTGTGTCCCTTCATCCACAGCACCACCATTGCCGACCCTGCCAGGGAGAAAATCACTGCCGTCATCATACTCCATCTCATCTCGCGCCTGAACTGGCCCTGCGCATATTCCTTCTGTGCATGGATATTCCTGTTGCGCCAGGCTTCCCGTTTCCAAACGTGAAAATACAGGTGGAAGATGCCGGCAATGAGGAAATATCTTCCCACAACTAGAAGAAAGATCACCATAAAGGATAGCGCAAATAAACCGGGTAGGCCAAACTGACTCTCCATGGAAGATCAATTGATAAATCATATACCAAAGCAACTGGCATTGATCTTTACACCATAACGGTAAAAAGATGAATCCCAATTTAGACCAAAATCGCTCCGCCGGCAAAGATATCACGGATTCCAAAAAAGACCAGGAGAAGCTGGCTCCGGAAGAAACAGAAATAGACATGCCGGAATTAAAGGATATCCCGGAACAGGAACATATCCGCCCCGTCCCGCTTAAGGGCCTGTCAGACATCACTCCATCGTCTGACGACGAAGAGGGCGTGGGCGTAGTAGACAAATTGAACAAAACCGAAGATGATGAAGAACTGATCGTGACCGGGAATGAAACAGATATTTCCCCTGAAAAATTGTTGATGCTTGAACGGATGGACGGCTTTGAAGCCACAGCCGACAACCAGAATCTTACCGCTGCAACTCTGGATGCGATCGATGATGAAGGGGAGTTGCTCAATGAAAAAAGTTTCGCCCAGGATCTTTCGGGCAGCGACCTTGACATGGCCATGACAGAACAGGATGATCCCATGGAAGCGATCGGTGAGGAAGACGAAGAGAACAACATCTACTCCCCCGATGCTGAAGATGAAGAGGACAACGCGGAGCAGTAACTGCAGTTTTTTCCGAAACACCTTGCCTCTTTAGCATACCTTCCGATTCTTAAAAATTCCATATGCCAGCAGTAAATGCCTATGCCGTTCAATCAGCAACCTCTCCACTTGCCCCTGCCCAGATCAACAGGAGAACGCCCGGACCCCAAGACGTCCAGATCAATATCCTGTACTGTGGCATTTGTCATTCTGATATCCACCAGGCCCGGAGTGAGTGGGGGCCTTCCATTTACCCCATGGTACCGGGACATGAAATTGTTGGACGTGTGATGGCCGTTGGCAGCGATGTGAAGAAATTCAGGGAGGGCGACCTTGTGGGTGTGGGATGCTTCATCGATTCCTGCAGAACGTGCCCCAACTGTGAAGCCGGCGAAGAACAGTATTGCGAGAACGGGATGCACGCCACCTATAACGGTTACGAGAAAGACAAGAAAACCCCTACCTATGGCGGCTACTCCGCGCAGATCGTAGTGGACCATAACTATGTGTTGAACGTCTCGGAGACACTCGACCTTGAAGGCGTTGCGCCATTGTTATGCGCAGGCATTACTACTTACTCACCGCTCCGTAAATGGAATGTTGGCAAGGGCGACAGGGTGGCCATTGTTGGCTTGGGCGGACTGGGCCATATGGGTGTCAAATTCGCAGCGGCGTTGGGAGCGGAAGTGACCGTGATCAGCACCTCGCCTTCCAAGGAAGCAGACGCCAGGAAGATCGGCGCAGATCATTTCCTGGTGTCTAAAGACAGTGATGCCATGAAAGCAAAAGCGGGATATTTTACGTTTATCCTAAATACCGTTTCTGCTTATAACGACTACAATGAATACCTCAACCTGGTCACACTGGACGGCACCATGGTGCTGGTAGGTGCCCCATCGGCGCCAATTCCTGTATCTGCATTTTCACTGATCGGACGACGCAGACGACTTGCCGGCTCGCTGATCGGAGGAATTCGTGAGACCCAGGAAATGCTCGATTTCTGCGCTGAGCACAACATCGTTTCCGATGTGGAAGTGATCCCGGCCAGCATGATCAATGAGGCCTACGAAAGGGTGCTGAAATCAGACGTGAAATACCGCTTCGTGATCGACTGCGCGTCCATCAAATAAAAACGGGAAGAGATCAGAACTCCACAACAAATCCTATACTCGGCAAACGGGATCCACTGTCCTGTGGCAGCAGGACACCGATGGCCTGCTGGCGGTTATTCGGTGCCGTTGGGTCGCCAAAGACACCCGGATTATAAGGCGCTCCTGTGGTGGTGGCTATAGACTCATCGGGATTACGCTTTAATGTCCAAGAATCAGGGGTGGGGTTCAGGCTGTTGTATACATTCTGGATATCGAGAAAAAGGTCCAACGACCATTTTTGAAAATTGAACTTCTTATCTATCCTGAGATCGGCAGCATGAAAGGCTTCCAGGCGCCTGGTATTCAGTTGAGAATAATTCAGCACAGGCTCGTTGGTGAATGGATAGTTCTCCAGTGAGAGAAAATTGTCCCATGGCGTGAATGGAGCACCACCCTGGGCGCGGAACCTCAAACCAACTTCCCAGTTCTTTCCAAACTTATAACCGCCCGTAAAGGAAACCAGATGCCTGTTATCCCAGGCGGAAGGACGCAACACGGCATCCGCACCGGAAAACTTGCTGTGGTAAAACGTATAGGCCATGATGCCGTAAAAATGCTTGGTCAGCCTTTTCTGGAAAAGCAACTCAAAACCATACGTTTCACCTTGACCTGTACTGGTCACTTTCTCATTACCCAATACTCCGAAGTCTCCACCCAGGTTGGCAAGTGAAATACCCAATGCGGAGGAGACCGGATAATTATCGTATTTCTTATAAAAACCTTCAGCTGTGATCCTCAAAGATCCTGAGGGTAACCATTCTAGTCCGGCCACATAGTGATCCGAACGAATGTACTCCAGGTCCTCATTAGCGAATTTGTTGTTCATGGAAAATCCGAGCGTGGTATAAGGCGGGATCTTGTAATATCGCCCGACGGACGCATTCAGGTTAAGACCCCTCGCCAGCGAATAGGCCATTGCCAACCGGGGCGACAAGGTTCGTCCAATATTGTTCCCGGATGTTGTAAAGCTATTGCCATCTACCCGAAGTCCACCGGTTACGGACAGGCGATTGGAGAAGAACTTCCTACCGAGGCTGGAATGGGCACCATACCTCAGGAATCCGAGGTCGCTGTAATAATCGATCGTTCCCGTTGGCCTTCGCTGAAAAGTTGAATTGCTGTAATCCGCGTAGATCAGCACGGCCCCGGCATTGATCTGCCAACCATCTGTACTGCTGTTGATCTCGTAGCGTAACCGGTTCTCATCTTCTATGGACCGGTATTTCAGGATCAGCTTAGACTCATCATTGGTCTGGTTATTCTCGTATTTGTCGGCCAGATTGTTCAGGGTATTCTTACTCGCCACCAATTGCCAGTAGCCGTTGCGAATGGCATGTCGCCATGAAACACCAATGGTGTTTGTCCTTTGCTTATTCAAAGGGATCTGGTCAAGGATCGCCAGTTGCTCCAATGTGGCATTCTCCGGCTTGGCAAAAGTGAAATTATCGATCGAAGCCAGGCCAATGATATTGATCTCATTCTTCTTATCGATCTTGTGCGTGAGTTTATATTGAAAATCCCAATAGTCGGGCAGGAATGGCAATTCTATGAGCTTAAAGATAAACTGCAGGTAAGACCGGCGTACAGAAGCCAAAAACGTGGTCTTACCGTTTTTCTTTCCAAGTGGCCCTTCAAGGGTCAATGCTGCTTCACTTGCGCTAAGCCTGACGTTGCCTTGTATTTTGTCGGGGTTACCCTCCTTCAGCCTGAACTGGAGAACACCTGATAATGGATTATCGTATTTGGCAGGAAAGGCCGATGTATGCAAAGTCACTTTGTCGATGAATGATACGTTCAGCATACCCACCGGTCCACCGGCTGCGCCCTGTGTGGCAAAATGGTTGATGGTTGGGATCTCTACCCCATCAAGGAAATAGGTGTTCTCATTGGGTGCGCCACCCCTGATGATAATATCGTTCCGAAATCCTACGGAACCCGATACGCCAGGCAGGGATTGCACCACTTTGGCCATATCGAAATTGGCACCCGGATACCTGGCGATCTCGTTGATCCCTAACGACTGCACAGAGTTCACTACCCCAACGGGTTTGGCAAAGTTGGCCTGAACCACAACATTCGTCAGTTCGGTCACACTGTTTTCTATTTCAAAGCTCACTTCTGATGTGTTCCCTGAAGTGAGGATGATGTCAAACTTCTGTAAGGTCTTGTAACCTGTCCCAGAGGCCTCGAGGGTGTAGGTTCGGGTGGGGAGGCCGGTGATCCGGAAAAAACCAGTTGAGTCCGTCACCGAACCCTTATCCGCTTCAATGGCCCGAACGCTAATGCCCCCCAACGGGACCAGGGTTTTGGCATCCCTGACATAACCATTGATGGTTCCTGTGGTCTGTGCCCAAACGGAGTCGGTGCCCACGGCGAACACCATAAACAAAATAAATACGCGTAAAAGTTTGTTTTCCAGCTTATTAATCCCCATAAATCCTGCCTTCAATTTCGTCGAGTTTTATTTTGGTGAATCATTAAACAAAATCCAGGCGCTTTTGTTTAATCATCGACCGAATTCATGCCCGCACTCTTACACTTTCTGCTTCTGGCCCTGATGTATAACCCTTTTGGGACGTCGGGCGGGAACATTAAAGTGACC
>Ga0315904_10012477_pt1 | contig 10725 bp, 5 predicted proteins | sample LakEriMetagenome_6_FD_203529 | JGI IMG/M metagenome (GOLD analysis project Ga0315904, IMG submission 203529) | Freshwater fungal communities from buoy surface, Lake Erie, Ohio, United States - Buoy 12 MA120 | ecosystem: Environmental > Aquatic > Freshwater > Lake | place: USA: Lake Erie, Ohio... | reverse complement strand
AGTAGAAAACCAATCATTGAGTAGTGGTCAATTTACATTCCTTGATTGTGATACAAGAACAAGACAAACGTATACATTACCTGGCGGTACTGGTATACAAATTTGTGCATGTAATGACTCAATCAATGTATTGACACCTGGTATTGTTTACACAGTTGGAACGGCTTGTGGAATCAAACCATGTGTAAGTTGTGATTCAGTAACAATCTATAACAACCAAACAGGAACCACAGCGAATTTTGCTTTGTTTGATTGTAACACAAATAGTTGGCAGACATATACATTACCACCTCAAACAGGTCAGGTATATTGTGCATGTTCTGAAAACATTTATACATACTTTGGTCAAATTCAAATTATTGTTGGACCTCCATGTAATCAACCTACACCAACTCCGACACCAACACCGTCTTGTTTGTACAGAACGTTTGTAATTCAACAATGTTTCAATACTTGTACAAGTGGTATCTGTGTATGTAGTAACGCTGGTACAACCACAGTATACGCTCCATGTTCAGTGACATCACCGTTCGCCGATGGAGCATTATTATACACCAACACCTCATTAACAATTCCATATGAAGGTATCTTCAGTAATGGTTCTGTAATCTATGAAGCAATTGTTGGAACTGTATCAACCGTTTGTGTAATAGGTGGACCTTGTTAATAAAATAAAATTAAAATAGAATAATATATGGCAATCGCTCCAATAAGTCCCCCACCTACCGGTTATACCGAGGGAATATGTGCAACTTATACACCTGTTAGTGAGATATTCACTTTCAATGTCAGAACTATTTGTAATAGAGCTGGTGTTGACCAATTACAATTGATGTTTAAGAATCGATATGGAATGTATGATTACTACACATTCACAGCGGGAAAAGATGAAGGTCTAAACATTGAAAGACAAACTTATAAGAAATGGTCTGTGGATTGGGGAAGTTCCAATCCATCAAAACAACCATATTCAAGAGGTATGACTGATGCTCAGATTACGATAACAGAAACACATGTTATCAACACTGGTTACATCAATCAACCTGACTTTATGTTCTTGGAAGAACTATACACATCCAATCAAGTCTATGAACTTAGAGCTGATGGTATACCAAGACCAATCAACATTACAAACGCAGAATTTTTACGTAAAATCAAAGGGAATAGAAATATTGTAAACTTGGAACTAAGCTATGTCTACAGTAATAACATTTCTTTGATGGAATAATAGAAAAATAAAATTATTATATTTTGGATACCTCATTAGTTTTATATCTTAACAATCAATGGATGAATGTTGATTTGTATGATGACATTCCGATTTCTTTAATGATACAAGAAACGGACATCACAGATTTGCAAGCAAGAAAATCCGCATATACCAAACAGTTCACTGTGCCTGGTACTTCCAATAACTGTAAAATTTTTGAAGAGTATTACGAGGTCAATGGTATCGATTTCAACCCATTGGTTAAGATTGATGCAACGGTGATGTATCGAGGTACAGATATATTCGTTGGAATATGTCGTTTAAACTCTGTTACAGTAAATCCAAATGGGATTGAGTTTGAAGTATATCTGATGGGTCAGACTGCGGACTTTGTATCTGAAATGAAAGATTATTCTTTGCAAGATTATGATTGGACAGACCTTCAACATGAATTGAGTTATGACAATTTGGTTAATTCTTGGAAAGCTAAGAATGATGAAACAAGTGGTTTATTTGGTGGTAAGGTTTTATATCCGATGATTAACTATGGATTACCTTATCAAGATAATTCAGTTATCCCACCATTCAGTTATGAGTTTACTGGTTCCACTGGTTTTTATCAAATTGGTAAAGCGGTATTTCCAAATTTATTCAAACCAGCTATACGATTAAAAACAATAATCGATAAGATATTTGAGAACACAACATACACAGTAGAATCTGAATTTTTTGATACAGATTATTTTAGGTCAATTTACATGGATACATTCCAAGATGGTAAAGTTGGAACAACATCCGCCTCAGGTGTAACAAACCAAAACATATTCAAAGTTTATATGAGGGCTTCAACAATATTGAGACCTAATAATTTAAACTTTCAAAATCAAAACTTTTATACATTAAGAAATGATGGATATAATCCACTTAGTTTATTTAAACTTGGTCCTGTTCCATCCAATCCAAACTTAACGGGAATCAATCCATCCGCACCATTTGATTCATCATATTTTAGGGCACCATTTGCGGGTACATATTACTTCAATTTTAAATTTACATTTAGTGGTGAAGGTAACATACCAGGTGACTTTGTTGCTGGTCAATTTATTGCTCGTAAAGGTCCAAATTTGAATGCATTAGAAACAGGTGGTGGATTTGCCGCAACATCTCCACTTTTCAGTAACCAAGCACCAAACGGTGCATCGGTGAACTGGTTTTTCTCAGGTGCATGTCAATCGGGTGATTTCGTTAAGATATTTTGGAAGACAGCTCAGTCATCAAATTCAGGTGTTGCACAAATTACATTTAGAGGATTCAATCAAGGTGGTGTAACCACACCATCTCCTGTTTGGGATTTGTATAACTCACCAGTAGTATCAAGTCCTACCTTGGTGAATTTCCAAAAGGGAATGCCCAATATAAAATCCATAGACTTTTTTAAAGCTATGGTCACCATGTTCAATCTAATTGTAATACAAGACGAGTCAAATAAAACATTACGGATAGAACCATACAATTGGTATTACAATGATGAAGATAGAATTAAACGAGATTGGACTGAAATATTAGATTTAAATTCATCTTACAAAATTGAACCATTGTCATTTGATTTATCAAAAGAATTGAATTGGACATATAGTACAGTTCAAGGTGATAAAATTCAAATCAATCAAACTTTATCTGGTGATAATGGTAGTGTTGGTGATTATTATAACACATTATTTGCGGCAGAAAACGGATATACTTTTGGTCAATATTCTTACATCTCTCAAGGTAATTTATTAGCTGGTGACCAAGTATATCAATTACCATTTTCTGCATTACCTACTGAGACAGTAAGTGGTTCAACTTATGTTGTAATTCCTGGCGTATATCAATTAAATTCTGCGGGTCAACAATTACCATTCTCATCAAAACCACATATATTCTTTTGGGTTGGAAATAGATATTGTTATAATGACAATAATAAAACATCAGGTTCTCAATGGTGGTTATTAAGTGGAGCAACTGCATACGCTTATACAACATATCCATGTGTATCCCATTTATCTTCATTGGATATTACAATTCCTGAATATGTTTCTGACTTGAATTTTGGTTCAGATTTCGATTTCTTTTATAATGATAATCCACAACCAGTTCAAATAACACCTTACACATTATACAACTCATTTTGGAAAGATTATGTGGAAAACAATTACTCCAATGAAACACGAAGATTCAGTGGTAAATTTTACTTTACACCATTGGATGTTTACAATACAAAATATAACGATAAAATCTTTTTAAAAGATTCATATTATAGAATTGAAAAAATTGAAGAAGCAGATTTGGTTGATAACAAATTAACTGATATTTCTTTGATTAAAGAACGTGGAGGTTATTATAAAATTACACCACCATCTCCTGAATATTTGATTACCCAAGGTCAAGGAACCTATCCTGTTCTTGTTGCACCTGTTGCATTGAACGTAATCAGTTCGGGTGATAAAGACACTCTTTGTGCAGGTGGAGGTGTTGGTCAAACTATTTACCAATATGGTGGGGGATTAATATTATATGAAGGAAGTACGGTTGTTACCGCTATTGGAACAGTGGGTAATATCCCATATGTCGCTCAAGGAACTTATTTAAAATCCCCAATCACAAATAAAATATTTGTAGTTATAAACAATTACGGTCAGATTATAGAGGACCCTTGTTAAAGAAAATATAAATCATGGCAGCAAAAACTTTAGGTTTTAAATTAACAATAGATGGGGTTGAGTATTCACTTGAACAACTCAAAAAATTAGCAACCCAAGCTGAAAAAGTTGATACCGCAACAAGTAATGTTGGTAAAGGTGGAACGGGTGGTATTGATAAAATTGGTCAATCAGCTGAACAGGCCAGTGTCAAAACAGAAAAATTAGTAACATCAACCGAGAAAGTTGGTTTAACTACTGAACAACAATTACAGAATTTTGGAAAATTTGCAAGAGGTGTAACAGGTGCGTTTTCAGCTGCAGCAACAGCTGCCCAATTTTTTGGTGGTAGTAGTGCAGATGCAACAAAAGTGGCTGAACAAGCACAAAAAGCTTTCAACGTAGTTTTAGGTGTTTCTGCAGCATTAGAGGCCGGATTGGCTTTGAAGAAATTATTAACCGTTGGGGCAACAAAACAACAAACAATTGCGTCAACTCAAGCAATTGTAGCTGTTGAAGGACAAGCTGCGGCAACTACCGCATTAGCGGCAACTGAAGCAGTTGCAACCACAACAACATTAACTTTAACAGGCGCAATTAAAGCTTTGGGTGCAGCGATTAAATCAAACCCAATTGGTATTATTTTAACATTAGCGAGTGCCGCTGTGATAATTTATGACCAATTAAAGGATACTACGGATGAATTAGCTGATGCAAATGAAAGATTAGATAATGCAACAAGAAAATTAATACAAGCTCAAGACGAACAATTAAACACATCCAAACGATTACTTGAGGTAGAAATAGCTAATGCGGAAGCTACAAGTGCTAGTCTTGAAGATTTATTAGCTCTTAGAATAAAGGGATTAGATAAAGAAAAAGAAATTGCAAATAATAAGATTAAAATTCTTGAAAATGCTGCAAAAGCTGAAGAAAGAATTGAGGAACTTAGATACAATAATGGTACAATTAACAAAGAAGAATTTGAAAAAAGAAAATTAGCAATTGAACAAAAATATGCTCCACAAATTTTCACATTAACACAATCTATTGAAGATACAAAAACAAAGATTCAAGTTGATGGTATTAATACAAGAGAACAAATTGAAGAAAGGAATAGAAAATTTGCATTTGAATCGGCACAGTTTAGAATTTCATTACTTACAAATTCATACAAAAAAGAATTAGAAAATTTAAATCTAACTTTAAAACAAGAAAATGATGCCGTTAATGAATCTACATTAACTCAAGCACAAAAATTTCAAAGATTAGCAGAAATTGGTTTAACATATCAAAAGGATTATCAGGACCTAATAAAGAAATTTAATGAGGAAAATGAAAAATTAACTGAGGATGCTGCAAGGGATGTAGAAAATATTAATAAAGCAGCGAGGGAAGAAGAAATATCAGAATTAAAACAATCTTATGCAGATAAGATTAAATTGTTTGTGGAAAATACTCAGAAGTTAAATGAAGTCACATATGCAATTCCAATAGATTTAGATGATGAAGCAGTTAAAAGTAGTTTTGAGGGTTTATTATTAAGATTAAAAGATTTAGAACCAGAATTATCTAAAACATTTAAAACGTTAAATATAGATTTAAAAAACAACATTAATAAATTTAGTGCTGAACAAATTAAAGTATTAGATTTCTTTATTCAAAAATATGGTAAAGCTTATCAAAAAATTCAGGAAGTTATTAAAAGTGAAGGTGCTAAAGCCCTTACTAACATTAATGAATTATCACAAAATATTGCAGATAATGAAGAATTAACTTTGGATGACAGAATTAAAACGGCACAGGAATCATACAGTATAGATTTTGAAAATTATAAAAAAGCTGAGTTAGATAAAATTAGATTATTTTTTGAATCTTCAAATTTAACAAAAGACGAACTTGACAAACAAATAGAAAAATATCAAAAAAGATTAGATAAAATAAAAGAGAGCGGCGAAAAAGAAATTGAAATTTCTAAAAGAATTGCTCAAATAGTTAAAGAAGATAATATTGGTAAATCTGAAGGTGATGAAAAATATTATAATGACGTAACAGAATTAACAAAAAAATATGCAATAACCAGTGACATGTCATTATCACAAATTGTCAAAAGCACTGAAAAATATAATAAAGAAAAAGAAGCTCTTGATAATGATTATTATATAAAAACTAATCAAAGTAATCAAACAAGATTACGAAATGAAAATACTGAATTATCTAAAAATCTTGAAACTAATAAAGAACAAATTGCAAAAAATAATGCAGAAATAGCTAAATTAGATTCCGAACTAAATCAAAAAATAAGAGACAATGATAAAAAAACAAGAGAGGAACAACAAGCAGCAAGAATAGCAAAAATTCAAGAAATTAAAACAATCATAGCTGAATTTGAAACATTAATAAATAATTTTGCATCAGTAACTGCACAAGGATTTTCTCTTAGATTACAAGGTTTAGAAATTGATTTCAACAAACAATTAGAACAAATATCTCAAGATGCTCAAAGAATTGATGGTGAGAGTCAAGAAGATTTTCTAAAGAGACAAGAACTTGTAAATCAAAAAAGAATTGAAGCTGAAAAAATCTATCAAGCACAGAAAAAACAGATAGAAAAAGAAGCACAAATTGCGTCTTTAAAAATTCAGATTGCACAAGCAACAGCGTCAGCTGCTCAATCAGTTTTAAGTGTATTAGCTGCTCCACCTCCTATTGGTGGTAACCCAATCCTACAAGGAATTTTAATTGCGGCAAACGCAGCAATTGCATTGGCACAAATTGGACAAATTACTCAACAAATTAGTATGGTTCAATCCATGGCTCGTGGTGGTTTCTTACGTGGACCATCTCACGAACAAGGTGGAATCAAATACCAAGGTGGTGGTGTTGAGGTTGAAGGAAATGAATCAGTTATCAACAGACGTTCAACATTGGCATACGCACCATTATTATCACAGATAAACATGCAAGGTGGTGGTAGACCAATCTATGTTAACAGTGTAATGGATTCACGTATGGCTGAAGTATTGGCAGCAACCAAACAAGAACCAATCAGAGCTTATGTGTTAGAAAAAGACATTACCAAATCACAAGCTGTAAACAGAAGATTGGACCAATTAGCGAGTTATTAAACAAAAATATTTATTAAAATGGGATATAAAATCATTGAATTAGAAATTGATAACAATATTCTATCAGGTCAAACAGGTGTAGATAGTGTTGCGTTGGTTGAAATGCCAGCAATTGACACCGAATTTGTTTTCTTTGGTAGACAGAAATTTTATAAAGCACCCGATTACGTTTCACAAAAAGCGTGTAGGGCAATCAGAGAGAATGAAGAACGTGGAAATCCTGCGGGAACTCAGGTGGGTAAAGTAAGAGCACAACAATTGTGTAACCAATCTGAGATTTCTTTGGAAACAATTAAACGCATGAAATCCTATTTGGAACGTGCGGCAACTTATAACACTGGAAATTGGGATGATAAAGGAACCATCGCCTACGGATTATGGGGTGGTGAAGAAGCTCTTAAATGGGTTGATACCGTATTATCTCAACTTGAGAATCAAGAAATGGATATCGATACATCTAACCTACCACCTTATGTAAATTATCCCACTGGTGAGACAGAAAACAACATGTTGATTAAACCAATATTGTTTGTTGAAAAGATACCAGGTGAAGGTAAGGGTGATTATCTACAAAGATGTATTCCCGTTTTAAGACAAGAAGGATACGATGAAGACCAAGCGGTTGCAATCTGTATCGATGAATACAAGAACTTTTCCCAATGTGGTGATTGCAAACAAGGAATGGCTATTACACCAAACCCATGTTGGGAAGGTTATGAACCATATGGATTGAAACCTGATGGTTCACCAAATTGCATTCCTGTTGAACAATCAAAAGAAGAATTTACATTGATTGGATACATGGATGGCATTCCATATTTCTCAAATCCCGTGGATGCAGAAGCATACGGTAAAATCAATTATAACTGTGAGGGATATCATGTACATCAAGATGAAAACGGAAATGATGTGTACATGTCTTGTGCAACTCACGATGAAATAGGTGATGGTGGTGTTGAACTCGAATCACTATTGGCACAAGGATGGGTAATTGAGGATATTCAAGAGGTTAATCCTGAAGAATTATTACAATCAGTTAGACAGAAATATTCTAAAATAACTGAACAAGAATTTTACAGAATAGTTTCAGACCCGAATGAAAATTCAATACAAGATTTTGCGGGTGCAAAAATAAGATACGTTTATGTATCAGGAATGGGTTCAGACCTTATTGCAACGAGTAGAGAATTTTGTAGAAGAATGATGGGCGGTAGACAGTTCGTATTCCGTTATGAAGATATCATGAGATTGAACGCAGAAATTACTGCGGAAGATTCTCAAAGAACAATTATTCCAAGACCTGTTGGAACTCAACCTGATATTATGATGTATAAAGGTGGTGCTAATTGTCGTCACTATTGGTTACAATTAATCTTTGGAAATCCAAATCCAAACGTGGGTTATGAAGAAACAATTACCAATAGAAAATATGATGAAATTAGAAAGGCAGAAATAACCAATCCTGCAACAGGTCAAGCTGGTATAGTTAATCCAAAAGCGAATCCACAAAAAGGTTCAAGAGATGGATTTAACCGTGGTGTAAACAGAATGATATTGGTTGACATCGATGATACACTTTTCGATGGATTAACACCAAATCAAGATGTGATTGATTACGTTAATTCCAAGTTTGGTGGATATAGAATCGCAATCATGTCAGCAAGAAACTCATCGAGAAGAGCTGAGACCATCAATCAATTGATGTTAGCCGGTGTCAAGTACGATGATTTATTCTTGGTTGAATCTCCATACAACAAACAGAAAAAAGCCAAAGAATTAATGAATGATGGATTTAGAATTGTTGAGGCCATTGAGAATAACCCAATGACAAGACAAGATTATAGAAGTCTTGGTATTTTAAAAGTTACCAATCCTGATTCATTCTCGAAGTTAATTCCAAATGGATTTATTCAAGGTTTGCCAGTATTTGAAGATAAGGTTATGGCTCAAGATTATTCTTATGAGAATGGTTGTGGGGGTATCGTAGAGCCAGTAAATTATATGGGCAAACAAATGTACCAATCTTGTTCTTACAACTCAAACAAAAAAGAGGATTTCAGTAAGATAGAATTTGCCAAGGATAACGACAAGAGAATGATATTCGGACCCTTGATGTTACCTAACATTTTAATACCACGTATTGAAGAAGAAACTGGTGAGAAATACTTTGTGAAATTCAAACCTGAAACCATTGAAAAAATTCAAAGAAAATTCATGATTGATGGGTACCAAAGAAATACCAATTTGGAACATTCAAATAAAACATTTAACGATGTTGTTTTGGTTGAGAATTGGATTGTAGAAAGTGCTCAAGATAAAATCTATTCATTTGGATATAATCAAAATCAAATTCCAATTGGTTCATGGGTTGGAGGATATTATGTTTTACCAACCAAGGAAGGTGACAAGATTTGGGAAGAATTAATTAAGACAGGAAAAGTAAAAGGATTTAGTGTTGAAGGATTCTTCAATCTTAAATTCTTCAAAGAGCAATTTGATAAAACAGATGATGATATTTTATTGGATGAAATTATTAATATTCTAAATTCTGTTCAGGATTGATATGAGACCAACGTTTATTTTTAATAATTCTTGAAATTAAGCTATTACTAACATTAAATTTTCTACCAAAAGCTCTTGTACCAAATTCAGGATGTCTCGCAATATAATTTTTACGAATAAACTCTATTTGTTCATTTGTTAATTTTGAATTATAACATTCTTGACCTTTTTTAATTCGATTATTTTTAATTGCTGTTTTCATATTATCATTATTTGTTGACCACATAAGATTTGAAACATTATTATTTGTTTTAACATCATCTTTATGTTCAACGAGTGGAAGATTATTCGGATTTGGTAAATAACATTCTGCAACTAATCTATGAATTTTAAATATTTGAGTCTTTCCATTTGTACATAAATTTATATGTACATAACCCCTAATATTTACATAAGGTTTCATTTTCTTAAAACCAGTTTTCCATAAACGATATATCTCACCGTTTTCGGTAACATAGTATGGAGTATCACGAAATTGTTTCATATACTTAAAATTATCGTGTACGAATATACACACTATTTATCAAATACATAAAATAAAACAAATTAAATTTTATTATGAAAGCTAACGAAGCAATAAACAAAATCAAAGAGATGCTTAACCTTTCTTTCAAGAAAGAAAGTTTTGCAACTACCGTTTTGGATGATGGTACGGAAGTAACCAACAACCTAGACTCTGATTTCATGATAGGCCAAGTTCTTTATGTAGTAGGTGAATCAACTTTAACGCCGGCTCCGGCAGGAAGTCACACAACTCGCGAGGGTTACAAGATTACTGTAGACGCTGAGTCAGTTATTGTGGCTATTGAAAGTTCAGTATCTGATGCTGAAAAAGAAACCACTGATGAAACTACTGAAGAGAACATGTCAGAAGAAGCAGAAGCTATTGTTGAGGAAACACCAGCCGCTATAAAAGACGAGGTCATCGCTGAAGTTGTAGATGCTTTACTTCCACTTGTTGAAGAAGTAAAAACTCTCGCTGAGGAAATGAAAAAATTAAAGACAAAAATGGAGACTGAAATGTCTTCAATAAAAAAGGATTTTGATTCATTCAAAAAATCACCTGAGAAATTCTCTGTAGTAGAAAAAAAGACCTACAAAGAAACTATGGATGATTACAAATTGGATATTATCAAATCAATGA
>Ga0315904_10012475_pt1 | contig 10726 bp, 11 predicted proteins | sample LakEriMetagenome_6_FD_203529 | JGI IMG/M metagenome (GOLD analysis project Ga0315904, IMG submission 203529) | Freshwater fungal communities from buoy surface, Lake Erie, Ohio, United States - Buoy 12 MA120 | ecosystem: Environmental > Aquatic > Freshwater > Lake | place: USA: Lake Erie, Ohio... | reverse complement strand
ACGAAGGCAATCCCATCTGGCGGTCTCAGCAGTTTGGCCCTGGCATGAGCTACCACCGGGCCGCCAGCTGGTCAGAGCTGGCCAGGCGATACCGAAACGCCCATGCGCAGCTCCGCATGGGCAACCCGGACCCCATGCAGGTCTTCCACAACACGGACATGGGGATCCCCTGGGAGCCCGCGCAGGCCTCCCGCATCACGGCTGAGGGCCTGGCCAAGCGCCAGCAGGACGCCGCCATGGGCAACGGCTACCCATGGCGACAGGAAGACACCTGGCACCTCCCCCGCGGCGTGCTGCTCGTCACGATCGGGGTGGATGTGCAGGGCGGCGGTGGCAGCCAGGGCGAGGGGCTTCGGGTGCACGTCTGGGGCTGGGGATTCGGGGAGGAGAGCTGGCACGTCGCAGAATTTGAGATCGACGGTGACCCCACCCAGTTCGAGACCCTCGATCAGCTCAATCCCGTGATGGCGAAGGCCTGGATCCGGGAAGACGGCGCACAGATCCCGGCGGCGCTCGGGGCGATCGACGAGGGCGGCCTAGCCACCGAGAGCGTTCGGCGGTGGTGTGCCGCCAGGGTCGGGCGGTGGATCCCCGTCCGGGGCCTCCCCCAGCCCAAAGCGGAGCTGCTCGGCAAGGGCGTCCCCGTGGACTTCAACGCGAAAAACCAGGCGGCCAGGCAGCCGGGCAGGGATCTCATGTACTACTCAGTGGGTTACGAGCGCTCGGTCAACCACTGGGCCACACAGCTCAACATCAAGGCCCCCGGCCCTGGCTACGTCCACATCGGCCGGGACACCAGCTCCCAAACCCTGGCGGAATTGTTCCCCTGGAAACGCACACCGGTGAGCTCCAAGTCCAGCGTGCGCCACTGGAGCCTCCCGGCCGGCGCACATGACGAGGCGGGCGACTGCAGGCGTTACGCCTATGCGGCGCTGTTGAAGCTGGCCCGGAACTACGCCAGCTCAGACGTCATGTGGTCCAGGTGGCAGCGGCAGGCGCTGCGGAGTATCAACCCTGATCCTCCCTCAGAATCCAAGCCAGCGCTACAGTTGAGCGGCAAGCGTCCCGGCGGATTCGTCACAAACTGGTAGCGATGACCTTCCCGACCCAGATCAGAGCCGGCGACACTCTTCAGTGGCGCACTGATGAAGCGCTCACACCTCTCGGCGATCCAATCCGCAGCGCTGACGGTTGGGCGCTGACCACCTACGTTCGGTTCCCCGTGGCGACAGGGGCCACGCAGGCCACCGGAACGACCTATGGCACCGGCTGGGAGTCCACGCTGTCCGCAGGCCTCACTTCGCTGTTCCCGGCCGCTACCCGTGGCTCCTGGCAGTCCGTCGCGTCGAAGGCCGGTGTTGAGCACACCATCGGCGCGGGATCGTTTGACGTGCTGGCGAGCCTCTCCATGGCCGGCGCCGTGGACAATCGCAGCCAGGCCCGCCGTGACCTGGATTCTGTGCAAGCCGCCATCCGCAAAATCACGCAGGGCGGAGGCACTCAGGAAATAACGATCGGATCCCAGCGAAAGAAACGCTATAGCTTGACTGAACTTATGGCGCTTGAGTCTAAGTTGCAGGGTGATATTGTCAGGGAAGAAGCCGCTCAAAGCATCGCAAATGGAAGGGGCAATCCTTACAACGTGTTTGTGAGGTTCGGCTGATGAGCTTATGGCAGCGGGCTTGGAAAGTTCTTAATCGCAAGATTTACCCGGTCAAGGTGATTCAACGCGCCTACACCGGGGCCTCTGGCGGCCGTCTGACAGCGGATTGGATGACAGCCGGCACATCCGCTGACGCTGAGATTCAAGGAGCCCTGCCACGGCTCAGGAATAACGCTCGCGATCTGTCCCGAAACACACCCTACGCGACGCAGCTCAAACGGCTGTATCGGGACAACATCATTGGCCCGGCTGGCATTCAGCTGCAGATGACCCTGCCACGGCTGCGAGGGACTGGCCTAGATGAAGTGACGGGCAACGCAATCGAAAAGGCCTGGCGGCACTGGTGCAGGCGGGACAGTTGCGACGTGCGCGGCAAGTGGTCATTCAAGGGCTTTGAATGGCACGCAGCAGGGATTCTGCCAGACTCGGGAGAATATCTGATCAGGATCGTAAGGCGGGCATTTGGCAAGAAAAACAAGATCCCATTAGCGCTTGAGGCTATTGAAACCGATCAGCTAGACCTAGACTATGTCGGTGCTATATCTGCGCCTAATAATTATTGGCGAATGGGGATTGAGTTCAACGAATGGGGAAGGCCGGTAAACTATGCGATCCTCACCGTTCACCCTGGCGACTATTTGGCAAGAAGCTCAAATACGCGGATAAGAAAACATGAAATTATTCCTGCCGCCGATATAATCCATGGCTTCATTGACGACAGGGCCGGGCAGAGTCGCGGGGTGCCTGTTGTCGCCTGTGTCATGGGAGAAATGCACCAGGCGGATGGCTACGAGCAGGCCGTAACTATTCGGGCAAGAGCGGCGTCAAGCCTGATGGGTTACATCAGAAACTCTAAGGGCGAACTTATAGACGACACAGACGACACGGAAGAGAAAAAAGCAGCCCGCAACCAACGGCTCACGGAGTTTCAACCCGGTACGTTCAAATATTTAGGCGTTCATGAAGATATTGTGGTGCCAGACATTAAGGCCCCAGACAATCAATATGAACAATTCGTGAAGAATAAAGGTCGTCGCTTTGCGTCTGGCGCGGGCGTCAGCTACGCCTCTCTCACGCGGGATGCGGCGGAGTCCAGCTATGCGCAGCAACGCCAAGAATATCTGCAGGATCAGGATGCTTGGGGCGTCTTGCAGGCCGTCATAATCGAAACCTTGCATGATCGAGTGTTTGCGGAGTGGCTGCCCTTGGCGGTGCTTGCTGGTGCCGTCAGGATCGCTGACTTTGAGATCCGCCCCGACCGATATTTTGATGCAGTGAACTGGCAGGCGCGCGGCTGGGCCTGGGTTGATCCGAAGAAAGAGGCGGAAGGATATAAAATCATGGAAGAACAGGATTACGTCTCTAAGATTGAAATATGCGCCAAGCGAGGTACAACCTATGAGCAGGTGTTGAAGGATAAGCAGCGAGAACGGGAGCTTGAGAAGCAGTATGGACACATCAAGCAGCCACCACAGCCGGCGGCGTCTCCACCGGCTGGCGACACACTCTCAGAGGAGGATTTAGAGGATGAGTAACGCAGTGCTTTACCACGCTCCACTTCTGATAATGATCGGATTCCTTCTTGCGTGGATCGCCGATGTGTTCGGAATGTTTCCAGCCCGCAAAAAACACGCGGGATTCTACCTTGACGGATACAATAAGTATTGCACTCAAGCCATGGAGTTGTGCCGCCAATATGGCCTCAGCGGTGATGATTCAATTCTGCTGATGAACAAACATCGCAAGGGAGGCGTTGAAAGTCTTCGGTCCGACCTAGCCCAGCGATCTGCTGGCGGGCTCACCGAAGGCCCCACCATGCGCAACGGCTTCGGCTCTGGCCCCAGCACGCCGAAGCTCAGCATCATGCCGCAGGGCCAGGGCGTCCCAGTCAAGCCATCGTTTCCACCCCCTCGCAAAATTAGAGAGGACTTTCTATGAGCATCGACCTCACCCCCACCGCTGGCATGCGAGAGGAAGCCCAGCGCTACCGCGACTGGAAGGCTGAGGGCCGCCAAGGAGGAACCGCCGTTGCCGCCCGTCGCGCCGGTCAGATCCTTTCGGGCGATCCCCTCTCGCCTCAGACCGTCATCACCATGGCGGCATGGTTCGCCCGCCATGAAGTGGACAAGCAGGGCCAGGGGTTCGCGCCAGACGAGGAGGGCTATCCCTCGCCCGGCCGCGTCGCGTGGGCGGCGTGGGGCGGCGATCCGGGCCAGCGATGGAGCACGGCCAAGGCGGATACAATCAAGGCAAATTCAGATGGGCGATCTTTCACCATGGCGGAGATTGGCGGGCGACCCTATCCCAATGAGCACGCCGCGCGGCTGAAGGATCCGGCCGGGTTCGATCGGTTCCGGCGGGTGAACGACGCCGGCGGCGCGGGGGTGGACTTCATCTATGGAATCAAGGGCAGCGAGCCGGCCGAAATCCAAGCCATCCGGTTTGACGCGGCGCAATTCACCCCGGCGGCGGCCAGGAAGTGGCTGGAAGACAACAGCATGGAAGCGCTTCTATTTGAGGAGGCCACGGGGGAACGCGGCCTGACCCCGGATATGACCGTGGCGGATGGGATGGTCTACGAGGCGCTGGAGGAGATCGCCGAGGAAGTGGGGCAGTTTGCCCAGGCGGCAGCTCACTACATGCCCGTGAGCCCGTTCAGCGGCCAGGGCATGGTCTGCTCCAGCTGCGCTTTCTACGAGGGTCCCGCCGCGTGCGAGATCGTGGAGGGTGAGATCGCCCCCGGTGCGCTGTGCAAGTTCTGGGTGATCCCTCAGTCGAAGCTCGGCCAGGACCAGCCGGCGGCGGTTGAGCCAGTGCCAGCGGCCACCGAGCAGGAGGTCGCGGCCGTCTCGCCACCCCCTCAGCCCCGCGCCCTCACAGGCGCCGAACTGCAGAAACGCGTCCACGGCGGACTGGTGCAGCGTCGTGAGATGGCAGGGGTTGATCCTGTCCAGGAAGGGGATGGCATGATCCGGTGGGAGTTCAGCTCAGAGGAGCCAGTAGGCCGCAGCTTCGGCAGGGAAATCCTCAGCCATGCCCCTGGCGCGGCTGACCTGTCCCGACTGAGCAGCGGAGGCGTGCACCTCTGGAACCACAACCGCGATGTGGTGCTGGGCCGGGTGGTAGAGGCGAGGATCAACGGCAACAAACGGGGCGAGGTGGTAACCCGATGGAGCCCGAACACCCTGGAACGGGGAACCGAGGAATGGAAGCGCCGTCAGGACATTGAGTCTGGCACAACCGTCAGGGTGAGCTTTGCCTATGAAATTCACGAGGCCGTTGACGCAGGTGATGGCGGTATTCTGGTGACCAGATGGACGCCCCTGGAAGCCTCAACCGTTTCGATTCCGGCGGATAACACCGTTGGCCATCCAGACATCAAGCCGCAACGATCCTTGGATCCTGATGGGCCTATACTTAGTGAGAGTGTACCCGCCAAACTGCCAGCGCAAACCATGACCATCGAATCCCCCCCGAACGTTGACGAGGCGGTTCGCGCCGCTACCGATCAAGCGACCGACCGCGCCGCCGGAATCGTTGCTGTTTGCGCCATGTACGGCATCTCTAATGACGATCGAGACACCTTCCTGCGGTCCGGCCTGTCTCTCGATCAAGTCCGTTCTGACGTTCTGGAGAGGATTGGTAAACGCTCTCGAGAGCTGCAGCCTGGCGGTATTCACGTCGAAGACAGCGGCCTGATCGGCATGGATCAGCGGGACATTAGCCGCTACAGCATCGTTCGAGCGTTCAGGGCACTGGCCGATCCCAGGGATAAGGGTGCGCAAGAGGCCGCTGGATTTGAGTTTGAGATGAGCCGAGAGGCTGAGCGCAAGCTTGGCAAGTCGACCGCAGGCGTTATCGTCCCGGCGGATTGGCTGTTCGCCAGACGCGATCAGACCGTCGGCAACTTTTCCAAAGGCGGTGCATTGGTTGGAACGGAACTTCTGGCCGGATCGTTCATCGACCTCCTGCGTAATCGCTCTGCTCTGATGCAATCCGGGATCACGATGTTGACCGGACTCGTCGGAAACATTGACATCCCACGCAAGACCGCCTCAAGCCAGCACTACTGGGTTGGGGAGGATGTTCCTGTCACGGATTCCGACGTGACGTTCGGCTTGATCTCCAGCACGCCCAAAACCATTGGCGTGCGGGTGCCTGTTTCGCGTCGCTCGCTGATGCAAGCCACTCCCGACATCGACACCATTGTCCGTGCTGACATGGCGGAGAGCGTGGCCCTTGGGATCGACGCTAGCGGCCTCTATGGAACGGGGACCAACGCCCAGCCCCAGGGCCTTGCGAATGTCACTGGGATCGGATCTGTCACGTTGGGCGGCGGCGCCTCCCTGGTATATCCGGCCGCCCTGGGTGGCGGGACTCACGACACCGGCGACTGGGCCGACTACGTGAACATGCGCGGAACTGCTTACGCAGGAAACGTGAATGTGGCGAATGCTCGTTACATCATGAACGGCATCACCATGGCGGGATGCGAGCAAACCCTTCGCGCAAGCGCGGCTGGCTCGGATTACATCGTCAACGATAGCGGCAACATTGGTCGCTATCCCGTTTTGATGAGCAATCAGGCTCAACAGAATGATGTCTGGTTTGGCGACTTCTCTGACATGCTTATCGCAATGTGGGGCGGTCTTGACATTGTGGTCGACAACGTGACCCAGGCCGCCAAGGGCCAGGTGATCTTTACGGTGATGCAAGACCTTGACTGGGTCTGCCGCCGTGCCGCCAGCTTCAGCAGAGGTACCTGATGCCCTGGATCGCCATTGGCACGAATTGCTACATCAGCGGTGTTGCTCACTCCGCTGGCGGCGGTCCCCTGATGGTCAGCGATGCTGACGCCAAGATCCTCACCGATATGGGCTACGCCACCCTGTGCCCGCCGCCCGCTCCGACTGAGCCCAAGCCGCCCAGGCGGCCTGCCCCAGCACCTCCCCCCTCCCCCTCCCCATGACCATTCACAACCTTGGCGGCAAGACAACCGCCTTCCAGCTTCAATCCTGTGCCGTGATCTCCGCCACTGCCGCAGGGCAGGTCGGCGGTGCGGCGGCCTTCTTCGACACCCAGCAGTACGAAGGTGACATCGTGCTCACCCTGGACCATGCTGCTGCTGGATCTGGCGTCACCCTGACGGCCAAGATCCAGGAGAGCGACGCTAGCGGATCCGGCTACACAGACGTCACTGGCGGTGCGTTCACGGCCGCGGCGGCCAATACCGCAGGCTTCGCGACCTTGACCCTGCAGGGTGACGCCCTGAAGCGCTACCTGCGGGTGCAGTTTACTGTCTCTGGCGGTTCCGGCACCGGGGCGGCTTGCGTGGTCGGCAGGGGATCCGCCAAATACCTGTGATGACCTGAGATGCCCTTCGCTGCTGATGAGCTAGACGAATTCCTGGACGACGAATACGCCGTCCAGGTTTCGGCTAATGGCGTCAGCGGTAAGGGCATCCCCGAGAAAGATTCAGCCGTAGAAACAAGCGAGGGAATGGTAGTCGTGAAGCTGCTGATTATCGCCCGAACAGATCTTTTTGGCGGCTTGAAAATAGGTGATCAGTTCACGGCGGATGGAGTGGCCTATCGCGTGCAGTATGACCCCATGAGATTCGATGATGGCTCATTTTGCCGTGTCCCGCTTTCAGGCCCCACGACAGCTATTCCCGAAATCATCGGCGTGCCACTGACAACCGTCGTCGGTGTGCCGCTTGTGGCCCTGCCTGAGGTCTGACCATGGCGCTCGTACCCGGCTCGATCTCAGCGCAAGACGCGGCGGCCACGCTGACCGGGGAAGAACTTCTGGCGATCAATCAGGAGCTGGGTCCCGTGATTGCCGCCACGGCGCTGGTGGTCGGCAACTCCTACCGCATTGAAACGCTCGGGACGACCAACTGGGCTGCTGTCGGCGCCACGGCAACACCTGCGCCAGGGAATGAGTTTCGCTGTGACGCGGTGGGCACCGGCACCGGCACGGCTCAGCAGATTGTTACCCGTCGGACGACGACCCAGGACGTAGCCGACCTGGCGGCGGCTGGGCCGGGCGGCGGCGCCACAAACCTCACCTATGCCCCCGCCACCCGCGAGATCAACAGCTCCACGGGCACCGGCGCGATCCTGCCCCTTGCCGGCACGGTGGTCAACGGCCAGCCAGTGGCGGGCCTTCAGACCGCAGCCGACGCGGCTCGGGTGGCGCAGCTTGGCGAGAGCGGCTCGCCCACCTTCGCCGGCCTCACGGTCACCGGCACGGCCACCGCAGTCCAGGTCGACGCCGATCTGTTGACCGGCCCGGTTTCTGACCACTGCCGCAACGTCTCGGGCGTTCCCCTGGCGGCACTGACCCCGCTTTACGTGACCGGATCTCAGGGCGACACCACGATCCTGGAGGTGGTTCCCGCGCGCGGCGACACGCCTTCGCTGATGCCTGCGGCAGGCCTGGCCCTGGCGGCCATGGGAACCAGTGGCAGCGCGGCCGGCGGCCACGTGGTGGTAGCGGGTCCGATTGCGGGCGTCAACACGGCGGGCCTTGTGCATGGGCAGGAGCTCTTCGTGGCCCCGACGGGTGGAGTCACGCCCACCCAGCCGACGACAGGCGAAGTCCAGGTGGTAGCGACGGTTGGCCGGGTGCACGCCAACACCGGAACGGTCGTCGTTAACCCCGGCCCGGCCCTGTCCGCAGCGGCCTACACCGGGGCCTATGGCGACATCTCGGGCCGGCCCGGAGAGATCAGCCAGGCGGAGGCCGAGGAGGGCACCGGGACGGGGTTTCGCGTGTGGTCTGCTCAGCGGGTGCGGCAGGCGGTGGCGGCGTGGTGGGGCTCGATCACGGGCGCAACCGGGCGATCCCTGGCGGAGTCGGCCAGCCCCTCGGCAGCGCGGACAACACTGCAGCTGGGATCTGCCGCACAGGCGAACACCACCGACTTCGACCCAGCCGGCACAGCCTCCGGCGCCATCACGGCCCACCTCGGCGCGGCCAGCCACCACGACCCGGCCACCCTGGCCGCCAGTCTGCAGACGGTCCTCGCCCTGAACGGCCAGGAGCTGGCAGCCGCCTCCCCCGGCGCAGGCCTGACGCGGTTGTTGTATTGGAACTCGGACACGTCTAAGCTTGAATTTCTTAACCCAAACACGGGATTATCTATCTCTGCTGGAAACCTTAATGTAACTTCTAGTGGCTCGTCTTTCAACATACAGGTCTTCACTTCTAGCGGCACCTGGACCAAGCCAGAAGGTGCTTTGTTTTGCGAAGTTTGGTTATGTGGCGCTGGCGCTGGCGGCGGCAGCGGAAGGGTTGGCGCGAATGGCACGGATCGCGGTGGCGGTGGCGGTGGCAGCGGCGCGGGAGGCGTTTACATCCGCGTCAACGCCTCCAGGTTTGGCGCGACCGAAGCCGTTGTAATTGGTGCGGCAGGATTAGGCGGCGCTGCGGTCACCACGCCTGACACCAATGGAAACTCGGGAGCCAACGGAGGGAACACCACGTTTGCCGGTATAGTTGGTAATGGTGGGCTTGCTGGTGGCGGTGGCACGATAACAGGTGGCACGGCAGGTGCGTCAAGGTTATTTGCATGTTTTAATCAATTATTTGATTCAGCGAATACAGCTAGCGTGGCTGGCACGGCTGGAAGTGCTACAGGAAGCACACAAAGTACACTTGCTTCTACAGGCGTCAAGCCTGCGGCGGGCGCAGGCGGATCTGGTATCACATCTGCAAACGTCCGATCATCAGTTGCGGGAGCTTCAACTGGCAATGGCGGCGCGACCATTGGAACAATTTTTCCAAATAGTGTAGGTGGTAGCGGGGATGGAGGGAACGGAATGGATGGTAGTTTTATACAATTTTTTGGCGTAGGCGGAGGAGGTGGCAATGCTAACGCGTCCGGCAACGGCGGCAGGGGTGGTGACGGCATCAGCTACGGCGCGGCTGGAGGTGGTGGAGGAGCGGCACCGAACGGATTTTCGTCAGGGCGCGGAGGTAATGGCGGCCCGGCTATTGTTGTTGTCATCACGCAACTCTCACCATGACAAAAAGAGTCGCAGTCGTCCAAGACGGATTTATCGTAAATGTAGTTATTTACGATTCAGATAGAGAACTTGTGGATGGCGAAATGCTGGAGGAAGACGCGATCAGCCAGGGGTTGACGTGGAAGCCGGAAGACGTGCCAGAGCCCGAGCCCGACTTTCGCGCCATGGCCGAGGCGCTGAGAAAAGAGAATGGATTCAAGGATGCGTTCTTGGAAGCTCAACCACTTGAGCCAATGGCGGTTGGTTCGCTTACATCTAGGTTTGATGATTTCAGAAAAGATGGTGATTTTGTTCCGTTCTTGCAATCGATGCTGCTTGTGTTGGACGCTCTTCCCCCGCAGAAGGCAGCGCACATCGGCATGGAGTTTCTCGCGGTCGCTCATCGCTGCCACATGCCCCCCGCCTTCCTGCAGGCGCTGCAGGACGCCTTCGATGCCGAGTAAAATCCCCCCATGGCCCCCACTCCTCCCAACCAATCGGCCGGGCAAAGCCAGGTCCAACCGTTTGCCCAGGATCAGCGGGTTACCAATGGGCTGCGGTGGTTCACAACCGCTTGCACTGCAGTTGGCACGACCACGATTCTGTGGGTTGCGGGGCAGTTTATGCAAACACGAGACAATCAACTTAGGCTAGGAATTATTGTCGAAAACCTGTCAGTGAGAGTTGCAAGAGTGGAAAACGATAAAGACAAGCAAGATGTCAGCAATCAAAGGGTGCTCGAAAAGTTGCAAATGCATCACCTTGCAATTCAGCAAATCCAAAGCCGTCTGGGGTTGAGATGAACAACATCCTCTCCCACGCCCTCCTTGCTGCAGTCCTCTGCCTGCTGATGGCGGCCATAATCCCATCGCTCGACTGGGTTCAGTGCACCCGCCATGCGGGCGGCGCGGCGTGCAGGATTCCGGCTGGCATGGCCCGTGAGGCATGGGCCGGCACCGGGGCAACCCTGCTGGCCATTGCGGTGCCATCTGGGAGGCAGCGATGACGGACAGCATTCCGCTGCAGTTTCGCAAGGGCCTGATTCCACTCC
>Ga0315904_10012470_pt1 | contig 10728 bp, 6 predicted proteins | sample LakEriMetagenome_6_FD_203529 | JGI IMG/M metagenome (GOLD analysis project Ga0315904, IMG submission 203529) | Freshwater fungal communities from buoy surface, Lake Erie, Ohio, United States - Buoy 12 MA120 | ecosystem: Environmental > Aquatic > Freshwater > Lake | place: USA: Lake Erie, Ohio... | reverse complement strand
CCAAGCGTTCAACGTTAGGATGTAACCATTGGCGGCCATAACTCCGGTAAACACAATGGCTGCGGCGACCAAGCCAGTTTAGGATTTGGTGAGCGGCTCTGGCAAAATCCCCGAAAGTAAGCACTTTATCCGTGCTAGAGATATCGACAGACATGATCAAAAGGGTTGCCGCAATGGCGATGATACCGTCAAAAATAGCCGAGACGCGCTCCTTGGGGACAACAGCCTCAATCGACGCTACGCCACCCGCCGTGACCTTTGACCGCACTGATTTTGTCCCGTTGCCTCGTGAGATCATCGGGTTGTCCTCCTTTGATGCCGGCAAGGGTTTCGGGCCTTAAGCCTGAACCAGCATCTTTCGCACCGCATCTTTGCTAAAATCATTCGTCCGGCCTGTGCCCAGGGTTCATCTGCTTTGCTGCACAATATGTGATCAAAAGAGCGGCATAAAATCGCGAGAGATCCCCTTAAGCAAAACAGCCTCCGCGAAACCCGGGGCAGTTCAGTTTGCGATCCTTTTTATTCGGAGCAAAAGTCACGCTTCTAGGTCTTTTTTCCCGGATCCGTCTTTACTGATGTTGTTTTTTCGTAGGTTCGCCTCGGCAACCTGTTCGGCACCTTCGAGGATATCCACAAGGCCGCGAAGAGCAGTCACAGTGCCCAAAAGCAATAGCGCATGATGAACGTCAGGAGATGGAAACAGTACGGAAAAAGTATCCTCGATCAACTCAGCCAGCCCTATAACAAAAACAGAGATCCCTAACGCAAATTCAAACCGCGGGCTGCGCAACAGAGGGGCTAATTTTCTGCGGAGAGAACTGGCACTCAAACCTCCGGTGGAGTCGAGGAGCATAGGAAATCCCTTGATCTTAGTTGTCTGGTCGAACCAAAAAGTTGCGGACCAGGCGGCTGCGAAGTCGTCAAACTAAGATGCCAGGGCAGTTCTTTCAAGAAGATAAGGATACCAACCAGGCTGAACCAAAGAAACACTCCTCGCCAAACCAGGGGCGGTTCAGTCTCACCAAACACTGATGCATCAAAAAAACTTCTTTTTCGCGTTCAAGGATGCTCATCACGAATGGTATTACATCGCTTTTAGGTCGGGTTTAGAATGCAATCCTTAGAAGCGCCAGCAGCCGGGAAGAATTTGAATGTCCCTGATCGCCCGCCGTGTGACGAAGCAGCTTTGGCGGCAAGTATTTATAGGAAATTAGTCTTTGTAATCGGAAAATCCGAGCGTCATGCAGAGCGTCGAGACTGGTTTTTGGCGACATCCTTGGCCGTTCGTGATCAGTTGGTGGTGCCATGGCTCGAAGGAAGGCGCCAGGCAGCTGAAACCAAGCAAATGCGTGTTTACTTTCTCTCACTCGAGTTCCTGAGAGCCGGCTCGGTTTATTTGAACATTTCCTGGGCGTTTCCTAAGTGGCTTCCTGCCTCGGTTAGGCTGCCATCGGGATTGATGGCAGCGCGGTAGAATAGGCCTCGTCCGGCGTCTGCCGGTCAAGGCTCGAGTGGGGCCGACGGGTATTGTAGAAGCCGTCGATGTATCGGCTGAGCGAAGCCCGCGCGGCAGGGACGCTGGCATAGGCCCGCAGGTAAACCTCCTCGTATTTGATGGTCCGCCAGGGCCTCTCCGTGAACATATTGTCCCGCCACGCCCCTTTGCCATCCATGCTGATCGCGATCTCGTGACTTTTCAGCAGCGCCGTGAAGGCTAGGCTCGTGAACTGTGACCCTTGATCCATGTTGAAGACCTCGGGCTTGTCATATTTGGCCAGCGCCTCCTCCACAGCTTCGATGCAAAAGGCGGTGTCGAGCGCGATCGAGAGCTTCCAGGCCAGCACCTTCCGACTGAACCAATCAATGACGGAGGCAAGATCGGCACGTTTCTCAGCAGATACGGGTAGATTTTGTGGCCCGGTTCCGGCTTGCCTTCGCCGAAAATCCCGGCAGCCCCTTCAAGAAGCTGATCCCGCCAGGTCTTGATGACATTTGCGTGACATCGAATTGAGCGGCCAACTCGGCCAGCGTCTTCTCGCCCTTCACTGCAGCAAGCGCCACCTTGCCCGTGAAAGCCGGGCTATGGTTCCGGCGTGGCCGTTTCATCTTGGTATCTCCTGTTCACGGCATCTTGCCCCATTCAGGCAGAAATTACACTTATACCAGCGCTTCAGATTGACCGGGCCAGCTCTGAGAATATGGGCTTCATAATTTCAAGCGATTGCCCTGGCAGTCACGTAGAATCCGCTTGCGTTTATAATCGAAACGTGATTTCACTAAAAAAAGTTTTTATTGGGGGCTTAATGTTCGACCGTAAAAAAATCATGTTTGGTATAACGCCCACCTGCTGGACGAATGATGATTTTCCCCTAATCGGCAATGACATCAGCTTTTTCCAAGTGATCAGTGAGATGGCGCTGGCCGGGTATGAGGGGTGCAGCGTCGGGCACAATTTTCCGAAGGACCGCGCGGTGCTGAAGGCGGAACTTGCGCGTCGCGGGCTACGCGTCTCCGAGCCTTGGGTCAGCACACTCTTCACGGTGAAGGAGATGACCGAGCGGACGGTGCAGAATTTCCATCAGCAGCTCGAATTCATCAAGGACATGGGCGGGCACGACATCGTCGTAGCCGAACTCGGCGGCGCTGTGCACCAGCAACCCGTAGCACCCCTGCCGAACAAGCCGATCTTCACCGACGCGCAGTGGGATGCGCTGGTGGCAGGCCTGCACCAGCTAGGGGAGATCGCGAATAATGCCGGCATGCGGCTTTGCTACCACCATCACATGGGAACCGGCGTGCAGACTCGCGCAGAGGTGGACCGACTTATGGCGGCGACCGACCCGACGCTGGTCAACCTGCTGCTCGACACCGGACACCTCTACTGGTCGGGCGACGATCCGCTCGAGATGACGCGGGCCTATGCGAAGCGCATCAAGCATGTGCATCTGAAGGACATACGCGCGGACGTGATGCGACGCTGCACGGAGGCGCGGCTGAGCTTCGGCGAATCCGTGATGGAAGGCATCTTCACTGTGCCAGGAGACGGCGTGCTCGACTTTCGCCCGATCCTGCAGGCGCTTGCCGATGCCGGCTTCGAGGGCTGGCTGGTGGTGGAGGCGGAGCAGGATCCGGCCAAGGCCAACCCGCTGGACCATGCGCGAAAGGCGCGCGCCTATCTGCGCGACATCATTGGCTTTTGACGGTTGATGTTGAACGACAGGCCGTCGGGCGACGCGGCGCTGATGCAGCGCGTCGAGCCGACTGGGCCACTCGGCGCCCTAGTGGCTGGCCCGTGGTGCGGTGGATGTGGCGGGGCTGTTCGGCGGAATGGTCGAGCTTCTTCTGTTCGGCGTCTGCTGGATACTTATGCTCATTTCGTTACGCGTTGGGCTGGGGGGCATGCGGATGAATCTCGGGCGTGAGATTTGCGGGAAAGAGTCTCAGGCCTCTGCGCTTGAGTGGCTCCTGGCGAACGGGCTTGGTGGCTATGCCTCGGGCACGGTGTCGGGGCGGCCCACTCGCGGGTATCATGGGTTGCTGGTCGCGGCCGGGACGCCGGCGCAGGGGCGCGTGCTGCTGCTGGCCGCGCTGGCGGAGGAGCTTGAAGGCGACAGCGGCACCTTCGAGCTCGCGACCTTCGGCTGGCAGGGCGGCGCGGTGGCGCCACAGGGCCACAAGCTAATTGAAAGCTTCCGGCTAGACGGGACGATGCCGGTCTGGCGCTATGCCTGCGGCGGCCAGCTGGTCGAGAAGCGCATTTGGTTGGAGCCGGGCGCGAATGTCACGCGTGTGGAGTATGCGCTGCTGCACGGCGCGGCGCCTGTCAGGTTGCGGGTCAAGGCACTGACGGATCACCGCGACCACCACGCGCGCAGCTTCATCGGCGCTTTCACGCCGGAGGTGGAGCTGTCGGAGGGCGGCGCGCGCGTACTGGCTTTCCCTGGTGCGGTCCCGTTGCATCTGCGGATGGATGGCGCGGCGGTGGAGGCGGGTGGCGACTGGTATCGCGGCTTCGACCTGCCGCGGGAGCGTGAGCGGGGCCTCGGTGATACGCAGGACCATGTCCACGCCGCGACATTTGAGGTGACGCTGGCGCCTGGCCAGACGGTGCAGTTTGTCGCAAGCGCTGGCACGCAGGCAGAGCCGGATCCGGCAGCGCTGGCGCGTTTTCGCGCGCGGGAATCTGGCCTGCTCTCCCGGTTCGAGACGACGAACCCGGCGATCGCGAAGGCAGCGCCCGGGTGGGTGCGTCAGCTGGTGTTGGCCGCCGACCAATTCATCTTCATGCGGTCCGAGGGGCTCTCTGTCATCGCCGGCTATCATTGGTTCGGCGACTGGGGCCGCGACACGATGATCAGCCTGCCAGGGCTTGCGCTCACGACCGGCCGGCCGGAGGTTGCGGCCTCTGTGCTGCGGACCTTCGCGCGCTTTGTGGACGGCGGGATGCTGCCGAACCGCTTCCCCGACAGTGGCGAGGCGCCCGAATACAACACGGTGGATGCGACGCTCTGGTACTTCGAGGCGGTCCGCCGCACCTATGCGCTGGGCGGCGACGACGCATTGCTGGCGGAGCTGTTCCCGGTGCTGGCCGACATCGTCGCGTGGCACCGTCGCGGTACGCGCTACGGCATCGCGCTCGACCCTTCGGATGGGCTGCTCCGCGCGGGAGAGGCGGGCGTGCAACTCACCTGGATGGATGCGCGGGTGGACGGGCGCGAGGTGACGCCGCGCACCGGCAAGGCGGTGGAAGTCAACGCGCTTTGGTACGCGGCGCTGCGCTTCATGGAGGAGGCGGCAGCGAGGCTCGGCAAGGATGCTGCCGAATACCGCGCTATGGCGGATGCGGCGCAGATGGGCTTCGCGCGGTTCTGGAATGACGCGACTGGGCATTGCTTCGACGTGCTCGACGGGCCGGAGGGGAACGACGCCACGCTTCGGCCTAACCAGATCGTTGCAATCGGGCTACGCGACGACCTTCTGATGCCGGCACAGCGCCGCGCGGTGGTCGAGGCTTGCGAGCGCTGGCTGCTGGCCTCCTGCGGGCTGCGCAGCCTGGATCCGCGGCATCCGGCGTATCGCGGCAGCTATGGGGGCGATGCCACCGCGCGCGACGGCGTCTACCACCAGGGGCCAGTCTGGGGTTGGCTGATCGGGTCTTTCATTGCGGCCCATCTCGGGACCGGCGGCAGCGTGGAGGCCGCGCGGCTCCGGCTCGAGGCGCTGGGCGCGCAGATTGGGACCCAGGGGCTCGGCACTGTGAACGAGATCTTTGAGGGCGACGCGCCATTCGAGCCGCGCGGCTGCATTGCGCAGGCCTGGAGCGTCGCGGAATACCTGCGGGCCTGGGAATTGGTGGAGACGCGCGCAGCGGAAGCCGCCCGGATGCGGAAGACCACAACCAAGATGGAGCGGGCGTCATGAGCGAGGCGGAGCGGATCGCGCGGCGGGACGTGGGCAAGGAACCCTGGCTGTCCTGGGGCCCCTATCTCAGCGAGCGGCAATGGGGAACGGTGCGTGAGGACTACACCGCCTCCGGCGCGGCCTGGGACTCCTTCCCGCACGACCAGGCGCGGATGCGCGCCTATCGCTGGGGCGAGGACGGGCTGGCGGGCATCTCCGACGAGAAGCAACTGCTGTGCTTCGCAATCGGGTTGTGGAACGGGAAGGACCCGATCCTGAAGGAGCGGCTTTTCGGCCTGACCAACAGCGAGGGCAACCACGGCGAGGACGTGAAGGAATACTATTTTTACCTCGACAACACACCGACCCACAGCTGGATGCGGATGCTCTACAAGTATCCGCAGGCCGCCTTCCCCTATGGCGACCTCGTCGCGGAGAATGCACGACGCAAGGCGACGGACCCGAAGGCGCCGGAATACGAGCTGCTCGACACCGGCCTTTTCGACGAGGACCGTTACTTCGACGTCGAGGTCGCTTATGCGAAGCGCAGCCCGAAGGACATCCTAGCGCGTATCACGGTGACCAATCGCGGGCCGGACCCGCACGAGGTCACCATCCTGCCGCAGCTCTGGTTCCGCAACACCTGGAGCTGGACGGACGGCGCGGCGAAGCCAGCCCTGCACGCGGTGGAAGGTGCGCCCGATGTTGTCGCCGCCGCCTGCGCGGGGCTCGGCACGATGCGCCTCGTCTGCCCCGGCGCGGAGCGGCTGCTGTTCTGCGACAATGAGACGAATGTGAACCGGCTCTGGGGGGCGGAGGATGGCCCGGCCCATCCGAAGGACGCCTTCCACGACTATGTCGTGCATGGGCGGGAGGATGCGGTGCGCGCAGAGCCGCGCGGCACCAAGGTCGGCGCGCTGTACCGGCGCCGGCTGCTGCCGGGCGAGAGTCTCGTGATCCGGCTTCGGCTAGTGGACGATCCGACGGCGAGCGATCTGGGCGCCGATGCCGAGAAGGTCTTCGACCAGCGCCGCGCGGAGGCCGACGCCTTCTACGCTGCGGTGTTGCCGGCCGGCGCCTCGGCTGAGCGGAAGGCGATCGCGCGGCAGGCGCATGCTGGCATGCTCTGGTCGAAGCAGTTCTACCACTACGTCGTGGAGGATTGGCTGAGGGGTGACCGCCACCCGCCGCCGCCCGGGCGCGAGCGCGGACGCAACGCGGCCTGGCGGCATTTTTACGCGGAAGACGTGCTCGCCATGCCGGATAAGTGGGAGTATCCCTGGTTCGCAAGCTGGGACATGGCCTTCCACACGGTAGTGATCGCGCAGACCGATCCCACCTTTGCCAAGGACCAGCTCCTGCTGCTGACGCGCGAATGGTACATGAGTCCAACGGGCCAAGTGCCGGCCTATGAATGGGCCTTCGACGACGTAAACCCGCCTGTGGGTCCCTGGGCGGCCTGGGAGATCTACAAGCGTGAGGTCGCGCGGGGCCGCAAGCCCGATGTCGCCTTCATCGAGCGCATCTTCCAGCGCGCGCTACTGAACTTCACTTGGTGGGTCAACCGCAAGGACGCTGACGGCAACAACCTGTTCCAGGGCGGCTTTCTGGGCATGGATAACATCGGCGTCATCGACCGCACCGCAGCTGAGCGGCTGGGCTTCCGTCTCTACCAGGCGGATGCGACGGCCTGGATGGGCTTCAGCGCGCTGACGCTGATGGAAATCGCGATCGAGCTGGCCCGGCAGGACAAGATCTATGTCGAGATCGCGGTCAAGTTCCTGCAGCACTTCCTCTACATCGCGGATGCGATGAACCATCTGGTCCGCAAGTCCGAGGGCGCGGTTGACCTCTGGGACGAGGATGAGGGGTTCTACTTCGACGTGGCGCTGCATAACGGCACCTACACGAAGCTCAAGGTGCGCTCCATGGTCGGGTTGATGCCGCTGTTGCCGGTCTCGAGCCTGGACCTGACGAAACTCGAGGGCGAGCTCGGGGACGAGTTCCGTCGGCGGCTGGAGTGGTTCCTGAAGCGCCAGCCGGAGATGGTCGCGCAGGCGACGCAGGGCCATGACGGGACAGGGCGGCAGCTGACGCTGTCCTTCCTGGACGAGAAGCGGCTGCGCCGGATCCTGGCCGTGATGCTGGACGAGGAGGAGTTCCTCGGGCCGCACGGCATCCGCTCCCTCTCGCAGCGCCATCGGGAGCATTCCTACACTCTGGCGGTGGACGGCGAGACCTACGTGGATGCCTATGAACCGGCGGAATCGAGTAGCGGGATGTTCGGCGGCAACTCCAACTGGCGTGGGCCGATCTGGATGCCGGTAAATGTGCTGCTGATCGAAGCGCTGCGCCGCTACCATCAGCACTATGGCGACGCTTTCAAGGTGGAGTGTCCGACCGGGTCGGGTGTGCTGATGACGCTTGAGGAGGTGGCGGACGAGATCTCTCGCCGGCTCGTCGCGATCTTCGAGACGCAGCCGGACGGCACGCGCCCGCTCTACGGCGGGACGGAGAAGTTCCAGCGCGACCCGCATTGGCGCGAGAACCTGCTCTTCTACGAGTATTTTCACGGCGACAACGGCGCTGGCATCGGTGCGTCGCACCAGACTGGCTGGACAGGGCTGGTCGCCGTGCTGATCGAGCAGCTGGCGCGCCAGCGCGGCGCCGGCTGAGCGCGCCGCGTGCCTGTGGCGCTGCCGCATATCCTTGTTCTCGGGTGGGACGCCACTGCGCGGCGCCCTCGCGATGGTGTGGCCAGCGTGTTCCGTGACATTTTGTGTGCGAGGCGCAGAAGGGCGTTGACAACCATCGGACGCCACCTTCAATATGTTCGAGATACTAATGAGATGTTTTAATCCGCGCTGGGGGGTCGACGTGTGGCGATGAGCGAGATCGGCAATTCTGCCTTCGTGGTTAGTCTCGAGACCGCGGCACAGGCAGTCTACGACGCAGTGATCGTCGGCTCTGGGGTCAGCGGGTCCGTTATTGCCAAACAGCTCGCGCTCGGGGGGCAGCGCGTGCTGATTGTAGAAGCCGGCCCCGGCAATGAGATCACGGTCGCCGACTACGAGGAAAGCGTGCAGCGTTTCTACGGCGCCGCCTCTAAGGACAATAACGCCGCCTACGCCGAGAACCGCAACGCGCCGATGCCGCGCGACTACGAGACGCGCAAGCTGCAGCCCGGCGTGCCAAACGCCGATGGCTACCTGGTGCAGGCCGGTCCGCTCGAGCTCGACAGCACCTATACCCGCGTCCTGGGCGGCACGACGCGGCACTGGGAAGGCAAGGCGCTTCGCATGCTGCCCGACGATTTCCGGATGCGCAGCCTGTTCGGCGTGGGGCGGGACTGGCCCGTCTCCTATGCGGAACTCGACCGCTACTATCGCATGGCGGAGCGCGAGCTTGGCGTCTCGGGTGATGTCGAGGACCAGGATTACGGCGGCCTTGCCTGGGGCGATGACGGCTACGTGCTGCCAATGCACAAGATGCCGCTGTCCTATTTGGACCGCATGATCGCGCGCGACATGGATGGGATGGAGGTGGCGCTGGACGGCAGGCGCTATCCACTTCGGGTTCGCAGCACGCCGCAGGCGCGCAACGGCATCCCCAACTCTCGGTATGACGGCGGCAGGGGCTTCAAGCCGAACGGCGCGGTCGCCCCGCACCAGGAGGAGAAGGGCGAGCGCTGCCAGGGCAACACCAACTGCGTGCCGATCTGTCCCGTGCAGGCCAAGTACGACGCCCGCCGAACGCTGGCCGCTGCGCTCGAGACCGGGCGTGTGCACCTGTTGGCGAAGACGGTTGGCTCAAAGGTCGTGACCGACCCTATCACGGGTGAGGTAACCGGCATCGAGTGCAAGAGCTACACGGACACAATGGCGGCTGGCCACAGGACGGCGACGGTGCGCGGTAAGGTCTTCGTGCTGGCCGCGAACGCGGTGGAGAATGCGCGGCTCATGCTCGCCTCCAACCTGCGCGGGACCAGCGGCCTGATGGGTCGCAACCTGATGGACCACGCCTATCTGCTGACCTGGGCGTTGATGCCCGAGCCCGCCGGCGCGCTGCGCGGCCCGCTCTGCACGGGCGGGATCGAGGACATCCGCACCGGATCCTACCGGCGTAGCCATGCGGCGGTGCGCTACTCGATCCACAATGACGGCTGGGGCTGGGCGACGGGCTCCCCCTATTCGGACCTGTTGCGGCTGGTGGATGCAGAGAACCGCTTCGGCCCCGCGTTGCGGCGCGCGCTGGTGGACCAAGTCTCGCGCCAGGTGCTGATCGACTGCATGATCGAGGTGCTTCCTGAGGAGAGCAACCGTGTCAGCATCGATCCGCGCTGGGTGGACCAGATGGGCAATCCGCGCCCGGTCATCTCCTATGACGTTTCGCCCTACACGCTGGAGACGGTCGCATTCTCCCGGCAATTGGTACGACGGATCTACCAGCGCGTCGGCGCGGAGGAGCATTCGCGTTACGACCCGCTCGCGCCGGGCTGGGTCAGCTATAGTGGCGAGGGCTACGTGATCCGCGGCGGCAACCACTGGGCGGGGACGCATCTGATGGGGGCGACCGCGCGCGACAGCGTGGTGGATGGCTGGCAGCGCAGCTGGGACCACCGGAACCTATACCTGGCGGGCGCCGGCGCCATGCCGAGCATCGGCACCGCGAACACCACCCTGACGCTTGCCGCGCTCTGCTTCCGCAGTGCCGAGAGCATCCTGCGCGACCTCCTGTCGAAAGAGGCGCCAGCAACCATTTCCGTGGGGGGCCGCGCGTGAGCCTGCACAAGATCACCGACCTCGAGGATCTGCACGAGCACCTCTACGCTGCGATGCAGTTGGAGCACGCGACGATCCCGGTCTACCTGACGGCGCTCTACTCGATCCGGCCGGGGACGAATGTGGATGCATACCACATCATCCGCGCCGTCGCGGTGGAGGAAATGTTGCACCTGACGCTGGTGGGCAACCTGTTCAACGCGGTGGGCGGCAACCCGGACCTGACGCGGCCGGACTTCGTCCCGCGCTTCCCCGCCTACCTGCCGGACGGCGAGACGGACTTCCAGGTGCCGCTGCAGGGCTTCTCTCGCGCGGCGATTGAGACTTTCCTGCGGATTGAGCGGCCCGCCTCGCTGCAGGCGGAGGGCGCGCGCACGGTCCATGCCTCGCGCAAGGCGGCGCCGGCGCATGGCGACAGGCATCGGCTGCGCGCGGGCCATGTGCAACGCGACGCAGCCGAGCACTTCTACAGCATCGGTGAGTTCTACAAGGCGATTGAGCAGGGGCTCGACGACCTTCACGCGCAGATGGGGGAAAAGCTTTTCAG
>Ga0315904_10012469_pt1 | contig 10728 bp, 5 predicted proteins | sample LakEriMetagenome_6_FD_203529 | JGI IMG/M metagenome (GOLD analysis project Ga0315904, IMG submission 203529) | Freshwater fungal communities from buoy surface, Lake Erie, Ohio, United States - Buoy 12 MA120 | ecosystem: Environmental > Aquatic > Freshwater > Lake | place: USA: Lake Erie, Ohio... | reverse complement strand
CACAAAGAACTGCACTTGCGTGATGGTTCCGTCAGAATCGGATGCGGCAGAAGAAAGTGTAATTGCTGAACCTTCTACAGCCGTTGATGGAGCATTGAGTGTCACGCTCGGTGCGGCATTGCTTGATACTGTCACGTTAACAGTTTGCGACTGACCGATAAGGCAATCGCCATCGGTAGCAATAGCGCTGATAGCATGAGCACCCACGGTGGCATTATATACCACCTCATAAGGAGCTGTATTGTCTACGCCAACCGATACCCCATCAACAAAGAACTCAACCGCGGTTACATACCCTTGCTCATCATTCGCATTGGCAGTGAGCGTATAGTCACCAAATCCAATGGTCGCTCCATTGCTCGGTGAAGTGATTGTAATAGTCGGAGCGATGTTGCTGTTGTAAGTCAATGTTGGGTGGGTAAGCTCACCGGCGATTGGGTTAGAAGAGACGTAGTTCTCGGCTGCACCTGTAAGGGCATTCACCAATTGCACATTGAGCGCAAATGTGATGTCACCATTCACGGTGAACTGTGCTATCATAACACGATTGCTTGCTGTAGGACCAACAATGCCACCCAATGCAGCGATTGCTCCGCCGTCAATCAAGATTGAATTACCGGGTGTTTGATCCAGTGCTTCCAATGCACCACCAACGCCCAACGAATTCGGAACGAGGTAGGTTGTTGGAGAGTTTAGTGTCATACCGTCCTGGGCATTTGTGCCATTAATAGGAACGCCATAGCAACCACCGGGGTTATTAGCTAATACGTTGTGCTGGTTACCAACGGAGCCGTCCGTATCTTCAATCTTCAGAACACCTACTTTTCCGTTCGAAGCCCCACCGGTTGTAAACCAAGAATCGATCAATGCAGTATGCTTCCGAATATTGTTGGCGCTGATTGTGGCCGGATTAACAGTAACACCATAAGAGGGATCATTATAAAAATCGGCTGTTGCATTCACCGTTAGTGGATGCTCCATTGTTCCGAAAATCTGAGAAAACTTATATCCATCTGCCATATCGACAAATACACGATAAACTACACTTCCGACAGGAAGGGTCACTACCGAACCGTTATCAACTGCATTTGCCTCGTCGGCAGCATCTGTTTCATAATAACGTTCTACAATAATTCCCTCCAAACCTTGAGCGAAAGAGGGGTGAATGGATAGCAACATTAAAGCTGCAACGAGATAAAAGAATTTCATAAGTAGATAGTTTGAAGCCTCAAAACTCCGATAACAAACTACCTTGATGTTGAACCGTGGTTTATGATTGTATTAAGTAAAAACCACTAAAACACATCACTATGTAACGTTCGCGTAACAAAAAAATAATCAGCAAAAAAAAAGCGCCTCCCGTTGGAGGCGCTTCTTGCAAAAGATCGTTCAAACACCTTAATTTTTCACGATCATTCTTTCAGAAACTACATGAGATCCATCAGTCATTTCAACCATGTACATACCGGCGGCCAGCGTTTGGTCGAAAGTGATGATTTGGTTCAATGAACCTTCCACGCTGTATGCAGTGCGGAAAACTTCACGACCCATTGCATCCATCACACGAACCTGAACTTGGTTACCGATCAAGTCTGTATAATTAACAACTACCATTGAACCATTTGAAGGGTTCGGGTAAATTGAAGACGTTGACATAACTTCCATTGACTTTTCATCCATTTGTGCAACTTCCTCTTCTAGGATCATTCCACCGGCAGCAGTGCCTGTAACCTGAATAACCTGAGCAGGACCGAAAGTTCCGCTACCATAAGAGAAATTCGGACGTATCACAACTGACCATGCTCCGATTGATGCACCCACAGGCAATACACCCAACTGAAGGTATGGGGATGAACCTGTAGTAGTGAAGGTAGAAGCAAGACCTGCCGTTGTAGCATCGCCGCAGCTAACTACCGGAGTGAACTGATACGTGTAGTTTACAGCGCCGCATACATACGACACACCGTTGGTGCGCGTAGCACGAAGCCAGTTTCCACGTTGAAGAATTGCAGGGCAATCTTGTGAAGCAGAAACCTGCATCAATGGCTGAGCCATGATGGTTACATCGTTACAAGTACCTGTTGCAGCTCCCAAAACGGTAATGGTTTCAGTAGAACCGGCAGAATTCTGCAAGCTATAGGTTACGTCAATGGTAACATCATAAACACCACCATAACGCAAACCAAGAACACTTGAAGAAAGGTTGATCAGGTTTGTTCCTGCCAAGCTTGATGTACCTGTAGCGCCACCACCAACTCCAGCGAAGTTGTATGTGTAGCTTACACCATTTGATGAAGTACCACGGTAAGTCGATTTGAAAGTTGAGCACAAATCGAAACCACCTGCAGGCTGCGTATAAGCACAACCACCGGCAAGAAGATTCTGAATGCACAATGTGAAAGCAGAACCCGTAGTGCCTGAAGCAGCTCCAACAGCAACATAATAAGTTGTGCCAGGAGTCAAGCCATCGTAGTTCAAGCGTTCAAAATCGCCTGCACCCGAAGATGCATTTTCTACACCTCCAGTAAGCAATACATAGTTAGAACCTACCTTTTCGTAAAGCTCAATTACGTCGTCCATACCAGCACTTGAAAGTGTGATAGAAGCAGCAGTAGAAGCTGCAGTGAAACGATACCAACGGTCTGGACCGGTTGAGCCTGTAGACTCCGTAGAGTTTGTAGCACCCACTGTTGTTCCGTTGATAGTTGAGCATGAAGGATATGTAGAAACCAAGTTAGGGACAACAAGAGAAGCACCATCAGGGCTATCGTTGCTAGCTGTAACCGTGCAGCCAGGAGTAACTGTCTGCGTAAGTGAAGCACTTGTAAGCTCGCCACCAACAGGGTTAGAAGAAACGTAGTTTTCAGCAACACCGGTAGCGATGTTGATCAACTGTACGTTCAACGCGAAGCTCAAGCTACCTGCAGTAGTGAACTGTCCGATAAGAACCAAGTTGCCGGCAGTAGGACCTACTACACCACCCAATGCAGCGATTGCACCGTCGGTGATAGTGATTGAGTTACCCGCAGATTGATCCAACACATCCAACGAAGCACCCAAACCAAGAACGTTAGGCTCGAGGTAAGTGTTAGCCACTTGGTTAACCATTCCGTCAAATGCAGAAGCACCATTGATAGGAGCTCCAAAGCAAGATCCAGGGTTGTTAGCCAAAATTGACTGAGCATTTCCGATAGTACCGTCAGTGTCGTCAATTTTACGTACACCAACCTTACCTACTGCTGTTCCGCCTGTTGTGAACCATGAGTCGATCATACCTGTGTTCTTGCGAATGTTGGTAGTCGTTACGGTTCCTGGATCGATAGAAACACCCCAGTTTGGATCGTTATAGAAGTTAGCAGTTGAGCTAACAGACATCGCGTGAGTTGGGCTACCATAAATCTGTGAGAACTTATAACCGGCTGCCATATCAACATATACGCGGTAAGTTACAGAGTTGGTAGTGAGTGGCACTACTGCACCTTGTGCACTAGCATCACTTACGTCGGCTGCATTGGCCTGGTAGTAACGTTCTACAACGATACCGTCCAAACCTTGTGCTTGTGCTGCTGCAAAACTGCAGGCAAACAAAGCAACGAAGATGTACTTGATTGTATTCATAATTGTTTTGTATTAGAAACCCTTGCGGGAATCAATTAAATATTAGTTACAAGAAGTACCGAATGCAGGAGCGAAAATCAAGAAGTCGTTAACGTTGGTAGTACCGTCGAAGTTCAAGTCGGTTGGGCAAGCAGCAACACCGCGTGTAGCACCCAAAACTTGTGAGTAAGACCAAGTAGACAACCAGTTTTCACCGTACTCTGAAGAGAAGGCACCGCGGTAGTTAGCTGGCTCGAAGAAACCATCAACAGGAACTGTTGGGCAGCCTGTTACAGACAAAGCTGGGTTTGGAGTTGGGTCATTCTTCGCAGTGAAGGTGTTACCTGAACGTGTGAAAGTGTAGTCGAAACCTGGAAGTGTGTTACCGGTTACGATTACGTTCTTATCTGTCACAGTGAACTGTGTGAACTCAGCACCGTTAGCGATACCGGCATCAGATGAAGTACCTGCTGTCAATGCAGTACCGTTAGCTGCAAGGTTGTTAGCACCGAAAGTAAGTGGGTTAGTAACACCAACGAAGTGGTTACACTTAACTTCCAGGTTCAACGTACCGTTACCGGCAGAAACAGTTGGAGTTGTTGGAGTTGAAGGAGTAGCATACCAGTTGTGCCAAGAGTTACCACCAGCGGCAAGTGTGCGTGAACCCAACGCCTTCTCGATATTCAAACCGTTTTTGAAGTTTGCGAATACACAGTTGTAGATTTTACCACCAGCACCGTCTTTAGCCTGGATACCAGACAAACCACGGTTATCAGCTGTACCGGTAGCCTTAGGGTTACCGATGAAAGTTGAGTTGTAGATTACAGGAACAGAAACAGGATTAGATTGAGCAGAGTTGTCATCACTATCAGCCTCGATACCGTTGTCGTTGTCAGGGCTAGCTTGACCAGCAGCAGTACCATCGTTCTTCATACCGAAGAAGAACTGGATTTTACCTGAGTAACCATGGTCGTAGTCAAGCATATCGTCGTTACCGAACAAGCTGCTTACATACTTCATGTTTACTGTACCACCGAACAATTCGATTTGGTCATCAGCACCAGATACGATTTCGATGTGCTCGATAGTCGTACCGCGACCTACTGAACCCAGTGTAAGACCGTTGATCTCAGCACCTACTTCCAGGATAGCACCTGTGTGGCGAATAGAGACATACTTCAATACACCGCTGTTATCGTTGTCATCGAATGAACCGATCGTCTCGTCAGCAACAGCACCTGACTGAAGAACACCGTAACGGTTCTGTGAACCTGTGTTGTTGAAACCTTCAATCAAACCTAAACCAACACCCATACCTACTTTCGAACCGAAAGTCTGAGGAGTGTTAGCAGCTACGAGGTTGTTAGTAGCTTTTCCGAGGATAACTACACCACCCCATGAACCAATAGTAGCTACAGAGTATGTACCGTCCATTGCATCAGCATTCGCCGTGAAAACGATTGGGCAAGACTCAGTACCGGCAGCGTTGATTTTACCACCGCGCTCAACAACCAAAGCAGTTTGATCTGCAGCAGTAGCAGCAGCAGCACCTTTAATAAGAGTACCAGGAGCAATGTTCAACGTCTGACCAGCAGGAACGTAGATCTTCTTATCAAGAATGTACGTGTTGTTGCAAGTGAATGTAGCACCAGAAGTCAAACGGTACGCATCCGGGTCACCTGCGATAGCAGTAGCGCCTGGCAAAGAAGTAACGTTAACTGAAGTACGAGAACCAACAGCTGGACAACCGCAATCGGCACCCAAGTTGGTTTGAGCAACACCGGAGAAACCGGCAAAAAGCATTGCAGCAGCGGCAAAAGCTTTAGTAAAATGCATTTTCATTTTGGAATTTGAATTAAGTTAATTATTGGAAAATTTGCGATGCGAAGATGTGCTCGCCTGCATGCTCTTAAGATGATGATGCTATTACGCTTATTTTAAAGAAATGCTTCCGAATTCCTTATTTTACGTAGCTTTCAGACAAAGTACGTAACATCAAATTGATAGACTGTACAAGATGGGAAACACTCCCCTAACACTAGAATGTGTCGGTGATTGAAAGATAGAGCCCCAGCGAGAAAAGCCGGCGTTCAAGGGAGCCCTGAGCCAAAGGAGACAGAGCTTGATTACCACCCAGATAAAGATCGACATTTGCAGTATTAGTTACGGCACGTCGAATTCCTAACCCAGCGCTAACATTCCAGCCTATAGGCCTTGCATTTTGAACAGCCTCCATTTCGAAACGTGCGTTTTGACCGTCCTTCGAATATTGCAAGGTATTATCTATTAAAAATGCAGCATTGATAGAAGCATTCAATAACAGTGAGTTTTTCCGCCCCTTAGCCGGTTGAAACGAGATTCCCAAAGGCAACTCGATGTACTTAAACGAATAGCCCAATGTGTTTAGTTGCGCATCCTGAATAGTGTCTATGCTATAACCACGATTAATATAGTTAATTCCGGAAAACAGAGCTAAACCTGAACCTAGTTCTCTTTGAATGCGTAAACCTCCCGCAAACCTCCACACATTTTCCTCGAGTCCATTCCAGATATCGAGATCAGCATTACTTCCATCTTCAGCTTTCAATGTCCGACCACATCGCTCCAAACCCAATGTGGCGCCCCACGACCATTTGGATAGCGTATCTTGAGAGAATAAATGAAAAGGCAAAAAGAAGAAAAGGATAGCGATTGTGTTTTTCATGTTTTAGTCTTTTACGCAACGAATACTCATGCCATAAGCAGGATACGTAGTTTGTCGGAAGATACGCTGATGATAAGTGTCTATAGAACGATAGTAATAATCTCCATTTAAACTTGGCTTACACCACCACCAGGCAGAATTATTCTGTGCATTGGTTCTGCCGTCATGGCCCCGAACATTTGCCGGCTTTGCATTGAACCCATAGAAGTCGCTTCCATAAAGTCCCGCATCCTGATCATTTGCCGGCCATCCCAAGTTATACTTTGAAGTGATGAGGTTTGCTTCATTCGTTCCTCTCCAACCAGTTTGCATGGACTCATCATCCGACATACCCAGCGTTCTTTCCAACTCTCGCCATTCTTCATCCGTTGGAACGTGCCAGCCTTCGGGAGCCACATTGTTTTCAGCGCTGAGAACATGCGCATTGTACAAGCATCCGAATAAGGAATCATTGATGAAACAATAGGCTGCTTCATTTGCATTCGCCCAAACTGAATCCTCACCCGAGGTAATCGGTACTAACGACAATGAAGTGCCGTCATTAAATTTAGTTACACGAAGATTCTCCGCCATCCACCACTGATCGCCGATCTTAACTGTTTCGTATACATTCCCATCGATATCGGTAACGCTTGAGCGTTCAATCACATACGGTGGCTCTTCCTCTTTCTTGCAGCCAAGGAGCGAACAAAAACAAAGAGCTATAAAAAATATTATTAATCTGTACTTCATGTTCTTACAGTTTTACGAGCATCCCATTTTTTACCCCCTCAACTCCTGTAACACGAACGAGGTAAATTCCCGATGGTTTGTCGGAGAAGTCTATTTGTGTGCTGTAATTCAAAGGAGCTTGACTAATATTTTCAGTGAATACGTCCAATCCGTTATAGTCTGTTATTCGAATAGAAATGTCGGAGCTCACTCCACTTATCACCTGAACAAATGCCTTTTCGACAACCGGATTCGGAAACATTTTAAAGTCAAACGATTCACCTTTCAGTTGAGGACAAACTTCCTCGATATCGCGCTCCTGACAGAAGCCAGGATAGCAACATAAATTCTCGACATGAAAATTAGCTGCAGAATCATAGTTGCATGCCAGCGTATCTGTGCATCCAAAGACAACAGGTGTCTGACAAGCTCCCTCCTGTTCACAGGCAAAATCAGGACTGAACTCAATAAAGGAAGGATCTATACAACCGCAAACCTGTGGATATACCAGATAAGGTGCAAAATACGTGTTGGGCTGATTTACCACATTCGTTCCAACATAGGTTAGCGTATCTCCACCTATTGTAATAATGCGCGCATTAAGTCGGAATGAGATTTCACCCGGAGTAGTAAGTTGCGCAACAAGTACCTGGTTGCTGTCCGGGTTCACCCCATACACACCCTCACACTGCAGAATAAACTGATTGCTTTCAAATGTGGAATCAGCAGCGGTGTTACTGAAAATTGACGAGTCAGCGCCACTAGCAAAATCAACTATACCAAAAGAAAACCAATCTGTAATTGCCAAATTCAGCGTATCCATACCATCCGCCGTTGTGAGAGGAATTCCGGCAATCGGGTCAGCATTCGTGAGCAATCCACCATCCACCATTTCGCTTCCACCGTCATTATTAAGTCCCCCAATAAAGGAGCCATCACTATCCTGCGATTTAAGGATACCGTAATAATTCTTAAGCCCTTGAAATCCGTTTTGACCAAGGGTGATGTAGGAGTCTAATGCCACTGTATTTGACTCGTAAGAAACTTTAGGGATTTCATACCCGAATGAGGCGCCATCCACATTATTGAAGAACCTGCGCGTACTTCCCATCGAAAATGGATGCTCTTCCTGTCCAAATACGGAAAGCAAGCGAGACCCCGGGGCGAGATCCAAATAAATACGATACGTGGTTTCTCCCTCCAGCAATTGCCCGCCAATCGTATCCGTAGCATCCAGTGAATCGGCCACATAATAGGTCTCAACGACTAGTCCTTCCAACTGTGCCTCGGAGAACTTAGCCAACGAAAGGAATAATAATATTGGTAAAAGTTTCTTCATAGACGGTTCTATAGTTTATAGCCAACACTCAACAAATAAGTAGTTCCATAGCGAAAACGATCAAAGTCAAACCAGCCCGTTGGCAGATCATACGCACGAAGAACAGGGGCATTCAAAATGTCGCGCACGGTCAAACTTGCCGTGATATGCTCACCGAATTTCTTGGACACCTTAAAGTCCAGCAAGTGACGAGGGAGTTCATACACATCAGCCCAACCTTTGAAAGCACCTGTAATGACCAAACGCTCTCCCTGCACATTATAACTAAGTGTAGCAGTCAAACCTAGGGAGTCTGCCTTATAGGAAAGCATGGCATTCACCAAATAGGGCGCTTGACCGAACATAGGGCGGTAAATGGTGTCAATAGGCAAATAGAATTTCTTACCATCAACAATGCTGAAATCCTTCCGAACAAACTGTGATTCGGACTTTACTAATGTGACATTACCTCGGAACTCCAAGTTCTGTCCAATGTCCTTCTTACCTTCGAGTTCGACACCAACAACACTCGACTCAGGCACATTCTCCCACGTGATACCTACATTACCAAAACCCATTTCAATGTGGTTAGTAAAATCCTTGTAGAACAAACTAGCCGAGAGATTATCACCATTCTTAAAATAGGTCTCTGCACGGAAATCGTAATTTGCAATCTCAGCAATCTTCAAATCGGAGTTACCATAGATAAACTGACGGAATTCGTTATCGAGAATCGCTGCATCATTCAATTCTCGAATACTCGGACGGGCAAGTGAACGGCTATAATTGAGGCGCAGATTTACACGTTCAAACTTCTCTGATTCTAATTTATAAATCAAACTTCCGCTTGGAAGAAAGTCCCATTCATTAATATCTACCGCATTCACATTCGGAAAATTGGTGACGTTCGCCCTTCGCGGATCGTCGCGAACATAACCTTCACGATAAAACTTATCGACGTCTGTAAATATGGAAGTATACTCAGCTCTTGCACCACCTGAGAACTTCAGGGATGGAGTAATATCATACGTAACCATCGCAAACGCGGCATCAACCCTGCTATGTCCGAAACTATGGTTTCTATCTTCATCCATCGAAACGTAATAAAAATCAATAAGACTATCGGTCATGGTAAAACGATCGAGCATATAACCGTCTATGTCGGTTGACTGCAGAATCGGCACAGCTCCATTACCTAAAAACACACGATATTCTTCATTATCAATTTTACGATAATTGTAGAGTGTGGCTCCACCAATTTTGAGCTTGTTAGCTTCCTTGCCCGCCTCATTACTCAGCGGAATTTCCGCGCTGATGCGCGCATCCAGCAAGTTCTCATCCAGATATCGATAAAATCTACGAATACCGTCACCTACTGTTGGGTAAAAACCTATGCTATTCGGATCCTGTCTAAAAAATGAATACTCCGTTGTGCGAAAGTCCGGCGCTACAGAGGAACCATCAGTATACGATGCTGAGCTCTCAATTTTTATTTTTCGAGCAGGAATAAAATGACTCGAAGAGAATTGATAAATAAGCTGCTTGCGCTGTTCGTAGAACATGTTTCTTCGTGCCGTCAATTCGTCATCGAGTATAACCCCATTTTCCACTCTAGGAACATTCGTAAAGGCCGCCACATCATTGTTTCCGATAATATTCGGCATGAAAAGAAGAGACAGTTTATTATTATCATTCAGCTTATAGGCAAAATTGAACAATCCACTCCAGGAGTGTGTCTCACGACTCATCAATGTTTGATCAGAAGTTTCAATTCGATATCCTTGCTCTTCGTTCAGGATACGCTGAGAAATACCGTCCGGGTCATAACGATAGCTGTTACCGTAACGAATTCCAACGAAGAAACCAAGAGGTCTTCCGAAGAGTGTTTCTTGGTTACCAAAACTCACATTCTGGGAAAACGAAACGGGAGCCCTTCTAAACTTGGTTGTCCAGTTATTTGAAAAACCATTATTATAATCGGTATTATTCGGATTAATACTTCTGTATGCTTGAGGTTTGTAATTGATATTGTAAGCCGCCAAAGCCTCCTGATAAGCTGTCTGGTCATTCATCAATGCCGCCGGCAATAATCCCAATTGAACCAATCCCATCCGGAAGTATGTGTCGGCTAACGCGTTACCATCGGTCCAGCCTGTAATACCCATCGAATTGTAATAGTCGCCGAGGCCAAGAGCTACCAATTGCTGATAGCTCGAAGGGTTCAAATTCGGCGCTACGATATCATTTCCAGTACGTGTTCTCAAACCATTATCGAAGCCGAGCCAATCTGTGGTGCTTCGATCCGAGGTAACGAAGTCCTGAAAAGTAAACTGAGGATTATAACCAAATTGGCTCTCGACATTCAACGTCAATTTATCCGGATAATCCTTGGTCTCTA
>Ga0315904_10012466_pt1 | contig 10730 bp, 6 predicted proteins | sample LakEriMetagenome_6_FD_203529 | JGI IMG/M metagenome (GOLD analysis project Ga0315904, IMG submission 203529) | Freshwater fungal communities from buoy surface, Lake Erie, Ohio, United States - Buoy 12 MA120 | ecosystem: Environmental > Aquatic > Freshwater > Lake | place: USA: Lake Erie, Ohio... | reverse complement strand
AGGCCACCTACATCTTCCCGTTGCCACCCCGCGCCGCCGTCATCGGCTTTCGCATGCTCGTCGACGGCGCTGAGATCCGCGGCCGGATCGATGAGCGCGGCCAGGCCCGGCACGACTATGCGACCGCGGTGGCCGAAGGGCGGCATGCGGCGATCGTCGAGGAGGAGCGGCCCGACGTGTTCACGCTCCGCGTGGGCAACATCCCGGCCCGGTCCGCGGCCCGGGTGGAGTTCACCCTCGTGGCCCCGGTGACGATCGATACGCTCGAGGCCACCTACCGGTTTCCGCTCGTCGTCGCGCCGCGGTACTGCCCCGGGGAGATGCTCGACGGCGACCAGGCGGGCGACGGGATCACGCTCGACACCGATCTCTTGCCCGATGCGTCACGGATCTCGCCGCCCATCCTCCTGCCCGGCATGAAGAGCCCCGTTCGTCTCGGGATCGCCGTGCACATCGCTCCGGGCACGGTGACGGGCAGCTCGGCCGACGCCGTCGGTTGCTCGCTCCCCGCCTCCGACGTGGTCGACGAGGCAGGCTTTCGCACGATCACCGTGCTGCCCGATCAGCACCTCGACCGCGACTTCATTCTCCGCTGGACGGTGGGCGACGAGGCGGCCGTGGTCACGGCGGCACAGTTCGAGCCCGACGCCGAGCGGCCCGCCGGCCTCGGCACCGGCGCGGCCGTGGCCGATGCACCTGGTGACGGTACCTTCACCGTGTCGATCGTGCCGCCCGTTTCGGCTGCCCTTGTGCACGAGCCCCGCGACGTGGTGTTTCTGCTCGATCGCTCGGGAAGCATGGGGGGCTGGCAAATAGTCGCCGCCCGCCGAGCCGTGGCCCGGATCATCGACTCCCTCTCGGCCGACGACCGCGTGGCCGTGATCGCGTTCGACGATCGGATCGAGCACGGCGCCGATGCGGTGGAGCTGATGGCCGCCACCGACCGCAATCGCTGGCGGCTGCTCGAGTGGCTGGCCATCGTCGAGGCCCGCGGCGGCACCAGACTCGCCCCGGCCATCGAGGCGGGGCTGTCGCTCTGCGGCGCCACAGCGAAACGATCACCGTCCGACGCTGCCCGGAGCCCTTGCGTGGTGCTGGTGACCGACGCCCAGGTGGGCAATGAGGACCAGGTGCTGCGATCGCTGACCAAGAATCTCGGCGAGGCGAGGCTGTTCGTCGTGGGCATCGACAACGCGGTCAACGAGGGGCTGATCTCCAGGCTCGCCGATGCCAGCGGCGGGCTCGTCGAACTCGTGGAGAGCGAGGATCGCCTCGACGAGGTACTCGAGCGGATCCAGGTCCGCATCCAGCCGCCGCTCGTTCACGATCTGCAGATCGTGGGCGACGGCATCGAACTGATCCCCGAGTCGATCGTGCCCGGTCGCATGCCCGATCTCGTCGCCGGCCTGCCGCTCGTGCTCCGCGGCCGGTATCGCTCCGCCATGCCGGGGGCGACCGTGCGCATCGCAGGCACGCACGCCGCTGGTGAGCCGTGGCACACGTCGGCGGCGGTGGCCCACGGGGCGACGCCGGGCCTCGGCAGCCTGTGGGCCCGGGGCATGCTGCGGCAGCTCGAGGATCGGCGGGTCACCGGCAGCGTGCCGTCCTGGTCCGCATACAGTGATGTCGCAGCGGAGGAGGAAGATGCCACGCTGCTCGACGCGCGGATCGTCCAGCTCTCCATGTCGTTCGGGGTGCTCTGTCGATTGACGGCGCTCGTCGCCATCGACGGTCGGCGGCCCGACGAGCAGAAGCCGACGATGCAGCCGAGGCGGGTCGTGCAGCCCGTGCGCGTGTTCAGTCGATCGACGTGGATCGATTCCGTGCAGGCCTTCGCGTGCCACAGTGAGGAGTTCCCAGCGTTGCTGGCGACTCCGGCTCTTCCGATGTCGTCGCCTCCCGCGTGGGATGAACAAGGCGAGGACTTCTTCGGCATGGCCGAGGTTGATGCACCCGACTCACTAGCCGCCGCACGGGCCGCTGCGGCTCGCCTGCTCGCCAAGGCGCGGCCGCGGAGCGGTCGGCTGGCCGACGTCAGCGGCCGACAGGTCAACGGCCTGCTGGGTGGCATGCTGAAACTGATGCGGCAAACCGGCAAGTGCGGCCACGCCGCGGAGGCGGTGGAGCAGTTCGCGGCGGCCTATGCCCGGCTGTATGCCACACCACGCGATCGGGACCTTCTCGCGGAGTTGCTCGAACTGCTGGCGTCGTTTGCCGAGGGCGATGGCGTGCCCGGGCCGCGGTGGTGGCTCGAGAATCCGCGTCCGCTCTCGCCATGAGGCGTGCCGTCTACCGGCAGCCGCAGTCGCCCACGACCGTCACGCCACCGATGCCGCCGGAGCCGTCCGCAAACCCGCCGGCGGCGAATACGCCCGAGCGAAGCCCTGGCGCATGGCACGGAACTTCGGGCTCGATGAATACGACCTGCACCGGCGGGTTGCCGGAGCCCTGCTCGTAGGCGGCGCGTCGAATAGCGCTCGCCAGCAGGGCCTCGGCGTTGCGGCGCGTACCGTAGGCGAGCCGCTCACGTACTGGCACGGCGACCATCAGCCCGTGGTCGCGGTAGTACCACCGCCATTCGGACGTCGAGGCCATCACGCCGCGGACGTCGTCGAGGACCGCCGCGTCGCGGGCCGCCTCGGGCTGCTGGATGAAGCGGGCCACGTCGTCAGCGAGCGCGTCGGCGTTGGCCACGAGTGCCTCGCCACGCCCGCGGGTGAGCGGCTCTACGCGGGGCATGAACGTGGTGGCCGGCTGTGCCCCTGCGAGTCCCTGAAGCGCGAGCAACGAAATGACGGTGACCAGTGCGTAGCGACGACAGGACACGAGAGATCCTCAATGACGACGGGTGGAAGGGGGCTGGGACGACATCATCCGCGGGCCGATAAATCCGCAGAAAGGAGGCTAATCAGGCATCACGACCGGGTCAAATGCCTGGAAATTCAAGATTTCTCACCACGCCGGCGCTGCAGGTGGCCCAGCAGCCGGCACCTGCCGCCTCGTCAGCATGGCGATCACCGCCGCCGCGGCATCATGGTTCCGCTCGTGCAACGAGAAGCATCGCTCGGGGTGTCAGAATCGATTGACGCCGAACTTCGCCTCGTAGGCATCGGCTGCATTGGCGACCGCAAAGGCGAACGTGCGCATCTCGACGGCATCGAGCGTCTCGAGCACCGCGTCGAGCGAGGCCACGATCGTCACCTCCGTGGCCGACTCCCAGATTCCGAACCTCGCGAAGTACAGGTTCTCGTTGATCCGCAGGATGTCGATCGCCTCCTGGCGGCCGAGGCCCGCGAACATTCCCTTCGAAAGCGTGCGGGCGGGCGAGAAGAACGTGACAACCGTTCGCCCGTCCTGAGCCGGCCCAGTGGGGCGGATGAAGACCCGCTGGTTGCGGCCGTTCCCCGTGTCGAAGCCCATCCGGAAGTCTTCGCCACCTTCGTCGATTCCTCCGCGCAGGCCGGCGACGGCGGCCACGCTCTCGACCTGCTTCAGGATCGCCAGCTTCTCTTCAGGTGTCATGGTAGTCCCGTTTGTAGTGCTCCATCACCAGGTCGCACGCGGTCGTCGGGATGCCGAGGACGTCCGCCAGTTCGTGGAGGCGGCCCCGTTCCTGCACGCTCACGTCACCGTCGGCGGCAGCGACGTCGAGGAGGCCGAAGATGATGCGGTGGATCTCGAGGGCGGAGTGCCGCCGCTGGCGGTCACGAAACGCGGCGGCGAATCGCTCGCGGCATCGATCGGGAGCCGTCCGAGCCTCCTCGGCGGCGGTGTCGATCGAGATCCCTGCCGGCGCGATCGACCCGAGCCGCGACCGCTCTAAATCGTGGAGCGGGCCTGGATCGCCGGTCACCAGGTAAAGACCGCCCCAGAACAGGTGGCCCGACAGCAGCGGGTCGCCAATCCGATCACTTGCAGATGCGGGGTCCATCGTGGCGAGCATGCGGTCGATCGCTTCGTCGGCTGCCGTGACTGCCTTCTCCCGGGACGTCTCCGCCTCTCGCCGCGCGTTCCAAAAGAACTGCATGGCCCTCATCCGCAGCGGCGGGAAGGGATGCGAGAAGTGGTGGAAGTCGCGGTCACCCTCCTGGATCACCGCGTCGATCAGCCGCTGCCACTGTCCGGCGAACCGGTCCGGCACCACGGCCACTGCCGGGGAGACGATGCCCGACGCCACCTTGAACAGCGCCCGTGCGGATGCCTCGAGCGAGCCACAGAGCATGAGCCCTGCCCGGTCGGCGGAGATCTCGGCGGACCGCTGCCACGATCGCACCCGCATCGTCGCCGCCGGCGAGACGGCCTCGTCGGCCGCGAGATGCCCTGCGAGCATGTCGAGATGGCCGAACGCGGCGTGCCCAAACTCGTGCCCGAGCACGAAGGTGAGCTCGTCGGCGTCGAGGTGGTTCACCGTGGCACTCGACAGCCCCACGATGGCGTGCGTCCGGCCTTCGCTGATGAAGGCGTTGATCTCCGGTGAGTTGAACACGAAGCATTCGACGGGCTTCATGTCGGCGAACCGCTCCCGGAGCTGCGACACGGCGATCGCGAGGTGGGGGAGCACGTCCGGCTCCACCATCACGGCGCCGGCAAGCAGCTGCGTGCGGCTGGCGTGGCGAACTTGGGCGTAGGCCGGGCTTGCGAGCCGCTCGCGAATGACCGAGTCGCTGGCGAGCTCCTGCATCTGGCGGGCATCGGCCGGATATCGCCAGGCGGATCGCTCTGCGGTGCTCGTGAGGCTCATCGGCACGTCGGTCCCACGGCACGCCCAGACAGGAGGGAAACCCCACAAAAAGAGTAATGGTCGCGATACCAGGTATTCAAGGGGGTGGAATGCCGAGGGCAGGGCTTTTCCCAGGTGGGCTGCGGCTGGGATACTCCGGCACAGGAGTCAGCCTCGGAGAGCTACCGCGTGACCTCGCCGCTTCGTACCGCGCTCGTCTACGACTTCGACGGCACGCTGGCGCCGCGCAACCTGCCGGAGCACACGTTCCTGCCCGCGCTCGGCATCGCGGAGTCCGAGACCTTCTGGGCCGACGTGAAGGAGGAGGCCCGCCTCGCCGACGGCTGCGAGATCCTCGCCTACATGCACCGGATGCTCGAGGTTGCGAAGGCCGCGGGGGTGAGCGTCACGCGGGACGTGCTCCAGGCGCACGGCCAGGGTGTGCCGCTGTTCGCGGGCGTCGAAGACTGGTTCGAAGAGATCGACGCCTATGGCCGGGAGAAGGGCCTGGCGATCGAGCACTACGTGATCTCGTCGGGGATCCTCGAGATCATCGAAGGCTGCCGGATCTATCCGCGGTTCAAGAAGGTGTTCGCGTCGGCCTATACCTACGACGACGCGGGCCGGGCGAAGTGGCCCGCGAGCGCCATCAACTATACGAACAAGACGCAGTTCCTCTTCCGGATCAACAAGGGCATCGACAACGTCTGGGACAATTCCGCGATCAACGCCTGGCAGCCCAAGCGGGACCGGCCGATCCCGTTTTCACGGATGGTGTTTCTGGGCGATGGCGACACCGACATCCCCTCGATGAAGATGGTGCGGCAGAAGGGGGGGCAGGCGGTGGCCGTGTTCGACCCCGGGCTCTTCGAGCAGCGGAAGTCGCAGGGCAGGCTCGAACGGCTGATCGCGGAGGACCGCGTCGACTACGTGGCCGCCGCTGACTACACGAGCGATTCGCTGCTGCGGGTGGTCGTCCGCGGCATCCTCGGGCGGATGGCTCTGCGGGCGGGGTGAGGGAGTGCACCTGCTCCGGCCGCGAAGCCTCATGAGTCCACGACGCAGTGGACCGGATCGGTCAGCGCCGCCGCGATCGCGGTCGCGTCGGCCAGCCGCTGCCGCAGGACGTCGGCCGCCATGCCGGGCGGGAGGCACTGCGAGAACTTGAGGCCGTCGACGGCCGCCGGGTCGACGTCAGGGAGGATGGCGGTCGGCGGCATGGCACGAACCGCCGCGATCGCCCGCTCCGCCTCGTCGAGCGGCAGTGCCTCGGCGAAGCGGATCGAGCAGGCGTCGGCGTCGATCGGCCCCGCGACGAGCCCCTGCAGCGCCCCCTTCAGTGCGGCGTTGGCCTTCGTGCCGGCATACGTCCACCACGTGGTCGTGTCGCCGTCGGCATCGCCGACGCCGCGGCGGAGCGTCGTGCCGTCGGCCGCGAGCCAGGCGAACTCGCCGCGGATCCGCGCGACCGCCTCCCGCGCCCGCCGCGACCACCAGTCGCGCTGGCCGTCGCCCGTGAGCACGTCGCGCATCGCCCGGCAGAACCGGAAGCCGGTCGCGGGGCCGCCGCCCCGCCATCGCGAGGCGCCGCGGCCCTCCACTCGCTCGACGAAGGCCACGCGGCGATTCCAGTCGACGTGCGTCACCCGCCACGACCGGCCGCCGAGCAGCAGCACCCGCGGCCGGCCCGCACCCCCGGAAAAGGACAGCGCGTCGACCTGCCCGAGATCCTCGCGGCCGTGCAGCACGTGGAAGAGCGGCGGCGACGTGAACACGCTCATCAGCTCCATGAAGTGGCGGCGGCCGAACTCCCGCTCGCCCGCCTCGCCGATGCCGAGGACACCGCCGTCCTCGAAGAGGATTCCGGTGTCGAGCATGTGGCCCACCACCCGCTCGATCTCACCGTCGTCGAGCGCCGCGAACGCGGGCATGCGGCCCACCCACTCCCGCCACGTCCGCCGGCCGGTGCCCCGCTCCTGGAGCGTGAGGGCGAGCAGCTGCTGGGCGAGCAGGTGCCACGGCACGGGCGGTGGCACGATCGGCTCGACGTAGCCGGCGGCCCAGAGATTCACGAGCGCCGCCGCCCGCACGAGCGCCTGGTCGCTCGTCGTGAGAAACAGGCAGTTGCGGACCGTGCCGGTGCGGCGGCCCGTGCGGCCCATCCGCTGCAGGAAGCTGGCCACGGTGCCGGGCGCGTCGATCTGGATCACGCGGTCGAGGTCGCCCACGTCGATGCCGAGTTCGAGCACGCTCGTGGCCACGATCACGCAGTCGTCGCGGGTGGCGAATGCCTCCTCGGCCTGCCGACGCTCGTCCCGCGAGAGCGAGCTGTGGGTCACGAACGTGGCCACGCCGAGGCCCCGCAGGTCGTGGCAGACCTGCTCGGCCCGCGACCGGCTCTCGACGAACACCAGCCGCTTCTCGCCGCGGTGCAGTCGCGAGATCACCGTGGCCGCGTTGGCGATCGAGCCCACGTGGTCGATCTGCACGTCGGCCGGCGGGGTGGCCGCGGTCGCGGGGGGCACCAGCGCCGTCCGCGGCCCGGCGCAGCTGCCGGCGAGCCACTCGAGCAGGTCGTCGGGATTGCCCACCGTCGCGGAGAGGCCGATCCGCTGCACCTCGCGGGCCGGCCCGCCCGGCGTCGCATCGGCCGATTCGAGCGCCGCGATCCTCGAGATCCGCTCGAGCACGGCGAGCAGGTGCCAGCCGCGGTCGTCGCCGGCGAAGGCGTGGATCTCGTCGATGATGACGGTCCGCAGGCCGGCGAACAGCCGCCGCTCGTCGACCCGGCCCGACACCAGCATCACCTCGAGCGATTCGGGCGTGGTCAGGAGGAGGTCGGGCGGGTCGGCGAGCAGCGCCCGGCGGTCGGCGTCGCCCACGTCGCCGTGCCAGAGCCCCGCCCGCCGGCCGACGAGCGAGCAGTAACGGGCGAGCCGCTCGTGGAGGTTGTTGAGCAGCGCCTTGAGCGGGCAGAGGTAGAGCACCGAGAGCCCGTGCCAGTCTTCCGCGAGCATCCGCGAGAGCACCGGCAGCGTGGCCGCCTCGGTCTTGCCGCCCGCGGTGGGGGCGAGCACGAGGGCGTGCCGGCCGGCGAGGATCGGCTCGATCGCGGCATCCTGAAAGGGCCGCAGGTCCCGCCACCCGAGGCTGTTGACCACGTGGTGCTGCAGGGCCGGATGGAGGCTGTCGAAGTTGCGGGCGGTCACGGCGGCAGCTCGATGTCGTCCACCGACTCGGCCCCGCGGGCCTGCCGTTCGGCCAGCGTCAGCTCGCGGTCCGACACCGTGAGCGCGTAGTCCCGTCGCGGGTCGAAGTCGGGGTGCTGGTCGATCCGGTCGAGCACGTCGGCCACCAGCTTCTTGAGGAAGATCCGCGGGGCCACGCCCACCTTCCCGCCGAGCGTGCCGGCCACCGCCGCGGCGAGGTCGCCGACAAATGCGTCGTCGCACGCGGCGGCGATCCGCGCCGCCTCGCGGGCCTGCGTGGCGTAGATGTCGCGGATCCGCCGGCCCACCTCCCCGAGCCGATCGAGGTCGAAGCCGGGCAGGCGGATCTGCGCGGCCCGGGGATTGTCGAACCGCGCGTCGGTCTGGAAGTCGGTGTGCAGCCGCTGGGCGAGCGGGGGGAGCCGCTGCACGCCCTGCGGCCCCTCGAAGAAGGCGGGCGTGCCGGTGATCACGAGATACAGCCCGGGAAACCGGCCGGCGTGGATCTCGTCGACGAGCTGCCGCAGGGCGTTGAGGCTCCGCTCGCGGACATCGCCCCGCATCCGCTGGATGGTCTCGACCTCGTCGAGCACCACGAGCAGCCCGCGGTGGCCCGCGTCGCGAAGCACGGTGAGCACGCCCTGGAGAAAGCCGAGGGCGCCGAAGTGGTCGAGGTCGCCCTTCACGCCCGCGGCCCGCTTCACGCCGGCCGCCACGTTGGGCTGGCCCGAGAGCCAGGCGAGCAGGCCGTCGGCGGTGGCCCGGTCGCCCTGGACGGCGGCGTCGTGGTAGGCCCGCAGGGCGGCGCTGAAGTTCGGCGCCACGCGGCTCACCTCGGCGAGCCGCTGCTCGAGCCGCGCTGCGGTGCGGGCGGCGAGCTCCTTCTCGTCCGACTCGTCGAGCATGCCCTCGGCGAGCACGTCCTGCCCGAGCGTGTAGATCCAGCTGTCGACCACCGACCACAGCGCCCCGCCGTGCATCTCGGCGGTGGAGAGCCGCTCCATCATCCGGCGGTAGACGGTCTCCAGCCGGTGTAGGGGCGTCTCCGTCTCGGAGATTTGCACCTCGCTGGTGGCGAAGCCGCGCTTGCGGGCCCGGTCGGCGAGCCAGCGCGAGAAGAAGGTCTTGCCGCAGCCATACTCGCCGCGGATCGCCTTGAGCGCCGCCTTGCCGCCGGCCACGCGGTCGAGGTCCTCGTCGAGGGCCGTCTCGAACCGGGCCAGCCCGACGGCGAAGGCGTCGAGGCTCTTCTCGGGCACGCTCCCCTGGCGGAGCGACTCGACGATGTCGCGGGCGCGGGCGTTGCTGATGCCGCTGACGCTCATGGGCCGGCCTCCGTGCCGAAGAGGTCGAACTGCCGGCGGAGCAGGTCGACGTCGAGCCTCACCTCATCGGCGTCGGCGTCGCGGACGATCACGCGAAAGCCGTCGACGTTGAGCAGCCGCCCGAGGCTCGTCACGAGCCCGCCGAGGCGGAACGGGGCGAGGTTCAGCGCGCGGGCGAGGGCGGGCGACGTCATCACGCCGCTGCGGGCCGCGAGGGCGGCCAGCGCCGCCTCCACCTGCGCGTCGGCCGGCACGCCGCGTCCGAGAAGCGTCTTTTGGGCGGCGAAGAGTTCGCTCGCGAGCAGCCGGGGCACCCAGTCGGGCGTGCCCGCCGTCGTGGCCTCCCGCACCGGCCGCGGCACCTCCCCCGTCACGGGATCGAAGAGCAGGCCCTTCGACGGCGGCTGAGTCACCACGATCCGTGTTGGCTCCTCGACCTCGCGCCGCCGTGGCTCGTCCCACCACGCCGGCACGTCGACGCGGGCCAAATCCCAGCCGGCGGGGAGCAAGTCGCCGTCGGTCCCCGGTGCAAACACGCCGATCGGCACGACCATCTCCTGGGGGCTCGCCCCGCCGTGGTATCCGCGGCTCGTGGCGGTGGTGTAGCGGATGCCCTCCCGCCAGGCGGCGACGAGCCTGCCGCCGCCGGCGAGCACCCGTTCCCCGGCCAGCCGCACCTCCCCCTCGTCGGGACGCTCGGTGTCGGGCCGCCAGCGGGCCGCCTCGCCTCCCGCATGGAACGTGGTGGCCATCTCCAGCACGTGGCCGTGGTCGCTCGTGATCACCACGATGCGGCGGGCGTCGTGGGCCTCCTTGAGCAGCGACGGCAGATGGCGGAGCATCTCGAGCCGCCATGGCATCTGCATCTGCTTGCCCTTCGCCAGCGAGTCGTCGATCGAGTTGAGCACCACGCCCACGACGCGTCGCGTCGGGTCGCCGATCTCCCGCCGCACCTCGGCCGCCAGGCCGGTGCTGCCGGTCGCGGCCAGGTCGGCCTCGTGGAAGAGGAGCGGCGGCGGCGACTTCCGGGCGGCGGCCACGAGGGCGGGGTGCCGCGCGAAGCCGGTGAGTTCCTCGGACTGTCCGCCCGCCCCGAGCCGGCCGGTGAGCAGGCTCGTGCGGGAGTAGCGGGTCTCGCTGGGCACGGTGGCGACTCCCGGTGGAACCGCGTCGCCGCCGGCGGGCGCGATCGCGGTCCAGGAGCGGAGGATCTGCGCCGCGAGTTCGTGATACACCGCCGCGCTGAGCCCGTCGATCACGAGCACCAGCACCGGGCCGTGCCCGGCGAGCGGGGCCACCACGGTCTCGAGGATCCTTTCGACGGGCACCACGCCCGCGCCGCGGCCGCCGTCCTCGAGCCAGCCGGCGAGCTGCCGCGCGAACCGGGCGGCGTCGGCGTCGAGGGCGTCGTCGACGCGGGCCACGAGCTTCGCCAGCGTTCGCTCGAAGCTCGGCTGTGGCTCGCCCGAACGGAGC
>Ga0315904_10012465_pt1 | contig 10731 bp, 7 predicted proteins | sample LakEriMetagenome_6_FD_203529 | JGI IMG/M metagenome (GOLD analysis project Ga0315904, IMG submission 203529) | Freshwater fungal communities from buoy surface, Lake Erie, Ohio, United States - Buoy 12 MA120 | ecosystem: Environmental > Aquatic > Freshwater > Lake | place: USA: Lake Erie, Ohio... | reverse complement strand
CTTCGAGCCTCCGTTCATCGACCTCGGCAACGTCGACCTCGGCAAGGGCGCCGAGCGGAAGATCCGCGTCACCCGCGTGGGCGCGACGCCCTGGGAAATCTCCGACGTCCGCAGCGGCAACCCCAACTTCGAGGTGGTGCTGTCGCAGCCCCTGAAGACCTCCGCGCAGACGGTCTACGACCTCACGATGCGGCTCAAGCCCGACGCCCCGGCAGGCTACGTGAAGGGACAGCTCATGCTCGTCACGAGCGACCCGCGGGCGGGCCAGATCCCCATGGACGTCGAGGGCCGGGTGGTCGCCGAAGTCACCGTCAGTCCGCAGCTGCTCGCCCTCGGGGCGGTCGCCGTGGGCGACACCGTGACGAAGAACGTGGTCGTCCGTGCCACGCGGGAGTTCTGCATCACCGGCATCCAGTGTGACGACGGCTGCCTGACCTGCGAGCCCAAGACGACGCCCGCCAAGGTCCACATCCTGCCCGTCACGTTCCAGGCCGGCGGCCCGGCGGGGCGGATCGAGCGGCAGCTGAAGATCGCCACCGACCTCGGCGAGGGTGCGGTGCCGGCCGTCACGGTGCAGGCCGAGGTGAAGCCGGTGGAGGGCGCGGCGGCCGCGGCCGCGCCGGCGCAGTCGGCCAGCGTGCGGTAGCGACAGCCCGCGCGCGACGCCCGGGTATATTCGGGGCCCTGGAGTCAGCCATGGGCCGTCGCCGTCGCAATCCGTTCTACGTGCTGCTCGGAGTGGTCGGCGTCGCGTTCACGCTGACGGCCGTGAGTTCCTGCCTCACCGTGCTGCGGGGCGTGCGGCCGGAGACGGCGGCCGTCCGTGGTGCCCATCCGCTCGAGCGGCTGCTCGACCGACACGGCACGGCGATTCTCGCCGGCGAGCTCGTGCTCCTGGCCGTGGCCACGGTGGGCGCCGTCGCGGTCGACCACGTCGCGGGCGAGCGCGATCGCGCGGCCCGCACCGCAGCCCGGGCCCGCGCGGAGGCCGCCCCGCCGGCCGGCGAGCCGTGACCGCGTCGCCCGCCACGCGGATCGCGCGGCTCCGCGACGCGATCCGCCATCACGACCGGAAGTATTACGTCGAGGCGGCGCCCGAGATCGCCGACCGCGACTACGACCGGCTCGTGGACGAGCTGCGGGAGCTCGAGCGGGCGCATCCCGAGCTCGTCACGCCCGACAGCCCCACGCAGCGCGTGGGCGACGAGCCGATCCCCGAACTCCAGCCGGTGCATCATCGCCGGCCGATGCTCTCGATCGACAACACCTACTCCGCCGCCGACCTCGCGGCCTGGGGCCGGCGGGTCGAGAAGCTCCTCCACGAGGGGCAGGAAGGGGGCCGCGAGCCGATCGAGTGGGTGCTCGAGCTGAAGATCGACGGTGTGGCCGTGTCGCTCACCTACGAGGCCGGCCGGCTCGCGCTCGCGGCCACCCGTGGCAACGGCGTCACCGGCGACGACATCACCCACAACGCCCGCACGATTCCCGGCATACCGCTCGCGCTCGACCTCGCCGATCCACCGACCACGATCGAGGTTCGTGGCGAGGTCTACATGACCAACTCCGACCTCGTGACGCTCAACGAGGCGCAGACGAAGCTCGGCCTCGCCCCCTTCGCCAACACGCGGAACGTGGTCGCCGGCAGCATCCGACTCCTCGACCCGCGGGAGTGCGCAGCGCGGCCGCTGCGGTTCTTCTGCCACGGCGTGGGCGACTCGACGGGCCTGGGGGCGGCGTCGCAGACCGAGCTCTTGTCCTGGGCGACGGCGGCGGGCCTGCCGGTGGCGCCGGGCACGCAGGTGTTCGCGTCGCTCGACGCGCTCGTCGAGCGGGGCACGGAGCTCATCGAGGAGCTCCACGCCCTCGACTTCGAGGTGGACGGGTTCGTCGTCAAGGTGAACCGCTTCGACCAGCAGCGGCGGCTGGGCACGACGGCGAAGAGCCCCCGCTGGGCGATCGCCTGGAAGTTCGAGAAGTTCGAGGCCACCACGACGCTCGCCGGGATCCGCGTGCAGGTGGGCCGCGGCGGCACGATCACGCCCGTCGCCGACCTCGAGCCGGTGATGCTCGCGGGCACGACGGTCAGCCGGGCCAGCCTCCACAACGCCGACGAGGTGGCCCGCAAGGACATCCGCGTGGGCGACGTGCTCGTGGTGGAGAAGGCGGGCAAGGTGATCCCCCACGTCGTCCGCGTGGAGAAGCACCTGCGGAAGCACCGGCACGGGCCGTGGCATCCGCCCACGGAATGCCCGGAATGCGGCACGACGGTCGTGAAGGACACCGACGGCGTCTACATCCGCTGCCCCAACGTCGACTGCCCGGCACGCTGCCGGGAGCGGCTCAAGTTCTATTGCTCCCGCGGTGCGATGGCCATCGAGGGCCTCGGTGACAAGCTCGTGGAGCAGCTCGTGGCCACGGGACTCGTGAAGGACTACGCCGAACTCTATGCCCTCACGGCCGAGCGGCTCGAGGGGCTCGAGCGGATGGGGAAGAAGTCGGCGGCGGCACTCGTGGCGCAGATCGCGGCCAGCCGCGACCGGGGGCTCGTGCGCGTGCTGGGCGCGCTGGGCATCCGCCACGTCGGCCCGCGGGTGGCGGCGCTCCTCTGCGCGCGGTTCCCCACGATCGAAAAACTCCAGGCAGCCACGGAGGAGGAGCTCGCCGAGGTGCCGGAGATCGGCCCGGTGATCGCGAAGAGCGTGCACGAGTGGCTGGCGAGCGACTCGGGCCGGCGGACGATCGCCGGCCTCCGCGACGCGGGCGTGCGGCTCGACGTGCCCGCGGCGGAGCGGGTGCAGGAGGGGCCGCTCACCGGCAAGACGCTCGTCGTGACGGGAACACTGGAAACCTTCTCCCGACAGGAGGCGGAGGAGGCGATCCGCCAGGCGGGCGGCCGGGCGGCCTCGAGCGTGTCGAAGAAGACCGACTATCTGGTGGCCGGTGCCGAGGCCGGCAGCAAGCTCGACGCGGCGCGAAAGCTGGGAGTGGCGGTGATCGACGAGGCCGAATTCACGCGGCTCTTGGGCGGCGGGTGACGGCGAACGCCGCGGCGGTGTCGCGGCGGCCGGCGGAGCTCATGCGGCTGCCGCGTCTCGCCCGCCGTGGCCGCCACGTTGACATTCCTCCCGGGGGCCGATAGTTTCGCAGTGCGTTCCCCGCGACGCGCCGGCGGCAGTGCCCGCCACTCCACGGGGGATTAGCTCAATTGGGAGAGCGTCTGGCTGGCAGCCAGAAGGTCAGGGGTTCGAATCCCCTATCCTCCACTTCTTCGATGGCGCGTCGCGGAACAGGTCTCGGGAACGACGGCTGGGCATGGGCGGACGGAGCATTCGTGCCGGCCGCCGACGTCTTCGTGCCCGTCGGTGATGCCGGCTTCGTGCTCGGCGCCACGGTCACCGAGCAGTTGCGGACGTTCCGCGGTCGGCTCTTTCTGCCCGCTGAACACCTGCGGCGGCTGGCGGATTCGCTCGCCATCCTCGGGCTCGATCCCGGCTTGCCCCTGGACCAGCTCGGTGCGGCGGCCGCGGAAGTTGCGGCCCGCAACCACGGCCTGCTCGCCGCGACCCGCCCCGACGCGGCCCTGCCGCCCGACCTCGGCGTGGTGATGTTCGTCACGCCGGGCGACCTGCCGGCCCAGCACGGCGGCCGGGGCGGAGCACCGCGGACCATCGTGCATTCGTTCCCGCTGGCGTTCCGGTCATGGGCGTCTGCATACGAGGGCGGCGTGGCCCTGCGAAACGTGGACGTCCAGCAGGTGCCCGAGGCCTGCTGGCCGATCCGCGCGAAGGTCCGCAGCCGGCTCCATTACTTCCTCGCCGACCGCGAGGCGCAGGCCGCCGAGCCCGGCGCCCGCGCCGTGCTCGCCCATGCCGACGGTCGGATCAGCGAGACCTCGACGGCCAACGTGGCGGTCGTGTCGCGTGGCGCGGTCACGTCGCCACCGGCGGCCGACGCGCTCGAAGGCGTGAGCCTCGGCCATGCCCGACGACTCGCCGCGAAACTCGGCATCGCGTGGCGCGAGGCGTCGCTCACCGCGGCGGACCTCGCGAGTGCCGACGAGATCCTGCTCACGAGCACGCCGAACTGCCTCCTGCCGGCGAAGCGGCTCGACGGCCGGCCGGTGGGCGACGGCCGGCCTGGCCCTGTGTTTCGCGCGCTGCTCGACGCCTGGAGCGCCGACGTCGGCCTCGACATCGCCGCCCAGGCCCGCGAGTGGGGCGCGGGCTCCGCGACCGGTCGTGATGGGCGTGGATGATGGTTTGGTGCTCGCAGGCCCAACCCGGCTTCGGGGATACCCGTGCCCTCTCGCTGGACGTTCGCCTCGGCCCTCCAGGCCTCGGCTCTCTGCATGTCCGCTTCGCTTCGGCCTCCAGCCTGCGCTCGCGTCCATAGCTCGCTCGAGGGCACGGGCATCCCCTCGCCTGGCCCGCAATGGTAGGGGAAGGCTCGGGGCTGCCCATCTCCTTGAGACGGCGTTGACGGCAAGCGCAGACAGCGACCAATCCGCCTTGGGCGGATCGGTGCCCGCGGAGCGCAGCCGTCTCCGAGCGAGCGAAGCCCAGGGGGCACCGATCCGCGCAAACGGATTGGTCCGCAGCGAGCGTCCGGCGAGAGGGTGTGGGCAGTTCCGAGCCGGTTGGGCGCACTGACGAACCCTGCAGCATGTCTCCGAAGCTCGGAAAAAACCGAAGATCCACCGGTCAGGTGATTAGAATCGTTATGCCAAACGTTCTTTCCCCCATGCACCGCACGCTTCGCATTCTCCTGCTGCTCGCCGCCGTCGCCGTCGCGGTGCCGCTCGTGCCGTTTCTGCTCGTCGGGACGCGGCTCGACCATGCCGTCGCCGCCTGGCTCGACCCGCCGCCACCGCCCGCCGCGCTCGCGGCGCTCGAGGTCGGCGTGCTCGCCGCCGACATTCTCCTCCCGGTGCCGTCGAGCGTCGTGGCCACGCTCGGGGGATCGGTGCTCGGCGTCGCGGTCGGCACGGCCTGTGCCTGGCTGGGGATGACGCTCGGCGCCGCGGCGGGCTGGGCGGTCGGCCGCGTGGCCGGCGGTGGGGCGCTCGCGCGCCTCGACGCCGCCGACCGGGCCGCACTCGACCGCCACGAGCGGCGGCTCGGGCCGTTGTTCATCGTGCTCACGCGGCCGCTGCCGCTCGTCGCGGAGGCCGCCGCGATCCTCTGCGGCGCGGCCGGCATGCCGGCCCGCGGCTTCCTCGCGTGGGCCGCAGTGGGAAACTTCGCCGTGGCGTTCGCCTGGAGCCTCGTCGGCGCACTCGGCGCCCGGGCCGACGCCGTGCAGTGGGCGCTGGCCGGGGCCCTGGTCGTGCCCCTCGGGCTCGCCTGCCTCGCGGCCCGGCGCCGGGTCGGATCCGCCCCGGCCCGCGGGTAGACTGCGACGACCCCCGCAGGAAGCGACCGTGTCCACGATCGAATTCGTCCGTGACCTGTTCCTCAACCTCGACGAACACCTCCACCGCGTCATCGAGACCTGGGGGCCGTGGACCTACGTCCTCCTGTTCGTGATCATCCTCTGCGAGACCGGCCTCGTCGTCACGCCATTCCTGCCGGGCGACTCGCTCTTGTTCGCGGCCGGGGCGATGGCCGCCCTGTTTCCCGACACGCTCGGCATCGTCACGCTGCTGGTCTTGCTCTCGATCGCGGCGATCCTCGGCGACTCCCTCAATTACGCGATCGGCCGCTGGATCGGCCCGCGGGCGTTCAAGATCGACAAGTGGTTCCTCAAGCACGAGCACCTCGAGCGGACGCAGGAGTTCTACGCGCGGCACGGCGGCAAGACGATCGTGCTCGCCCGATTCGTGCCGATCGTCCGCACCTTCGCCCCGTTCGTGGCCGGCGTGGGACGGATGCACTACCCGCAGTTCGCCTTCTACAACGTGATCGGCGGGCTGGCGTGGGTGCTGATCTGCACGCTCGCCGGCTACTTCTTCGGCAACTTCGAGCCGGTGAAGAAGAACTTCGAGCTCGTGGTCGTGGGCATCGTGCTCGTGTCGGTGCTGCCGCTCGCCTGGGAGTGGTGGGCGGCCCGCCGCCGCTCACGCCAGGCGTGATTCCGTCTCGGCGAAGATCCGCTCGAACTCGGCGCGGGTTCGCGTGGTGATCGCCGCGACGTCGGCCACGAGGCGATCGGCGGAGTCGTAGCCCAGGAGCCGCGCCAGCCGCCGGCGCTCGTCGGGCGCCGTGGGAAAATCGTGGCGGGCCGAGGCGTCGAGCAGCCGCAGGCGGCCCTCGATCGATCGCAGCGCGCGGTAGGCCCGGGCGAGGAAGTCGTGCCGCTCGTCGGACACGTGGCCCGCCTCGTGGAGCAGGTCGAGTCCCGCGAGCGTCTCCGGCGTCCGCAGCCGCGGCTCCCGGCCGCCGTGCACGAGCTGGAGCATCTGCACGACGAATTCGATGTCGACCACGCCGCCGGGGCCGCGCTTGAGGTTCGTGGGGCGGGCGCCCTCCTCCATGCGGTGCCGCATCTGCCGGATCGACGCCACCTCCGCGGCCGACCAGGGCCGCTCCCAGGCGGCGGCCGCGACGATCCGCCCCACGCGCTCCGCGGCCGCCGCGCCGCCGACCACGACCCGGGCCTTCACGAGCGCCTGCCGCTCCCAGACCGCGGCAGGACCGTCGGCCGCGAAGTGCCGCGCGAACTCGTCGAGCGATACGGCCGGAGAGCCGGCCCGGCCCAGCGGCCGCAGCCGCGAGTCGAGCTCGTAGAGGCGGCCGTGGGGGCCGTGCGCGTTGCACGCCTTCGCCACCCGCCGGGCGAGTTCGCCGAAGAAATGGGCGTTGGTCGTGCGGCCGGCGGCGCCGCCCGCGGCGACGTCGCCGTCGCGGTCGTAGAGAAACACCACGTCCACGTCGCTGGCGTAGTTCATCTCGCGGCCGCCGAACTTGCCCATGGCGAGCACCACGGGGCCGGCGCTCGGCGCGCCCAGCCGCGCGGCGAGGGCCACCTGCTCGCGGGCCACGACCGACCGCACCACCGCCTCGGCGATGCCCGTCAGCGCGGAGGTCGTCTCGGCCGTGGAGAGCCGATCGAGCACGTCGCGCACGCCCACCCGCAGCTGCTGCGACGCCTTGAACGACTGCAGGATCGGGCCCGCGTCGACGGCTCCGCGGCAGAGCTCGTCGAGGCTCGCGTCGAGCTCGGCGGGCGTGGGCAGGCTGTCGAGCAGCAGGCTGTCGAGCAGCTCGTCGAGCATGCCGGGATTGCCCACCAGCAGCCGGGCGAGGAACGGGCTCGACGCGCAGAGTTTCACCGTAAGGTCGAGCGACGGCTCGTGGGCGCTGAACAACTCCCAGAGCACGCCCTTGCCGCCGAGCGACGTGGCGACCGCGGAGAGCGTCGCGAGCGTGGCGTCGGGATCGGGCGTGCGGCCCAGGGCCCCGAGCAGCCGCGGGGCGATGGCGGCGAGGAAGTGCCGGCAGCGGCGGGTGGAGAGGAAGCGCACCTCCTCCTCGCCGAGGGTCACGAGCTGCCGGTGCGCCGCCGCCACGTCGCGGAACCCGTGCCGCCCGAGCACGTCGCGCACCACGTCGTCGGCCGGGGCTGGATCGAGCACGAGATCGACCTCCGGCTCGGGAACCGCCTCGTCCGGAAAGGCGTCGTGGAGCAGATGGTCGAGGATGCGGCGGTTCAGGAACGTCGCCTCGGCGAGATCCCGCCGCAGCCGTGCCCCCGCCTCCGCGTCGGCCCCGTAACCCATCCGCGCGGCGAGCCTGCCGAACTCAGCGGCGGCCTGGGGCAGCAGATGCGTCTGCCGGTCGTGGAGGATCTGCAGCCGGTGCTCACAGGTGCGCAGGAGCGTGTAGGTGCGCTCCAGGATCTCGCGCTCCTGGTCGGTGAGCGCCCCCGCCTCGGCGAGCCGCCGGATCGCCTCGAGCGTCGTGCCCGTGCGGAGCCGCGGCACGTCGCCGCCGTTCAAGAGCTGGAGGAACTGGATCGTGAACTCGATGTCGCGGATGCCCCCGCGGCCGTGCTTGACGTCGGAGCCGTCCGTGCCGGCGCGGACCGACCGCTGCTCGATCCGCCGCTTGAGGGCCTTGATACCGGCGATGTCGGCCCCGGCGAGCCAGCGGCGGTGCACCCAGGGCTCGAGGCCCGCGATCAGCCGGGCCCCGAGCGCCGCATCGCCGGCCACGCACCGCGCCTTGAGCCACGCCTGCCGCTCCCAGGTCCGCCCCTCGCGGTCGTAGTAGCGGAGCATCGGCACGAGTGCCAGCGACGCCGGGCCGACCGCGCCGTGCGGCCGCAGCCGCAGGTCGACGCGGTAGGCGCCGCCGAGCTCGGTGGGCTCGGCGAGCAGCCGCACCGTCTCCTGCACGACGCGGTCGAAGAACTCCTGATTCGTCCCCGGCTTCGGCCCGTCCACGCGGCCGTCTTCGGAGTGGACGAACACGAGGTCGATGTCGCTCGAATAGTTGAGCTCGGCGCCGCCGAGCTTGCCGAGCGCCATCACGGCGACCGTGGCCCGCCGCCCGTCGGGGCCCCGGGGCACGCCGCGCCGGGCCTCGACCATGCGCGTGGCCTCGCGCAGGGCGGCCGCGACGATGCAGTCGGCGACGTGGGAGATCTGCTGCACGACCGTCTCCAGCCGCTGGCCGAAGACGATGTCGCCGGTGGCGATCCGCAGCGTCTGCCGGCGCTTGAAGCGGCGGAGCGCCCGCATCACGCCCGAGGCGTCGGCCGCGCCCCCGAGCTCCCGATCGAGGTCGGCGGCGAGCTCCTCGCTCCGCTCCGGCCGTCCCTGCCGCGTCCGCACTTCATCCCAGGCTTCCGGGTCGGCGATGGCGATGTCGGCGAGATGGGGGCTCGCATCGAAGAGCGTCAGCAGCGTCTCGAGCGACTGCGGGTCGCCGACGAAGCCGGCCACTGCGGCCCGCGGATCCCCGGCGGCGGCCACGAACCGGTCGAGCGCGGCCCGCACCCGCTCCGCATCGCCGAGCCGCGGCAGGATGCCGGCCAGCACGCCGGCCACGGGCTCGAGCCGGCCCGCGTCCGCCGCTCCCGCCGCGGACGTTCCGCCGCGGGCCGCGTCGGCGATCGGCGGTGTCCGCGCCGTCACGTCACACCTCGGCCCGGCCCCGCGCCGCCGGCAGCGCGATGTCGTGCACCTGCGGCCCCTCGCCCGAGAGCCGCAGGTCGTCGAGCGGCACCGCGTCGGCGAGCCCGTCGGCCACCACGCCGGACAGCGACCAGGCGCCGGCCGCGAGCACGTCGAGGTCGACGATCCGTCCGACGAGCCGGACGGGCGCGTCGAACACGACGATCCGGTCGCAGGTGGTGCGGCCCGACAGTTGGGCCACGCCGTCGGGGCCGGGATCGACGCCGTGCTTCTCGTCGCGGGTGGAAAGCCCCTCGACGAGCACCCGCTGCCGCGTGCCCACGAAGCGGCGGTTGCCCGCCAGGCTCGCCGCCTCCTGGGCCTCGAGGAGCACGCGGTTCCGCTCCCGCTTCACCTCCTCGGGCACGTCGTCGGGCAGCCGGTCGAAGGCCTTCGTGCCGGGCCGCGGGCTGTATTTGAAGATGAAGGAGTTCTTGAATCCGGCCGACCGCACGAGATCGAGCGTGGCCTGGAACTCGGCATCCGTCTCGCCGCAGTAGCCCACGATGAAGTCGCTCGTCACGGCGGCATCCGGCAGGGCCGCGCGGACGCGGCCGAGCATCTCCATGTAGTCGCCGATCGTGTAGCCCCGCTTCATTCGCGCGAGCACCGCGTCGGAGCCGTGCTGGGCCGGCACGTGCAGATACTGGCAGACCTTCGGCAGGTCGCGGACCGCCGCGACGAGGTCGTCGGTCATGTCGCGCGGGTAGTTCGTCACGAACTTGATCCGGTCGAGGCCGTCGACGGCGTCGAGCCGCGCGAGCAGGTCGGAGAGCCGGTGCGTGCGGCCCCCATCCGTGAACCGGTAGGAGTTCACCGTCTGGCCGATGAGCGTGATCTCACGGCAGCCCTCGGCCACGAGTTTTCTGGCTTCGGCGAGGATCGTGTCGGGCGATCGCGCCTGCTCCGGGCCGCGGACGTGCGGCACCACGCAGAACGCGCAGAACTTGTCGCAGCCGGTCTGCGTGCGGATGAAGGCCTGGAAGGGCGTGGGCCGCATCCCCGGGTCGCGGTCGGGATCGTAGCTCTCGAAGCTCCGCGCGATCGCCTCACGGCCGCCGGCCTTGCGGTCGAGGCTGACCTCGATCCTCGGGCCCCCGCCGGCGATGACCGCCTCGACGAGCGCCGGCACCTGGTGGAGCTGCCCCGGCCCGACGACGAGGTCCACCCACGGCGCCCGCTTCCGCACGAGCTCCTGATCCTTCTGGGCCATGCAGCCGAGCACGCCCACCACGACGTCGGGCCGCTTCGCCTTCACCGCGCGGATCCGGCCGAGCGCGGAGTAGACCTTGTCCTCGGCATGCTGCCGCACGGAGCAGGTGTTGTAGAAGACGGCGTCTGCCTCCGCCGCGGCCGGGGCCATCTCCCAACCCTGACGGCGGAGCGCGGCCACGACGAGCTCGCTGTCGAGCACGTTCATCTGGCAGCCGACGGTCTCGATCCAGAGTCGCTTCGTCATGCCCCGGGATTCTAACTCTCCGTCGTCCCTCCGTCAGGAAGCCCTCAGCGCGGGCGCGGGGTAAATCGGGTCGCAACCGAGCGCATGCGCCGCGCCGGGGCCGACCGGGAAACCCTCCGTCGCCTCCGGATCGCTCACAGGCGACTCGTGGATGATG
>Ga0315904_10012463_pt1 | contig 10731 bp, 8 predicted proteins | sample LakEriMetagenome_6_FD_203529 | JGI IMG/M metagenome (GOLD analysis project Ga0315904, IMG submission 203529) | Freshwater fungal communities from buoy surface, Lake Erie, Ohio, United States - Buoy 12 MA120 | ecosystem: Environmental > Aquatic > Freshwater > Lake | place: USA: Lake Erie, Ohio... | reverse complement strand
CCGGAAGTGCCGTTGACCGGATCCCAACACACAATCGAACCGACGGTGACGTCCTCGTTGATTGCGGTGCGGGAGTTGGCCGCGGCGTTGGACGTGAACCCGGTGTAATGCACCGTGATCCGCTTCTCGGGCACGGAGATACCCGGCACGATCTGCTGGCCGCCGACACCCGTGCCGGAGGCGAGAACAAAGTTTTGGGCTTGGATCGACATGGGAAACTCTTTCTATCTGGTGTGCGTGTGGTGAGGAACGCAGACGGGCGGAAGGTTCAGCCGGCGGTGTTTGATTACCGAACGGCGTGGCCGATCCAGCACGAACGGGGGTTGTCGCAGACGATCTGCCCGGAGGAGTCGATGCCCTGGGTGAACACGTGGCGCTGGTCAACGTCGTTGATCGGCTTGTCCTTCTGCATCCACATGTTCTGAAGGGTGATGACGTACAGGTGGTTGTGGTTGACCCCAAGGATGGGCGCGTCGGCTTCGCTGTCGAGCGCGGGCGTGGCCACGGTCTGCACGTCGCGGTACATCAGATCGCCCGAGAACGGGCTTGCGTTCCCGTTGCGGTCATCGGGGCCGCGGTTCACGATCTCCTCGTAGTCCTCCGAGAACTGCTGATTCCAGTAAACGCGCAGCTTGCTCTTGCCCGAGGTGTTCGTCGAGCCCTTCATGCCCGGGGGCGGCGCAAACCGCGTGCGCTTCATGGCCGTGGTCATGGAGCGCAGGGTCTGCATGTTCAGCGATCCGCCGTGCGTGAAGGCCCAGTTGCGCCACCGCTCGTTGGCGGGGATCGCCGCGTCGATGTTGCCGACAACGCTGCTTGTGGAGCCGTTGCGGAAGACCGCCGTGGTCCCGTTGAACCCACCGCGGATGTCGGTGACACCCGAGCCAAGGCCGCGGATCCAATACTTCATCCCCAGCGGGAAACGCGTGTCGCCGGCGGAGGTGGGCGCGAGGAAGCCGTTGAGCTCCCAATAGTTGCAGATTTCCTCCATCTCGGCGTCTTGCTGGGTCTTGATCCACTCGATGACGCGCTCCTCGTCGGAGGCGTTCATGGCCAGCTCGCGCACGTCGTACATGATCTTGCCTTCGTGGTGGAACCACTCGGCGGCCATCATGGCCATGACCTGCACGCGACTCGTGGGCGTCACTTCGTAGAGGTTCACACCGCGGGACGGAGCGCCGGAGCGAAGCCGGATCGACTTCTGGAACCGCGTGCCGCCGGACTGAGGCATCTTGTCGGAAACGACCGACTCCAAGAACGGGTAGTTCTGGAGCAGGAACGTGTCGATCTTCTTCCCGCGGTTGAGCTTGGGAAGAGTCGTGATCAAAAGATCGCCAGCTTCTTGGATCGTCAGGCCGCCCGCCATAGTGAGCCTCCTTGCTCTTTCTACACCGCGTCCTGCGGTGTGTGTCGGTCAAGTATAACCACCAACCATCATCAGCGATTTTTCAGGAAGTTTCGGACGTGGTTCTTCGCGTCGGCATCGGGATCTCCCCCTTGCCCACCCACACCGCCGCGCCCGGCGGTCGGCGGGATCACCCGTTGAGCCGCGCGGGATTTGATGGTGCTTCGGACTTCGCTGATCGCCGTCGATTTGGAAACGTCGAGCCGCGCGGATTGGTGAGCGTACTTCAGCGCCCGCGCCGGCGTGATGCCATCGACCTTGCCCTTGAGGGTGTTGTAGATCGAGTTGGCGATGCCCAACACGGTCTGACGGTTCTGCTGCTGTTCGGGCGTGAGCGAATCCCACGAGTCGCCGTAGACGGCCTTGAAATCGCCGCCAAGTTCCGAGAACGCCTTGTTGGACGCCTCCATGGCGGGGCGCATCTGCATGGCCTGAATCGCCGGCTGGATCTCGGAGATCACCGCCTGCATCGATTGGATCTGCGACATCAGCGGGGCGACAACGCCATCGACGAGCTCGTCCCCGTAGCTGGCGCGGAGCGATTCGATCTTCTTCTGATCGAAGACCGGGGCCGCGTTGTTGCCGGCGGGGGCCTGCGCTGCAGCATTGGGCGGCGTCTGCCCTTGCGGCGGCTGGTTCGCGCCCGCGTTCTGGGCGGTACCGGCGTCCTGCGCGTTGGCGGGCTGACCCTGCGCGGGCGGCTGGAAACGTCCCATCGCCGCCGCCATCGTGTTGATGAGCCCGCCAAACTCGGCCTTGGCCGCGTCAGCACCGATCGCTGCCATCCGCGCGGTCAGGTTGTCCTTGTTCCAGCCCAGATGACCGAGCGTGGCAAGATCCACGTCGTCGAACCCGAGCGAAGAAAGATCGCCGTGGCCTGCATCCTGCGAGCCATCGGCGAGGGTTGAATCCGGTGTTCCTTCACCAGATGCGGGGAGGTTTGTTGAAATGGCGGTTTCGTCAGCACCGGTCTGAATCATCTCATCGCCGCCCGTGTTGATTTCGTCGCCACCCATGCGTTGCTCCTGTGTTGGTGCAGGTGTTGGTGCGGTAGTTTACCCCTCATCCGTCTTCTGAAGCGACACGCGCTCGATTTCCCGTTTCTGGCGAACGAACCGGCGTTCGTCGCTGCGCCGGTCAAAGACCACATCCCCCTGATCGGTGATCGTGGTGTCCGGGTACAGCCGACGCGCCTCCGGCACGTCTTCCGGGTTGAATCCGTGCATGAGGCTGATCGTGCCTTCGCCGTGAAAATGACGCTCGCGGAGGGTCAGTGACGGCATCGGACACGCGGGTGAATGTTTGCATCGCGGGCACGACTGAGCGTTCTTCGCCGCGTACCGGCAATGCTCCTCAAACTCGTGCTGGCACTTCTCGCACAGAAACTCGTACAGGGGCATGGTGATCTCACGGAACGGCGGTTGCCGACTGACGCGCCGCCTGCGGTGATTGTGATCGGCTGGGCGCGCCCACCGCGCCCGGGCCGGTTGTCGGTTGCTGGGGCATCCCGGGCATGGCGCCCGCGCTCGTGGGGGCGAGCATCGCCGAATCCATGGCCGCCATGCGCGGGTCGTTGACGAGGTTGTCCAGGTCGGGGCGTCCGAACTCCGAACCGAGCACTTGAAGCGTCGGCGTCGAGTTGTACACGCCCGCCTGCATGTAGGGAAGCAGCTCGTTGATCGTGCGGAAAAGCTCCAAGAGCATGGCGCGGCGGACGGTCGGATCCATCGGCGCAAGCGTGTCTTGGAGGATGTTGTAGTTAAAGTCGAGGTACCCGCCCCGGCGTGTTGCCGCGTCGTAGACCAGATCGAGCTTTTCGCCGCCGGGGATGCGGACCGACGTTGGGCGCTGGATCAGCGGGTCGGTCACAAACGACCACGCGAGCATCTTGGAAAGCTCGCCGGCAAAGCCGACTACGCGACGATCGAGCACCGTCGCGCCCCGGTTGGCGTTGTTCTGGAGCAACTGCGCTTCCGTCGCCGTGCCCGTCTCGCCAAGCTGGCCGGATCCGCCAAGCTGCTGAACATTGCCGGTGATGTTGTTGTACTGGCTCATCATCCACTTGAGACCGTCAAAGAACTGCTCGATGACGCCGCCGAACTGGAGCATCACGTGGTTTTTCGGGTCGTCCATCGCGACCGTCGCGCCGTCGGGAGCGTCTTTCACTTCCAGAGCCTCGTGCTCCACCGCGCGGGCGTACCCGTATATGGTCTTCGACCGGTGCATCTGGTTGATGAGCTTTCCCGCCACCTTGTCAACCGCGTTGGCCAGGTCCATCTGCTGACCGACCGGGTGCGTGCCCATGATGTTGTTGGGGATCGGGCGCAGCCTCAGAATCCGATACCGCCCACCCTTCGGGCCCTCGTACTTCTTCAGTTGGAGAATGTGATCCTCGTTGCTCATGGAATCCGTCTTGACCCGTCGCGACGGGATGATGATCTCCTGCACGTTGTCGTCGCCGAGGTACATCGTCATCTGGATGAGCTCGATCTGGTCGTAGAGCGGATCCTTGCGGTTGGTGTCGTTGGCTGACACCATCTCGGACGATCGGCTCCCCGCCTCGTCGCCCATGCCGAGGTTGTGAACCGCGGGCATCATCTTGATGATCTCTTCCTTACCGGCGAATAGCCCGCATTCCAGCGCGTAATCCCGGCCAACCCGGAAACGGTGGAACTCGAACGACCGTTCGCCCCAGGTGCGCGCGTGCGGGTCGATCCCGTAGTCGTCGGGGTCGATGCGCGCGATGAAATACTCGCCAAGGTCCACGGACTCGTTGTTGATGAGCACCTGAGACGAACCAGCCTTGATCCCCCACATGGCGATGCCCATCGGGTAGACCAGGGCGTCGAACACGCACATTTCGAGGACTTCGGTTCGGATTGCCTGATCGATCCACGCCTGATCGAGCATCGATTCGAGCAGCATGGCTTCGCCGGAAAGCTCGTTGCGCTTGGGCAGAAGCACGTGTCGCGGGTCCGACCCAGACAGCACCGCCGAAAGAACGTCGATTGTCTGTGCCGTCAGGTTGACCACGCGCCGCACCCGCCGATTGCCGTCGCTGGCAAGGCCCATGTTTCCCACGCGGTCGTTCACCGCTCCCATGTAGATGCGCAGCAACTCGCCGCGTAGCTCGCGGTGGGGCTTGTGGGCGTTGTCCGCCGCCTCAATGGCCTTGTAGATGCGGTCAATGCTCGGGACTTCCATCGGCACGCTCCTTGATCGTCAAGTCTACGGGTTCACTCGTCGTCGTTGAGCATCGATTTTTCGGCCTTCCGGCGCTGCCGACGGCCAAGGAACGACCGGGCCGGGACCGGGCGCTCGGGCGGTTTGATGCGGGGAGCCTTGAGCGCCGCTTCGTACGCCACCGCGTCAGCAATCACACGATCGCCGTGTGTGGCGCGGGCGTTGCCCTCTTCCTCCTGCATTTCGCCGGGCAGGATCTCGCCCGAACTCTCGCCGTACACATACCGGCTGGCCTCCTCCATCGCTTTGGCGCACCGGTTGATGAAGTCGCCCCGGGCCAGCGCCGTTCGATACCCGCCGAGCAGGTATTCCTTGTTGGGCCGGTTGCTCGTCCAGCCCAGCGCGTCGCCGCTGTCGTTGCCCCGTGTGGCGGTGCGGACCGCGCGGTAGAGGTACGGGTACGCCAGTGACTTGATCCGCTTGGTGAACGCGCCGCCGGGCCCGTTCGTCTCCCACGCCAGCATGGCGTACCCGGTCGGGCCTCCAAACCACACGCCCGCCAGAGCGGCGATCTCGGCAAGGCGCTCGGGGCTGGTGTACGCGTCGGCGAACTCGGCAACCTTCTCGCCCAGGTCGCGATCAAACACGGAGATCACCGAGTTGGACGCGCCGAGCCCGGCGCTCACGTCGATCCCGAACACGTAGGTGTGGTCTTGTCGCGGGCGGAGGATGCCGTCGGCGTCGGCTTCCAGCGTACACCAGAGCTTCCACGCACCCTTGATATCCCGCCGCCACTCCAGCACGTCGAGCAGCTTGTCGGGCGACTGATGCACCCACGAATCCCACCGGAGCACGGCATCGGCCAAGTCGAGCCGGTTCACCAGCGTCCCGGTCATGCGGGGCGGACGCACGTACAGCGCGGTGTGCTTGGCGATCGTCGGGCCGTCGAAGAACATCCACCCCGATTGCGTGTCGTCCATGTCGAGGTTTTCGGCAATGTTTCGGGGATCGACACGGCGGGCACACTCGGCCTCGTACCAAGACGACGTGACTTTGAGCAGGCCCGTGCGCTCGTCTTTGACGACGCTGCGGTCTTGGCCCTTCTCGGGATGGTCCCACCACGCCAGTTGCACCTTCCGCACGTGCGGAGATCGACAGAGCTTCGTGAAATAGCTCGATCCCTTCGGCGTCGAGTTGAACACGCGGCACGATGTGGAGTCTGTGGTTGCAGCGTCCACCGATCGCAGATTCGCCACCGCCGCGGCCTCGTCCACCATGATGAACGTTCGTCGCCCGCCACGGCCCAGGTCGGCGTTGGTCGATTCCCCGTCAATCACCGAATCGGTCGTGCCAAACCCGATGTGCATGTACGTGCGGTTGATCGAATCCGCGCCCCCGGTCATCCAATCGGGGAGCTTCGAGAGCATGTAATCGATCTTCCAGAACAGCGTGTCGGGGTCGTTGGCCCCTTTCTTCGGATCGCCCTTGTCCACCTCCTCCTCTTTGCGGCTGGCGATGAGCACCGACGTTTGGGGGAAGAACAGACACCGGTGGAGGGCGATGGCGAGGATGAGCCACGTCGCGCCCATGTCGCGGGACTTCTTGATCGTGCAGTCTTGGCCGGTCTCGATGCAGTTGATGATCTCGGCGGCGGCCTTGTCCTGAACCGGCCACGTCAGAAACGGGCGGTCGAGGCTCCCCACGGTTGCGCGGCGGAACCCTGCGCCCGACTGGAGCACCTTGTACGTCCACCCGAACACGTTGATCCAGAACGTGAACGACTCGCGGCACGCAACGATGGCGCTCGCGGGGTTGGCTTCGGCCCATTCAATCAGTCTGAGGCGGTCGGATGACCACTCGTTCACGCTTTTGCAGACGATGAGCCCGGTCTTCGGGCACGCCCACCGATCCTTCGGGTAGGCGAGCGGGTTGAACTGGAACTGGCTCATGGTCGAGCGATCGTAAGGCGTTGGCCTCACGCAGCGCCGCCTCGTGCTCGGCTTTCATGGAGCCGTTGACGTTTACGATGAGCTGTCGCAGGTCAAAGCCACCTTCACCGCGCACGTCCACGCGCACCGGGCTCTTGCCGCACATGAACTCAAGGAAAAACTTGATCGACTCGAAGTGCCCGCGCTTGGCCTTGGCGATCAGCGCCGCCCACACCTGCAAGATCGTCTTCTCGGGCGTGTTGGCGTCCGAGAAGAGCAGGGCACGAACTTGGTTGTACCGGGTCAGCTTCGGATTTCCCGGCCCGGGGAGCGAGTGCCCGGGCTCAAACTTCCCGTCCTTCTTGCGGTCCTTGGTGGGCTTTCGAGATGGTTTACGCTGTGCGGCGGGCACGGTCGGATGACCCTCCAATGTCGTTCAAATCTGGCGAGTCCTGATACACGCCGGGGTTGCTCCCGCGCCGTTTGTTGCGGCCAGCGAGCGAGTTGACGATTTGCGAGTTGGGCTTTCGAGTTGCCAGCAGGAACGCGGGGGATGGCCGTCCATTCGTGTTGACGGTACCGCCGTCAACGAACGCCGGAGACGTGCCGTAGACGCCCGCGGGGTCCAGGCCAACGGATGCCGGGTCTGTCGAGCTGAGCTTGGCGACGTTGTTGTACGTCGAGCTGGGTGTGTTGCTTGCCCAGACGGTGCTGGTGTTTCCGATGAAGTACGCGTTGTCGGAGAACTGGAGCACGTTCGGCGCAAGAGCGGTTGTGAGAACGCCGAACTGATCCCGCAGCAGCCATGTGTTTGCGGTGCCCGTGTACGTTCCGTTGTCCGTGAAAGCGAGCACGCACGACCGCATTTCGAGCACGCACGTTTGGGCCGTGATGGAGTGTCGCGGACAGATCAGGGCTTCCCCGCCCGAGCGCCCCGACAAACTGCCGGTGTGCAACAGGGTTGACTTGATGAAGTGCAAGCGGTTGTTCACCGGCGTACCAGAACCAAGCCCGATAAATCCGAACCCGGTCGTGGCGTCCGTCCGCAAGGTAGACGAGAGCAGCGTTGCACTGAGAAGAACGCGGGCGTTGTTGGCGTTGACACCAATCCCGAAGCTGCCTCCTGATCCTGCTCCAAAGCTGAGCAGCGTGAGCCCGGCAGATGGTGCGTGAGTGCCCGAAGGCAGCCAGCATCGGTGGAACGCAATGGCCGTGCCGGTGCCCGTGTTCGGTGCATAAACCCACATCGACCATGCCGTCGTCACGCAGTCAATGACGCGCACGGGGTAGTTGCGGTAGTCATGCGGGTTGCCACGACACGCGATCGTTTCGCCGACGTGATACGGGATGCACGCGTTCGGGCGAGGACCGCTGTTGGCCAAAAACATCGACTCGTCCACAAGGCAGGTGCATTCGCTCACTTCCATGTCGGCTACGCAGTTGGCAGCACCGTGGGCGTACGTGGCGTTCATCCCGCCGATGTAGCTGTAACCCTCGTCGGGCGGAAGGTGGGCACCGTTGGGAAGGTACCCGCCGTGGATGATGTACCGATTCCGTCGCTCCCTCGCGCCGCTGATCCCGCTTGCCGCGGTGGAATAGTTCACCGTCAACGTTGAACCCGTGTGGTTCAGGCATCCCGAGAACACGCAGTCTTCGATGATGATGCCGGTCGTGCCAGATCCAGCCGTTGCCCCCGCGCAGTGATATCCGCAGTTGGAGTACCAGCACCGCTTGATGGTTGACCCACGCGATGCCGTGCCGATAAACAGCGTGCCGTAGCCCGAGCCGCGAGGCGAACCCAGGTAGAACACGCCTCCATAGACGTGTGACACGCCGCCCAGCTCCATCATCGACCACGATCCGGGCCCACCGGCAATCCCATCAGGCTGGCCGGTAAACGCTGCTCCGTTGGTTCCGTACGGGTCGGTACCCGTGCCCGTCACCTCGCCGAGAACAACGCGAATGTCGGAATCGGGATCGACAATCGCCGTTGACCGCACCGTGAGCTTGCGAGTCGTGATGTTGAAGTGCCATACGTGGTTGTTGGGCGCAACGATCGCGGCGACATTGATCCGTCGTTGGAGAAGCCCACCGTCTGCGCCGTTGGTGAACGTGCCCAGCGTCTGGTCAAACCGCACCGCAACAGCGCCGACACCGCCGTTGGCGACGGAGAAGCTCGCGGGCAAGTTGATCTCGTACGTCGAGTCGCCCAGGTTGGTCCAGGTCAGGCCAAAAAGCCGACCGGTCGGATTCAAATCAACCACACTCTCAGAACCGTTGAGCGTCCACGCGCCGCGCGAGCCCGGCAGAATGTCTTGTAGGTTTTGGAATCGCACGCCAACGGTCGTGCGGATCTTCCGAGAACCCGAACTGCCGGTGTAGTTTCCGAACATGTTGACGATATCGCCGTCAACCAAGGTGATGGTCGCGCCTCCCGCCGACGTATCGGTGAAGGTGTTGTTCCCGGTCCATTGATCAGCGTTGCCGTCGAAGGTGTATGTGGCCATTGTGCTCGCGTCCTTGCGTGCGTGGTGGTTGGGGGATGCTCTACGACGACGCCGATCAGCCGCTCACGCCCATCAGGGCAGGCCCAACGCGGGCGCACGTGCCGATCGCCAAAGCGATCTCGATGATCTCCGCCGCCATGGGGTCGATGACGAGCGTTGACGGTCCCCCAGCGGGGTTGAGCACGCGCGTGAACGCCGGGGGAAGCGAGTTGTCGCTGCTGGCGTTGATCCCAGCCGCCCATCGTGCGTTGGCGTTGAACAGCCCGCCCGTGAAGCCGGTGATGCCGCCAGCCTCGCCGGTGAAGTCAACAAGCTGGGTCTTGGTCCAATGCACCGTGTTCGGGGCGCTGGGCGTCACAAGCTGGTTCCAGAGCGAGATACGCCCCGTGAACGTCTGCCCGAGCGTGCCTTCAACCACGAACCGCAGCGCGAGTAGCTTGCCCTTGAGGGGGGTTTGGGCAAGGTAGATGCCTTGGTTGATGAGCGTCTGGGGTTGAGCCGCGACATCAGCCGTCGGCGCAGGCAAAGCCCCGTTGTACGCCGTGAGCTGGCCCAGGGGACCGGTCAGCGGGTTCCATGGTGCCTGAAGCTGGTTGGCGATTCCGATGGACACGACTTGTTGAAGTCCGCAACTCATGGTGGTGCTCCTTGGTGAGAACAATAGCCCATGACCATTCCAAACCTCGCGCCCCCGAAGCACCTTGCCGACCAGATCCGGCGTTTTGACCAGGCTGAGCAGCTCCGCCACCCCGCCGAGCTGCAGTCGCTCCGCCGAGTGCGTGATTGCACGACCGAAAGCCTCGCCACAACTTTCGGGCGCTACACCCGCATCGGCAGCGCCATGAAGGGGGGCGGGGTCATCGTCGCCAAGCTGGATGGGTGGGTGGCGGTGAGGGATCTCCGCCGTGAAGCGAGCGGGCCGACGCTGGCCGGGGCCGTGGTCCTGACCGAGAAGGCCGGTTCACGCCGTTGGTGGGTGGCGACCCCGATCACCGCGGATGATTGGCGGTGGATGTACCAGGGCCAAGGGTAAACCCTGTACCGCCGCTTTGAAAAGCGTGCATGAAAAAACCCCGGGGGCAACGAGCCACCCGGGGTCTGGAGGAGAATGCTGGGGGCGTCACGCCTTCACGTCGAGCGGGGGGCACTCCGAGCACGTCCCGTCGGCGAACGTCACCCGCTGGCACCGTGGGCATTTGATCATCGGACGACCCAACACGGGCCTCAGCGCAAGATCTGCGCCGCTGTGATCTTTCTTGGGGGTGAGTTGTGCCGGTTGTGCCCCATCCATCGCCCCCTTGGCGGTGTGGAGCGTCGCCTTGGCCCGTTCTTCCAGATACCCGGCGAACGCCTGCAACTCGTCATCGAGCGTCTTCATGGCTTCTGACCGCTGGGCTTCGGGCGCTTCTTGCAGCACGCGGCGGGCTGCGAGCACGACCGCGGCGAAGGCTGGGGCGTCTTCGTACACCTCCCCTTCCTCGGCGGCGATTTGGGCGAGGCGGGCATTGAGGAACTGGCCGTTCATTCGGTGGAATGACGGGTTGGACCCCTGTTCGACCATCAGCGCGTCGGCGAGCTGGTAGAGGGGCGTCAGGGCACTGTTCAGGGCGTCGGCGGCCAAAGCCTCGGTGGCACGCACGATGCGCGTCCCGTCGCCCCACGAGCTTTTCACCCGCAAGGCCAGATCGAAGCTGTGGGCCACCAGAAT
>Ga0315904_10012459_pt1 | contig 10735 bp, 7 predicted proteins | sample LakEriMetagenome_6_FD_203529 | JGI IMG/M metagenome (GOLD analysis project Ga0315904, IMG submission 203529) | Freshwater fungal communities from buoy surface, Lake Erie, Ohio, United States - Buoy 12 MA120 | ecosystem: Environmental > Aquatic > Freshwater > Lake | place: USA: Lake Erie, Ohio... | reverse complement strand
GGTCAGCCATTTAGATACAGACTCTTCAGTTGGGTCTATATCCGATGGGATAAATGCAGCAATTTTCTGATTTACCCCGCGACTAGCGAGGGCATCCTTGATTGCTCTTTCGCGTTGCGCCTTGTTCAAAGACTCGAACTGGGAACGTAGTTCCTGCAGTTCCTTATCCTTTTGCTTGGCTGCTTTGCGTAGTTGTTTTACAAGGTCATTCGACGAATCCGTTGTGAAGTCGTCGTCGTCCTCATAGTCGTAATTGGACATAGGTCCTTCTCCCTTATTGTTGGTTTGCGTAGGCCTCATACCGTTTGGGGAACGCGGTATGGCTCCTACTACTGGTCTTGTTGTCTCTCTGTTAGGCCAGTCGTTCTAACAGCAGGTCTATAGTTGTCCAGCTCGTTCGCGGGATAGTGCGCCTTGGGCTACACCAGAAGTGCCACCAAATGCTGCTTGTTCTCTCCCGACGATACGTTCACGTCGTCGTCGCGCTTCTGGTGCGCCAGTAATTCCGAATACTTCCTGTTCGGCTTGTTCTTGTCCATACGGAAGTTCGTTGTAGATTGAGGCTAGGAATGTTCCACGTCCTGCTACACCGGCAACTTCCCTGAATCCGGCACGAGCTTGTTCACCCGTAATGCCAAACTGTCCGAGTTCTTCTGCTCGCTCGCGTGTTGTTCCAAGACCAGCTTGAGCGGCACCGGCTCCAATTTCAGCTGCAGTAACTTTCTTGCGAATCTGCTCTAGCGCGTTCTTAGGATCGAGAACAAAAGCCAACATATCACCGTCTTTGATAGTATCGCCATAGAACTGACGGATGCTATCTCGCACCTGTGGTGCTGCCTCCATCACGCGCTTTTGACCCAGCATCAGACGATCTTCTAGCTCTACTGGAGATACATCAGACTCAATGAGGCTCTCAAAGGTAGGGTTGGTCCTGTTGGTTCCCTTTGCATAGTACGCCTCTGGTAGACCGAAACGACGCATTGTGTTGGTGTATTGGTCTTCTAATGCCAGGTATTCAGCTTCGCTGATTGCACTCAAGCCCTTATCGATGCGCCTCTTGATAGCTCCAAAACGGCGGGTATAAGCTGGCAAAGAACGAATCTTTATTCGGACCTCAGCGTCAGATAAATCCTGACGTATCAAGTCTCCTAGTTGGTTGAAGAACTCTGGGTCATCAAAACCATAGCGCCTAAACTCTGTGGGCAAAATAGTAAAGGCTGACTCGACACGACGATTCTTGGCCCTAATGCTATCTTCGTGCGCTAATAGAGCGCTTTCTGTGGTGAACTCCCTGCCATCAGAAGCTACATAAACTCTTGGAGTCCCGCCGCCCGTAGGCGTAAAGCCACCACCTCTACCAACAGGCGGGTTTTCTCTGGCTGTAGCAAGACGTTGCTTTCTCGCTTCATTTGCTGCTTTGATTTCCGCAAGTCTCGCAGCTCGTGTCTGGGGTGTTGATGGTATTGACATTGTTACCTCACGAATCCAAAGTCACGAAGCAGGTTCTCGGTCAAGTTAGACATCTCAGTCCTTGCGTTCTCGGTGTACTGCCAGCGCTCATCCTGACGGAGAGCCTTGCGGAAGTCGTACAGGTTCATTGGCTTCTCGCCACCTAGAACACCTTTCGATGCCAGGTCGTTGAGAGTAATCCTGTCTTCTGGAAGTTCTAGAATAGTAGCCATTGTCTTCTTGAATGGTGAGTAGATAGTCTCTAAGTCAACACCCTGATCGAGAAGCGCTCTGGTCCTATCGTCTACAGCCCACGCGTTCTGAGCAGACTTGCGGATAAGGTCTTTGAAGGTTTCGATAGATTCACCCTGGGCAATCCTGGCAAGCCAGGTATCCTTAGATGTAGCAAACTGACTATCGAAGTCAAGGCCGTTGGCTGCTGCGATATCTCGCAGGATGCGGATGTTGTTGCCCGCCGCACCAGTATAAATACCGCCTGCACCGAACTTACCTGCACCAAGGACTGCTTCACGAACCTTTGTAGCATCACCCTCGTCTGCATAATCATAAAGATTTTTTGCAATGATAGTTGCAGTATCATCATCAATCTGAACGCCTTGCGCTCGTGCAGTGTTCTTGACTGTAACAATCGTGCTTGCAAGACCACGACCATAAACGCTAGTTTTATTGAGTTCAGCAAGAGCGGTCTGATAGTTAGGGTCATCTGTCTTGAGAGTCTTGACGAGATCGTCGTACTGGCGCTTATAAAAACCACGCTCACGGATTGGCCCAGAAAAAGACTTCCACCACGTTGTATTCTCTAGTTCACTAAGGAATCGCTCATTGGTGTAATCATCAGTAGGATCACCGACCTTACCGATAGCCTTCTTGAGAAGTGCTTGAAGTTCTGGGTTGGTACGAAAGACCTCATCGATACCGCCATACTTTCCTTTGGCTGCCTCAATGACTGACTCAAAGGTTTCGGCTGGGACTTCTTCTTTACCTTTTCCACCTTTACCGCCTTTGCCAGCAGCACCACTAGTTCCGCCTGTTGTACCGCCAGTCCGTTGTGGTGTCGGCGCAGGGGCTGGGGTGGGAGTTGGTGTAGGAGTCCGAGTGGGGGTTGGAGTTGGGGTTGGAGCAGTAACGCCTCCACCGGTTCCAGCAACTGCACGACCGCCACGAACCTCTGGGGGTCCGAAAGATGGTGTTGTTGGTACTTCAGGTTGACCGCGAAGAGCATTTCTTTGTTGCCTAAGAGCCTCTGCTCTTTCCTGGTCAGCAGTGCTGACTGGTTGATTTGTGTCTTGGCGAAACTTGATGTCGCGCTCTGCTTGAGAAAGGTCACGCTCAGTGTTGTAAATCTCTCTGGCCTTGTTGAGATTCTCTAGAAGAGTGTCTTCTTCGCGCTGCAAAGAATCTAGTTGTCGCTGATATCTTTGCACGGCTTGAGATGCTTGGTTATATTTTCCAGAGTCTTTTGAATTTTCAGCAGATTCTAGCTGTCTCTGGGCAGACTCAAGACTGTTTTCTAAAGCAATCCTTTTGTCTCTATTATTTGACCTAAATCGATCATAAGCACTTTGAGCAGTGTCGAGTTCTTTTTGGAATCTATCGATAGATTTACTATCAGCACCGCCAGCGCCACTAGGCTTCTTTTGTTCTTCCCTTTTTGGCTTTGGTGGAGTAACGCCAAGTGAGTTATACCACTCACCCCAGGTTGTAATACCAGCAGGCGGAAGATACTTTGACCTAAGTCTTTGGAAAGGTGTGATTTCTTGATCCGCTGTGTACTCCTGAGTACTCAGCCATTTCTTGACTTCTGCTTTTGTAGCCATTACGACACACCTAACGCTTGCTTGAAGGTGTCATAGAAGCTGAAGATTCTTCGGGTCTTCGCTTCATCTGTACCACCGAGTTGCTCATAAAGGAAGGCATCAGTATCAAATCCTGGACGTTGGGTAACTGTCGTTACGCCACCAGCAGTAGAAGTAACAGTCTGGCCCATATTCTCAATTTTGTTGAGTTCCTGACGAATCTTCTTCGCATAGCGTCGGGCCTCATCCCTAGAAGCGCCACGACCAAGTAGGTCCTTGTAGACCTCATCAATGCTGCGCTCTAGCGCTTCATCAGTAGGATCGAGACGGTAGCGGGTGGTTTGTGTACCACCAGCACCCTCGCCACGTACTGACCTATCGCGGAGATACTTGGTTAGGTCGTAATCGTTGCCCCTGAAAAACTCTGGGTCTGTTTGACTAAGGTCGCGTACCTCAAGATCGAACTCATCATAGGCCTGGAGTAGTGCATCACGGACACGGATGTTGTACTTGCCAGTAACGGGAACGGAAAATCCTGCATCCCTAAGAAGTTGTGCGGTAGCTCGACGTTGCTCGTCAGCCATATTTCTATAATCACGAGCTATTTGGTCTGGCTGAACTATATTTTCTGGTCTGACAGCAACACCCTCTGGATCTGGCCTAGCGCCAGCAAACTGTGGTGGGCGAGAACCAACAAAGGTAACGGAAGTGATAATGCCCTGATTTTTTGGGCGACCGTATTGTGCGCCGCTTAGAGCAGGGTCTTGGTTTTCCATACTATCCTTCCCTCAAGAAGTTACTGAAGAGAACATCGAATACGCTACGAGCGTTAGCATCCGTAGATGCAATTTGCTTCAACTGGCTAATGGTTGCCTCGCGGAGCAAGTCACGCGATGCAATATCAGACTCAGACCTGGAGTTATAGACCGTATCAATCTGGGTCTTATAGTTCTCGTATAGTCCTATCATCTGGCGAACCCTATTGGCTGCATCAGTCCTAATCGGTTCAGTCCCAAGTAGGCGCTTGAGATCTTCATATGCCGCCATACGCTTGACGTTGTTGGCTGCAGAGGAAGCGAACTCTTCCTGAAGCAATGGGCGTGTGGCCTTGAAGTCCTTGCTCCAAGCATCCCATACTTCCTTGACACGACGCTTCTCAGCGTCAGTACGAGCCAGCTCTAGTTGCTCTTCGTACCTATCACGCTCTGAGTAGTAGAACTGCTTGGATCGAGATACGAATACTTCACGAAGGAAGTCGCCTACTGGCTTGGACTCACGATATCCGTTGTCCTTGAGGAACTCGTAGGACTCCCAGGTGAAGGTTCCTGACTGTGGGATGAAGAACGATGCACCCTCTGGATACTTGTCAATCAGCTTCCTGTTAGCCTCAACCCAGTTTGCAGCCTCATTGCTGGTCTTGAACTGTGCTTGGAATACTGGCTCAGACTCGTTGACCACGTATGGAATCTGCTCTGGATAGAACTTCACCCAGTCTGCCATAGCAGAACCTACGGGATCGGGGTCTCCCTTGGCTGAATACTCTTCAATGAGTTTGGTGAAGACTTGCTTGAAGTTGACTCGACCATTGTCTCGAACCCAGTCAGCCATATCAGACTTGAGGGTTGTGGTTGGGGATGCTGGCGATACGAACCCAAGAAGAAATCGTGTAGCCAAGATACCTGTAACGGTTGCTTTGAGTCGCTTCTGGTAGGTCAGTATTTCGCCTGGTGTGGCATCGGCAGATGGTGTGTGACCACCGGCTTCAAGATAGGTGACTGCCTTACGGAAAGCGGATGCGTATTGGCTATCACGCTCGTCGCGGTTGAGCGCACCTATAAGACGGTTGACGTGTCCTGGTAGCACTGCACCAAAGAATGTCTGCTGCTCGCCAATCTCACCGATGGTGTAGCGCTCCGTGAGCGAGATTTCCTTACCTACACGTGAGATGAATGGGATAGTCGACTCTGCAAAGAAACCAGATATACCGTAGACGGTCTTCATCGTCAGACCAGCAAGAGGTCCAGAGAAGGTTGGTAGCCACGACTCAGGGTTTGCAGAAGGCGTCAACATACGGATACTAGATCCGAACTGGAGTGGCATTGGTGCGACGAACTTATCGCCAAGACCAAAGACATTGAGGGCCTTTACCATCGCTCCATAAACTGGCGCTACGCCTGGGTAGATAAAGTACGGCTCACCTTGGTCATCTCTTTGGACGAATCCTGAGTGTGAGATACCTTCGTAGGTTAGCGCAATCTTCTGCAGACCCTCTGGGTTGTACTTGACCGTTCGGTAAAGACGTCGATATGCGTCTTCGGTAGCACGATAAAAACGTGCAAAGTTACGCATTGACCAAGCCATCTGGGTACGGACTGCTGGATTATCCACGAAAGCAAGAACGCGCTCTACTGCCAACTCTTGCGATAGTTGGATAACGCGACGCGTAGCCTCTTCCTTGCCTACCTTTGCAGTAAGGTCATCTAAGTAGCCTTGTAAATCCCTGCGGATATTCATTGCCGCATCGGTAACAACCTGGTCACGTGAGAAACGTGCGTTAGCATCTCCCAACCAATCCCAGAGGCGGGTATTGAGATCAGAGATCACATTGCCAGACTGCGATGCTGGTATGAAACTTGGTCCAACGATCGTCTTAGGTACATCTGCCGCTGCGGTCGGTAGCCACGATAGACTGAAATCTTTGAGGTTTACTTTGAGATTACCAGCAGGGTCAAGAGTAACCAACTTATCAAGTAGATCATCATTGATGCTACCGTCAGCTTTGCCTATCATCACCTTGAGATCATCAAGGATAACCGCAGCGTGTTGGCTGCTAGTGTAATTAGGGTCTAAGACATAACGATCAAAGCGATCACGTAGCTTCCTGATAGCTGGGGTATTGTCTAAGAAGTCAGACATCTCAGCAACAAAGCCAGTGCTATCGCCACGCTTGAGGTCAGAAGAATACTTCTTGAGAAGGGTCATACCCTTTGCACCAATAGGGTCTTTGCCCTTGGCTGCGATCTGGAAAGCCCAGGCCAACTTACCCTCTTGTGAGATAGGGCTAAGTTCTACGAAAGAATTATAGGCCTTCTTGTAAGCCTCTCCATCAATCTCAAAGTCAATGACCTTACCCTTCCTGCGAGCAACCTTGTTGACGCGAGAGAAGAAGTCATTGCCTGTATTGAAGTTGTAAGCACCCTCAGAGGCTGCTGAAAGCAATCCTTGGTAATCGCCATAGACTGCAAACTCATAGGTAAACTTGTCGAAGTCACTACCAAACGCACCCTTTTGAGCGTCTCCGAACTTATCGCGTAGAAGCATCTCAGCAAATACTTGACGCTTTGCTTCTTCGCGCTCAATGGTATTCTTGTATGACTTACCAGCGACCTCATCCCAAGTCTTTGTTGCTGCGTTGTACTCAAGGAATTTACCATCATCAATGGCATCAAGGCGAGCAATGAAAGCAGCCTTCTCTTCCTTGAGAGAACTGTTTAGATAGCGATTGACAACACCTAGATTGAGTTCCTTAGACGCTGCCCTTGCTCTTGTTGCTATGCGACGGGACCTAACGACATCATTGACAGAGCGGATAGCGCCACGTCCGTTAGCTAGATAGAAGAGATAATCCTCGATAGCGTTACGAACTGGGAATCGCGGTCCTGCCAGTGTACCTGTAACGAATGTCGATATGGCATCGTCTGCTGCCTTGGAGTATTGCGCTCCCCAGATACTGGAGATGACTCCATCTCTAGCAGCAAACTTATCAAGTTGGTCTGGGGTAATAAAGGCTAGTCGATCAGCAAGCTGATACTCATAGACTGCAGAGTCAAAGCCTGATGGAGACTGCGATGGGATACGACCTGCTGGATTGTTGGCGTCAACAACACGGTTTGTGTAGACCGCATCACGACCTACAGTACCTAATGTATCAAGCAGTCTTCGACCGCCAGCGGTCCCACGAAGCCCGCGTAGTTCACCGACTGCGCTTTGTAGGCCAATGAACATCTGTCGCTTCTCAGCGATGTTGGCTGCCTTGTACGCGTCAGCAACGATACGTGATGAGTAACGTCCATAGACTAGACGGGCATATCGCTCAAACGCGATAGCAGATCGTGGGTTGGCAAAATCCCCCAAAGTCTGCATATCTGGAATCAAAGCAAACTTGCGAGTAAAGTTATCAAGACGAGCATTGACCCAAGGAATCGAAAAACGCTTGAATTGCGGAGCTGCTTTGATGCGCTCTGCAGTGGCTGCACCAGCCTGGATAGCGTCAACACCTTCACGGCCCATAATGGACTCACGTGCGGCCTGGAGAGAGCTAACGCCACGAGTGTCGGCCTCATCGAATACAATGTTGCGAAGGAAGTCGGTGCTATCTTTATTGAGGTTGAAAGTCCTAGAAGTCTTGGTGTAGAAGTCTACCCTTCGCTTGCGAAACTCTGATAGACGCGGCGATACCTTGATAGTAAAGCCTGGTTGTCCATAGAAGATAGGCTCTACACGCTCTGCGTTAGAAAGAAAGGCTTTGGCTGTGTCAAGATCAAGAACACCCTTGAAATCGGAGTCTGCGAACTTGATAAGCTCGTCAGCAACTCCGCTCTCAGTCATACCACGATTGAGCCTATTGAGCTTGCCTGTGACTTCACCAATCTTCTCTGCATTTTGAGAAGTGCGAGCAGTCTTGAGTTCTGCTGCAGTCTTGGTGTACTCATCCCAGAATCGAGTAATACCACGATCCCTGAAAGCAAAATCTACCTTAGAGGCATTACCAATAGTCTTATCGAGAGCATACTTACCAGCAATATAACCCTTACGGGCCTTACCTAGAAGAAGTGTTGGGTCCAAGAAGATACGGAAGGCTGCATCTGCTGTACCTGAAATCCAGGTGTAGAGACCAGACTTACCTTCAAGATCTTCTGGCAGAAGTACTTTTGCAATGTCTCTACCAAAAGAATACTTTGCTGCGTTGACCTTGGCTACTGCTTCATCAAGCAGCGGATCGCCACCCTCTTTGCCAGCATTGAAAGCAAGACGCTTCTGCTCTTCATTCTGAGCATTGGCGATAATCTTGTCTTGTGGAATACCCGCTGCGATCTGCTTGGCTACCCAGATACGGTCAACACCGTACATCGCAGTAGCCTTCTGGATGCGGTCTGGATTGAAGACTTGCTCGCCATTAGCGCCGGAGCGTTGCCACGCATCGGCAGGGTTCATACCCTCTTGTACTGCGATACTTCCGGTGCGATAAGCACGTGTTACCTGATCTGATAACCAGCCAGCAGTCTTGAAGATAGCTTTGACTGGCTCAACGATAGGGCGCGAGATGATATATGCGGCCTGACCAATAACTCCACGTCCTGGAGTCTCTGGGTTTGCTACATCAAAGAACTGATTGAGCGCTTGTTGCTTATCTTGATCGAGGTTCTCGTATTCGGTTTGAGCAACACGAGGAGGTAGGTTAGATAGCCTAATATGCGTTGAATACATATTGGTCAACGCATCAATCTTCTCCATTTGAGAAGAATTGAGATTGGCTCTTAGAGCTGCCTGCTTGATGTTACCTTTATTGAGGTCTTGTGACATCTACAGTCCCCGCGATACTGCCTGCTCGTATAGCGCCGCTATCTCCCCATTCGTATCGTATGGAAGCATTTGTGCTAAAGCCTGTGAAAGAGATTCTTCTGCATACATTGAGCGCATAGCAAGAGCGCTGGAATCAGGTCCTGCACCAAGATCGATACCTGCAGTAATCGGCTCGTCTGGTCGCTGTGATTGAGCAAGGAGAGGAGTTACCTCTGCAAGCGCTGTGCGTGGGCGACCCAATTTGGGGTCTGCTGCCCCACGAGTTGTTGCGGTAGGAGCGCCCTGCATAATCTCCTGCATCTGCTTGCGCTCGCCATATTCTTGTGATGGTGGCAGATCATTGCGAACAGAGAACTTGCCTGGACCAGCTGCCCCAGCAACTGGGTTCATTGGCTCTGCCATTAGTCCTCCATCTTTTCTAAATCGTTTGTAAACTGCTCCCACACCGCATTGACCTTGCTCTTGCGTACTGCGTTATATGTGGCGAGTTCCATCAAATCTTCTGTAAATGCGTGTACTGATGATGCTATGTTGTGTAACAACCCTGCTCCTACTACGAGGAAGTCAGCAGGGGTAACTGAGCGAGGCACGTCATCGCTTCCTGGATCGTACATCGCTCAGTCCCTTCTAAAACTAACTAGGCCTTCTTGCCCTTACGTCCTGCAGGAGCCATTCCAAAGAAAACCTTGCCACCTGCTGGCTTGGCCATATCTTTCTTGCCTTCAGTCGGCTTCTGCACAGGAGCCGCTGCACGGCCACCCTTCTTCATTCCCATCATTTTCCACCTCCTCTGTTGGATTATGCGCCGCCGATTGAGGCGAGCAGTGTTGCTATGTCGGGACGAGTTGCACCAGCAGGGGCCGCTCCACCAGGGGTTTCTGGAGTTGGCTGCGAGGCAGGGGCGGGGGCCGCACCTGCTGGTGACATCTGTGCTGCCATCATCATCTCTTGTGGCGCTGGCTCTTCTGGAGCAAATGCCTTTTCGATGATGGTCTCTATTTGGAGGCCCTTTTGCCGACCTTTGATAACTTCAGCAATGCGGCCAATGATTTGAGTAGGGTCTTGTCCCTGCGCTGCCAGTGCTGGTATAGCCTGGGCGTACTGAGAAAGAGCAACACGAAGAGAATCGCGCATCTCTTCGATATCAACCCTTTGTTCTTCTTGTGTGACATTCAACTCCATTGGGATCTCGCGGCGTACATAGTCTCGTGAAACGAGTTTGTCGCTACGCATCTGGAGAAGTGCGATGATAGCGCGGTTAGGGTCCATACCAGACATAATGCCGTAGCGCACATCTACGCCGTACTCACCCTTGATGTCGCGTGAAGGGATGTACTTCATCGTGTATGGAGTTCCGTCGTCTACACCCTTGATCTCCTTGGTCATAGAACCAAAGACCTTCTCGTCTACCTCGAAACAAGCGGCAGTGAGATCGGTGAAGAGACGTGCAAATTGTGCTTGTGCTGAACGCACCTGTGTATCAAAGCCAGCCTGGAGTGCTTGGACTCCACGACCTGTGATGATGGAAGCATCAAGGTTTCCGCTACGTACTTCTGGGTAGCGAGCGCCTAGACGAAGTTCACGCTCAAGAACGCCAGACTCGGTGAATACACCTGGAGGAAGTTCTAGCGGTACGCGCCTGATTGCCTGGGGATTGGCAGAACGCATAATGGCGTCAGGACCTAAAGCAAGTTCCTGAACATCCTGAGGGATAGCGATAGGCGCTTGGATGCTCTTCTCTGCTGCTTGGATCTGCAAGACAGCGAAACGCGCACGTGCAAGTTGTACCGCTAGAACATCATCAAACTGGCCACGTGCTTCGCCATCAATGGAGGAGCGAACGGCTACACGCGCCAGGCACTTGCCAACAGGATTAGGTGTATTGG
>Ga0315904_10012458_pt1 | contig 10735 bp, 9 predicted proteins | sample LakEriMetagenome_6_FD_203529 | JGI IMG/M metagenome (GOLD analysis project Ga0315904, IMG submission 203529) | Freshwater fungal communities from buoy surface, Lake Erie, Ohio, United States - Buoy 12 MA120 | ecosystem: Environmental > Aquatic > Freshwater > Lake | place: USA: Lake Erie, Ohio... | reverse complement strand
CCGACCTGCCGCCGAGCCTCGTGGAGCGGTTCGTGGGCTCGAGCGGCCGCCACCTCCTCAAGATCTACGGCCGCGGCGACATCTGGAACTTCGACGCGCTCGAGCGGTTCGTGACCGACGTCCGCGGCGTCGACCCGCAGGCCACCGGCAACCCCCTCCAGGCCTACGAGGCGTCGCTGGAGATGAAGCGGAGCTACGAGCAGGCGGCGGTGTACGCGCTCGTCGTGATCCTGGCCGTGCTCTGGCTCGACTTCCGGAGCATCCGGCACGCGCTGCTCGCGGCGCTGCCGCTCGCCCTGGGGATGGCGCAGACGCTCGGCCTCATGGGGCTCGTGGGCATCGACCTCAATCCGGCGAACCTCATCGGCATCCCGCTGATCCTCGGGATCGCGGTCGACTATGGCGTGCACGTGGTGCACGACGCGCTCGAGCGGCCCGGTCCCTACCGCATGAGCGCCTCGACGGCCAACTCCGTGCTCGTCGACGCGCTGACCACGATCCTCGGCTTCGGGGCCCTGATGGTGGCCAGCCATCGGGGGCTCGAGAGCCTGGGCCGCGTGCTCACGCTGGGCGTGACCACCTGCACGCTGACGTCGCTCGTGTTGCTGCCGGCCTTGCTGGCGATGCTGCGGCCGGGGCGGGCCGCGGATGCCGCGGGGGACGAGCCCGACGCCGACGCGGAGGACGACGACACTCAGGCGGCAACCCCCCGTCGCCTGGCGGCGTGAGGGGCCCTGGGCCGCTCGAAAGCAGCCTTGTGGCGGTTCGTGCGGCGCGGTACTTCCCCTCCCCACCCGTCGCCGGTGCCTCATGCCACGCCTCGCCTGGATCCTGTTCGTCGCCGCGTGCCTGCCCGTCACGGGGGCCCGCGCGCAGGCCCCGGCGGCGCCGGTGGAGTTCGTGCTCGAGGACCAGTTCAAGAACCGCCGCGAGACGGCCCGCCTGCGGGGCGACGTGGTGGTGCTGGTCTATGCGGAACGATATGGCGCCGAGGCCGCGGTCGATCTGGGCCGCCGTCTGCACGTGCGGTTTCATCCCACGGCGGCGACCGCAGCCCCCGAGCAGTGGGCCACGCAGCCGGTCGTCGCGCCGGCCGGTTGGCCGGCGGGCTTGCGGCCGCCGGACGTGCACGTGGTGCCGGTGGCCTGCGTGCCCGAGGTGCCCAAGGCGCTGCATGCCGTGGCCCGGTCGCGGCTGCGGAAGGAGTCGCCGCACCTCTCGGTATGGCTCGACTTCGACGACGACCTCAAACGGGCCTTCGGCATGGTGGACGGCGCGCCAAACACGGCCGTGGTCGACACGGCGGGCATCCCGCGCGGCGTGGTGCCCGGCGTGCCCGACGAGCGCCGCTTCGAGGAACTCGTGGGCTTCATCGACGGCCTGCGGCTCGCGGCCCGGCCGGGGCCCCGTGTGGCCACGCTGCCCCCCACCTCGGCCATGCCGGTGCCGCTGCCGGCGGCGCCGCCCGCCGCCGTCGTGCCGGCCGGCGGCATTCGCTAACGATCAGGTGCGGCCGCGGTCCTTGAGCCGGCGGCTGGCCCGCTCGAGCGTCTCGCGCTCGTGGGCCGACAGGCTCGAGGAGCCGGAGCGGCTGATCTTCTCCAGGATCCGATCGACCTGCTCCTGGAGCGAGGCGTCGTCCTCCGCATCGTCGGGATGGAAGACGCGGAAGCGCCCGCCGCCGCGGAGGCGGCGCCACCCGGACAGCCTGCCGGGGAGGTCGCCGAACCCGGCGAGGTTCCAGCCCCGCCACGCGTAGAGCACGCCGAAGGCGGCGCCGGCGAGGTGGGCGATGTGGGCCACGTTCGTGGCGAGGGAGGTCGTGCCCTGCAGATCCCACACGACGTAGAGCACGCCGAGGGCCCACGCCGGCACCGGCAGCAGGCCCCAGAGCAGCACCGTCACGTGCGGGAAGTTCCAGATGAACACGGCGAGCACCGCCGTCACTGCGCCGCTGGCGCCGATGAGCTGGGCGTTCGCGCCGCCCGTCGGACCAAGCGCCACGCTCGCCAGCCAGGCCAGCCCCGCGACGACGAGCGCCACCGCGTAGAACCGCAGGAACTCGGCCCGCCCCAGGAGGTCCTCGACGGCGCGGCCGAAGAACCAGAGCGTGAGCATGTTGCCGATGATGTGCCAGGGGAGGCCGCCTCCGCGGGGCACGGCGTGGGCGAAGCCGTAGCTGAGGAGCTCCCAGATCCGCCACGGCTGCCGGGGCAGTTCGCCATGGAGGGCGAGGAGGTCGTTGAGGGACGCGGGCTCCCGGGGCCCGACCATGTTGGCCACGAACACGGCGACGTTGGCCACGAGCAGCGCGGCGACGGCGGTCCACGACGAGCCGGCACCGAAGCCGCGCGAGGAATAGCCGCGATCGTGGAATCCCATGGGGAACGGTCCCGGGGCGTGGCCGCCGAACGAGGCGGCACGAGCCCTCATGGTAGGGGCGGCGGCGCGGGTCGGCAAAAGCCGGCCTCCTCCGCGCCTGCCGCCCCCGCGCCGGGTGTGCTAGATTCCCCGCGCGTGTCCGGCGGCGCGGCGGCACGCATCCGGCTCATCCGCGCCATCGGAGGACAGGCATGGCGACGAACGGGCCACTCGGCCGCAAGCTGCGGATGGGGATCGTGGGGGGCGGCCAGGGATCGTTCATCGGCCGCGTGCACGTGACGGCGGCGGTGCTCGACAACCGCGCCGCGCTCGTGGCCGGGGCCCTGTCGAGCGACCCGGCCCGGGCGAAGGCCAGCGCCGCCGACTACGACATCGACCCGGGCCGGGCCTACGCCTCGTTCCAGGAGATGTTCGCCGCCGAACGGGCGCTGCCGAGCGACCGGCGGATCGACTTCGTGTCGATCGCCACGCCGAATCACATGCACTTCCCCGTGGCCAAGGCGGCCATCGAGGCGGGCTTCCACGTCGTCTGCGACAAGCCGCTCACGCTCACGCTCGCCGAGGCGGAGGAGTTGGCGAAGATCGTGGCGAAGTCGCCCGTGGTGTTCGCCGTGTCCCACAACTACACCGGCTACCCGCTCGTGCGGCAGGCGCGGCAGATGATCCTGGCCGGCGAGCTCGGCGAGATCCAGGCGATCCGCGCCGAATACATCCAGGGCTGGCTGCGGACCCGGCTCGAGAGCGAGGGGCAGAAGCAGGCCGCCTGGCGGACCGACCCCACGAAGAGCGGCGCCGCGGGCTGTTTCGGCGACATCGGCACCCACGCCTACAACCTCGGCCGCACGATGACCGGCCTCCTGCCGGAGTCGATCAGCGCCCACCTCAAGACCTTCGTGCCCGACCGTCCGCTCGACGACTACGGCCACGCCGTGATCCGCTACGAGAACGGCGCCCTGGGCACCGTCACCGCCTCGCAGATCAGCCACGGCCGCGAGAACGACGTGCGGATCCAGATCGACGGCACGCTGGGCAGCCTCGAGTGGCACCAGGAGGAGCCGAACAAGATGCTCGTGCGGCGCAACGGCCAGCCGCACATGCTCTACACCCGCGACCCCAACGCCCCGTTCATGAACGACGCCGGCAAGGCCGCCTGCCGGCTCCCCTCGGGGCACCCCGAGGCCTTCTTCGAGGCCTTCGCCAACGTCTACCGCTCGGCCTTCGACGCCATGGCCGCGGCCGCGACGGGCGGGACGATCGAGAAGAAGGACACGGTCTATCCCAACATCCACGACGGCGTGGAGGGGATGTATTTCATCGAGCAGGCGGTGGCATCGAGCAAGGCGAACGGCGCCTGGCTGCCGCTCAAGCACCCGCTGGCCCGACGGTGAAGACGCGCACCAGGGAGGCGCCGGGGGCGAACGGCGGAGGAGCCTTGCGATCGTTGCTCGGAACCAACGTCGCCATCTCCACGAGGCGCAGCGACGATCGCACGGCGACGGAGCCGTTCGCCCCCGGCGCCGGCGCCTCGAGCCCCTTGCTCAGGACCGACGCCACGGCCCATCCTTGAAGGAGACCCGCTGACATGCCCCCCACCGAACCGCGGTATCTCGTGTTCGACATCGAAAGCGTGGCCGACGGGGCGCTCGTGTCGCGGCTGCGATACCCCGGCGAGGACCTGCCGCCACAGAAGGCGATCGCCCGCTACCGCGGGGAGCTCCAGGCCGAGAACGGCAAGGATTTCATCCCCTACACCTTCCAGCTGCCCGTGTCCCTCGTGATCGCCAAGCTCGACAAGAGCCTCCGGCTCTTAGACCTCGTGACGCTCGACGAGGAACAGTCGCGGCCCCACGAGATCGTGCGGAAGTTCTGGGAGGGCTGGAAGCGCTACAACCGGCCCCGGCTCGTGTCGTTCAACGGCCGCGGCTTCGACATGCCGCTGCTCGAACTCTGCGCGTTTCGCTACGGCCTCGAGATCTCCGACTGGTTCGCGGAGGACGCGCGGAACTTCGACCAGCCCCGCTACCGCTACAACACCGCCGCCCACTTCGACCTCCACGAGTGGCTGACGAACTCGGGCGCCTCGCGGTTCAACGGGGGGCTCTCGCTGGCGGCGAACCTCATCGGCAAGCCGGGCAAGACCGAGGTGGCCGGCCACATGGTGCAGGACCTGTGGGACGCCGGAAAGAAGGCCGAGATCCACGACTACTGTCGGGCCGACGTGCTCGACACCTACTTCGTGTTCCTGCGGAGCCGCGTGGTCGCCGGCGACATCGATCTCAAGCGCGAGGCCGCCCTCATCGACGAGGCCCGGGCGTGGATCGAGGAGCGGGCGCAGACCTGCCCCGGCCTGGGCCGCTATCTCGCCGCGTGGGGCGAGTGGCAGAGCCCTTGGTGAGCCGGATCACTCGGCGATGGCTTCCTTGACGAGCTGGATGAAGTGGGTGGCGCCGAGCTCCGCCGCCTTCTTCTCGGCCGCCTTCTTGTCGGCATATTCGAACATCGCCAGCCGCTTCATGGCCGGGCTGAACACGCCCCAATAGGCCTTCATCCGCGCCTCCTTCACGGTCTTCTTGCGCGACGGCTTCTTGGCGGCGGGCTTCTTGGGCTCCTTGACGGCCTTCTCCTTCTTCTCCTTCGCGGGCTTCTCCTTCTTGGCCGTCTTGCCCCGGGCCTCCGCCGCTTCCGCCTGGGCCCGCAGTTCCTTCCGGTTCACGACTTTCCGCGCCATCTGTTCGCCGCCGTCCTTCCTCGTGGGTGTTCGTCGATCGCCGCCGGCCCCGGGCCCGCGGCGGCGGCAGTATACCGGCCGGCCCCGCCGCCGCACGGCGCACCTATACTTTCCGTGATGCCAGCCACCGTCGCCCCTCCCGATCTCGCCGCGCCGTTCCCCGCCTACCGCGGCCTCGACGACGCCCTGCTCGCCGAGCGGATCGAGGCCGTCCGCCGCCGCATGGGCCGGCGGCTCGTGATCCTCGGCCACCACTATCAGCAGGACGGCGTGATCGCCCACGCCGACTTCCAGGGGGACAGCTACCAGCTCTCGAAGAGCGCCGCCGAGCGGGCCGACTGCGAGGCGATCGCCTTCTGCGGCGTGCACTTCATGGCCGAGACGGCCGACATCCTCGCCAACCGGCCGGAGCGGGTGGCCGCGCGGGGCGGCCGGCGGGTGACCGTGGTGCTGCCCGACATGGCGGCGGGCTGCTCGATGGCCGACATGGCGGCGATTGATCAGGTGGAGGACGCCTGGGCCGACCTGGGCACCGTGATCGACACGACCGACGTGACGCCCGTCACCTACATCAACTCGGCCGCGAGCCTCAAGGCCTTCTGCGGCCGCCACGGTGGGATCGTCTGCACGTCGAGCAACGCCCGGGCCGTGCTCGACTGGGCGTTCGCGCGGACTGGTCGGGTCTTGTTCTTCCCCGACCAGCACCTCGGCCGCAACACCGCGCGGACCATGGGCATCCCGCTCGACGAGATGTGCGTGTGGAATCCGCACGAGCCGCGGCTCGGCGGCAACGAGGCCGGGCGGCTCGAGCGGAGCCGCGTGATCCTCTGGCAGGGCCACTGCAGCGTCCACGCGATGTTCAGGCCGGAGCACGTCGACGCGATGCGGGCCCACCTGCCGAACGTCAAGGTGCTCGTGCACCCGGAGTGCTCGATGGAGGTGGTGGACAAGGCCGACCTCGTGGGCTCGACGAGCTACATCATCCGGCAGGTGGAAGCGGCCCCGCCGGGCACGACCTGGGCGATCGGCACCGAGTTGCACCTCGTCAAGCGGCTGGAAAAAAACCACCCGGAGCAGACGGTGAAGTTCCTCTCGCCGGTGGTGTGCATGTGCGCCACGATGTATCGGATCGACCTCGCCCACCTCTGCTGGAGCCTCGAGCACCTCGAGCGGGGCAAGCCCGTGAACGTGATCCGCGTGGACGACGAGACGGCGAAATGGGCCGTGACGGCGCTCGAGCGGATGCTCGCGGTGGCGTGACGCGGCGCCGTGTGAGACCGATGGAAGCGCCGGCGAGGGGCTGCCCGTATCGTCTCGCCCGGACGTTCGCTCCGTCGACCAATCCGCCTGGGGCGGATCGGTGCCCGCTGCCCTCCGCTCACTCGACGCCGGCTCGACGGTACGGGCAACCCCTCGTGGTGTGTGGCTATGACCGTAGCGAAGGCGGGGTCGCGGGACGAGGATGCGGAGACTGCGGCGCTGGCGAGCCTGGATGGCGAGCCCGCGGTCGAGGGAACCCTCGCGCGTTCCCTCCGACCGCGAAAGCCGCCGAGGGCCCGGAGGGCCTCGCCGGCGCGATCCACAGCGAACTCGTACCGGCCCTAAGCCGAGCGGGTTGGGCGCGAGCGGTCGAGCACTCACCCACCGGCCAACTGCGCATGCAGCGCGACGAGGGCGCGGTGGCGGTCGCACCCGCGGGCGAGCGTGGCCACCGACGCGGGGTGCGGGGTGAAGCGGGTGGGCGTGCCCGAGGCGTGGGCCGCGAGGAAGTCGGGCCAGGCGGGGGCCTTGCCCGTGAGTGATGCGTCGCGGTACTTCGCGAGCAGCGCGGCGCCGTAGGCGGTGCCTTCCACGGCCGCGGCGGGCACCACGACCGGCGTCGCGAACACGTCGGCCAAGAGCTGGCCGAGCGCGGGCGTCTTGGCGAGGCCGCCGGTGAGCACGATTTCCGAGCGCGGAAAGCCCTGCGCTTCGAGGGCGTCGCCGCCAATGCGGAGGTTGAACATCGTGGCCAGGAGCATCGCCTTGGCGGCGTTCCCGGGCGTGGCGCCCGCGGCATTGATGCCCACGAGGCAGGCCGAGCCGCCGCGGGACACGCCCAGCCCCGGCTCGTCGTCCATGAACGGCAGGGCGGCCAGGCCGCCGCAGTCGTCGGCCGCCGCGAGGACGAGCGGCATCAGCGCCGCGAAGGCTTCGCCGCGACCGCCGCCGTTCATCGTCCCGAACATCTCCACGACCGCGTTCATCGCCGTGGTGCCGTTGCGGAGGAACACCATGTTGATCGGTCGGCCGTCCACCGCGCGAAAGTGGTCGATGCCGCGATCCACGCCCTGGAACGGCCGGTCGCCCACGGCGTTGGCGCAGACGCTCGTGCCGAAACTCACCGACACCATGCCGGGCGAGCCGATGAGCGAGCCGGCGAGTGCGGCGGGCTGGTCGCCCTCGGCAGGGGCCACGGGGATGCCCTGCGGCAGGCCGAGGAGCGCCGCGCCGCGGGCGTCGAGGATGCCGCCGTCGCCGCCGGCGACACGCACCTCGGGGAGCAGGTCGCGGAAGGGCGGCACGCGCGGCGCCGTCGGCAGGCGGGCCACGAGGGCGTCGAAGTCGGCGAGCAGGCGGGCGTCGTAGTCGAGGCCCTTGGGGGCCATCGGGAACATCCCCGAGGCGTCGCCGATGCCGAGCGACCAGGTGCCGGTGAGGAGGTGCGCGAGCCAGCCCGACGGCGTCGTGATCCGGGCGACCCGTGCGGCCAGCTCCGGCCGGTTGCGGATCGTCCACAGCCAGCGGGCGACGGTGAGCCGCTTCGGAACCTTCACGCCGAAGAGCTCCGTGAGCTCGTGCCCCTCGGCCTCGTTGCGGCCGTCGCACCACAGCCGCGCGGGGCCGAGCGCCGCCCCCGCGCCGTCGGCGAGCACCTCGCCGTGCATCTGCCCCGAGATGCCGACCGCGCGGACCTCCATCTCGACGCCCGCGAGCTTCCTCCGCAGGTCGGCCATGGCGGCGGCCAGCGCCCGCTCCCAGTCGCCCGGCCGCTGCTCGTAGCACTCCGGCGCGAGCCCCGGCACCATGTCGTAGGCCCCGTCGCCATGCGCCAGCACGCGGAGCGACTCGTCGGCGAAGATTGCCGTCAGCCCCTGCGTGCCGGCGTCGATTCCCAGGTATCCCGGCACGCGCATGCGAATCCTCCTTGCGACGTGCGGCAGCGACGGCCGCAGCAGACGCTTGTATAGCCGCGCCGCGCAGGGTCAGCCAGCGTCCTCGACCACCTCGCTGCCGGTCGCGGTGCGGCGGCTGAAGAGGATGCTCAGCGTGCGCAGGAACGTGTGCAGGCCGGCGTCCTGGATGGGGAGGATGTGGGCCGGCTGCCCCGACTCGTTGTGGTGCGAGTGCCAGAGGCCCGGGGGCGTGACGAACACGGAGTGCGGCTGCCAGTCGAACCGCTCGGGATCGCGGATCGCCCCGGTGGCGTCGAGTCCGCGGCCGACGAGCGTGTAGCAGCCGGGCCGCGCATCGACGACGAGGTCGACGGCCACCGACTGATGCCGGTGAGGCGCCTGCACGGCGCCGATCGGCAGGATGCCGAGCATCGCCCAGAGCGTGTGGGTGAGCGTGAGGGTCTGGGGAAAGAGATGGTTCGCGAGGAGCACGCTTAGGCGGTTGGCGCGGGCGCTCTCCGGATCGGCCCGCACGGCGTCGAGCGCCGCCCGTATGGCGTCGCGGCGGTAGAGCGTCGGCTCGAACCGTTTCCGCACCGGCTCGGCGCCGAGGTAGCGGAGCAGCGGCGCGTCGTGCACCCAGTAGAGGGCGGCGTCGGCCGCGGCCAGATGGGTCGCCGGACTCCGGGCCGGCAGCGTGAACAGGTCGCCCGCCCGCCAGGGGATCTCGGTGTCGGCGAGGCGGGTCGCGCCGGATCCGCGCATCACGAAGAACAGCTGGCTCGTGGCCGCGGCGTCCGTGGCGACGGCGTCGCCGGGCCGTACGTGGATGAAGCTCGCGCACAGTCCCGGCGTGGTCGCCGGCCCGGGGCAGCCGAGCGCGAGGCTCGCGTCGAGCGGCACGATCCGCGTGGGCCCGAGTTCGTGGAGCTCGGCGCCGAAGCGGGCGCCCTGCACTGGCGGGAGGGCGCCCTCGGCGAGGGGATTCGAGGCCCGCCGGTAGTCGTGAAAGCGGGCGGCCTCGGTGAGCCGGTCGAGCGTGTCGGTGTCCTCGTGTTCCGCGGTGGCCATGAAAAAGCTCCTGCCGGGGGTGGCTGTCAGGCGTTCCAGCGCACGGTCGGGCCGTCCCCGAGTCCGCGCGTGCCGCAGAAGGATACGTCGATGCCCAGGGCCCGGGCGAGGGCCGCCTTGGCGAGGGCCGCGCGGTCGGCGCCGGCCGCATCCCGCGCATAGGCGACCTGCACGTGATTCGCCTTGTGGCGGGCCATGAATTGATCGCGCGACGCGCCGTAGGTGACGGCGTGCATGATCGGCCACTCCCGCGTCGTGGCCTCGAGCCGCCGGCGGGTCTCGTCCGCGGGGAGCTTGACGACGGCGGCGCGGCCGATGTCCATGCAGAGCTTCTCGGTGCCGCCCGTGCCATCGACCCAGATCCGGCTCCAGACGATCTCGCCGGGCCTGCTCACGCCGGCGAGCGTGCTGCCGCCGAGCCGGAAATACATCGGCGGCTGCCGGAAGCCCTCCGCGCCTTTCCAGCCGTCGATGAAGTGCGCCGGCGGCGCGCCCCCAGAGATCTCGAACACCCACACCCACTGGTCGGTCGTGCCCGAGCGGTCCCAGTCGCCCCAGCGGACGTCGTGGAGCGTGGTCTCCACCGGCTCGCCGAGCGCCGCGTGAACGCGGTTCGTGAGCAGGCCGTCGAGGCCGGCGCACTCGTCCACCTCGTTGAAGTGCACGAGCGGTTTGCCTTTCCAGAGCACCCGGGACGAGTCCGCGGCCGTGACGGGGGGACGCTTCGAGTCGTTGAGCATGCCTTCGACCAGGTCGCTCGCCGGCAGGAGATCCTTGAGGCCCTGTTGATACTGGATGCCGATCGCTTCGCAGCCGTGGCGGTCGGCGATCCGCAGGGCGGCCACGTACATCCGGCACTGGGCGAGCACCTGGGCCCGCGTGAGCTCCGTGGCCTCGTCGCGGCCGAAGTGGAACCGCATGCCCGCCTGCTCGAGCCAGCGGAATACGCCCCGGGCCTCGGCGTCGGAGACGAGCGTGGTCTCGTGATAGAGCGCGCTCTGGCTGAGCCGCTCCTTGAACACGCCCGTGGCGTGGAGGAGGCGGTCGGGGATGATCGCGTTCTCCATCCCCATGCAGCCCTCGTCGAACACGCCGAGCAGGGCCTTCGTGCGGCGGAGGTCGGCGGCGAGCGCCTCGGCGGCCTGGGCGACGGCCCGCGGGATCCGCACGCGGTCGATCGGCACGACGTGGCTCGCGTCGTGGTGCACGGCACGGCGGTCGAGCCAGGCCCGCAGGTGGCGGTCGAAGCTGGGGTTCGAGAAGTCGTCGGCCCAGAGCGTGGCGTAGGGCACGCCCGCCTTGGTGAGCGAGCCGTTGAGGTTGAGCATGCCCACGAGCCCCGGCCACCGGCCCGACCAGTTGGCCACGGTGAGGATCGGACCCCGGTGCGTGGTGAGGC
>Ga0315904_10012456_pt1 | contig 10737 bp, 23 predicted proteins | sample LakEriMetagenome_6_FD_203529 | JGI IMG/M metagenome (GOLD analysis project Ga0315904, IMG submission 203529) | Freshwater fungal communities from buoy surface, Lake Erie, Ohio, United States - Buoy 12 MA120 | ecosystem: Environmental > Aquatic > Freshwater > Lake | place: USA: Lake Erie, Ohio... | reverse complement strand
TGGTCAGCACCATCGGTTACAATGAACTCACGCTTGCGAAATTTGTCGGAGATGGTCTCCACATTGCCTACCTTGTAAGCAATCCCTTTGAATTTAAACATATATATTAATTAAAAGATTACAGAAATAATTACCGCAATACATATTACGATAACGGCTATTACAATAGCTAAGCTTGCTAACTCAGCGCGACCTGCCTCTTTCTCTAAAAAGTAGACATGGTCAGTGATTACCTCGACCTCGTCAGGGTAGAAGACATACTCCTTCTTATTTATTGTAACGTAGTACAAATATTGCTTCTTATAGCTTTGGAATACTTCGCCAACATACTTGTCGAGCTCGTCATAACCACCATTAGTTAACAAACGTATCATTGGTTCTTGGTTTTTAAATAGTCAGTATACCACTTAGCATACTCAATGCTGGCATCTAATGCAGCGTCCATCACAGCTATCTCATCGTCAGTCAGCGTGACCTTTACAATAGTCGCGCGCAGTTGATCAGGAACGTCACCCATGTAGTGTAACGTAGGCTCGTCCCATTCATTGAGCAAATCTTCAGGCGTGTCGCTTAACATATATGCCACCTCACCATCACGCCAATCAAGACCGGTCATCTTGCGTAACATAAATAAGTAGCTCTTTATCTGCCAGTCGTAACCGGACTCTTTGACTTTCTTCTGAGCCTTGCTCTCCAACTTAGGGAACGTCTTCTTAGACCATGGGCTCTTGATGTCAATCACCTTGAGTCTCTTTTTGTCGGCGATGTCAGGGTGACCACCCAAGCACTTATACGACAGCTCATAGAACTCATCACCCTCAACTAGCTTCTTGTAGTCAGTGAAGAAGATGCGGTTGTACAGCTCAATCGAGTCGTCCTCAACGCGCGTACCCTTGTCAGTCTCACGGCTACCAAACCAATCTTTATATTGGTATGTAGACTCGTTGATGATGTCCTCAATGATCGTCTTGGCGCCATCACTTAGCGTAGGCTTAGCGTCACGCTTAGCGACCAACTCATCACGCTTGGCTGCTTGGATTTCAGTTAGCTTGACCTTGGCTAGTAGGCCATCAAGAGTAGCGGACTGAACCGGGGTTAAACCCCCGGTTGCGCCCGAAAATATTGCTGAACTATTGGATGCCCTTAATTTGATCATGTTGCGCCTGGTTTAAATTAAAATCACTAGTTAACTTCTCAACAGTTGTCTTACCGTCCTGTAACGCCTGCAATGCTTTGGCAAAACGAGCGTCATCAAGGGTTGGCTTCTCCTGTTTAGGCAATGGACGTGTGCTGAAACGCAAAGCATCAACCATACCCTGTGGACTCTTTACCTTCTCAACAGATAGAACAATCTGCTTGCCGATGTAGTCGTCAGGGTTGAAAGACCCGAAGAAAACTTCTAGTCGCTTAAAGTTTGAGCGATTGGCTACCATAGCCTTCTGAAATTCCTTTAGCTTGATGAACACCTTGTCCTCCTTACCCATCTCTCCGACCATAATGTCTTGAAAGATTTTCTCGATTGTAACGATTCGTGGCTCGTACTTGCCATTGACCTCTAAGTCCCAGCTACCTAGATACTTATTGTCCTTCATTAAATTTCTCCAGTGTGACATGTTAATTAAATTTGAACAAAATTAATATATTTCTTTTTCAATTCCAAGTATTGCTCGATAATTTTTTTACGCCTATCGAGGTTAGCTTTTGATACCTCATCAGCAAGTTGATCCATCATTACTCTACAAGCTCCAGCCTGAAATCCTTTGGTCTCAAATATACTGTATTGATAGTCATTTACTAATGTGAAGTTGTTACCCATTACATTGTAGATGCGAAAGGCTCCATCGTGGAGCCTCTCGATCTTGACACCCATGTCGATATAGTATTCACTATTGTTTGTCTTCCATGGTGTCTTTGTTATATCACTCCACGCCTTCATACTCTAGAATTACATACTCCTCAGGAAACTCAATTGGCTCATCAGATAAGAACCGAAACCAAACTACATACCCGGTTTTAGTTCTGGTTACATACACAATGTAAACAAACCCCTCCTCTCTGTGGAAGTAATTAAACAATGGGACATCAATATCATTTCTGTCGATGTCCAGTGTATGCATCTTAGCTCCATTGTACTCAAGTGTGCTAAGTGCTATTGACATGGCGGTATTCATGTCATGAGCGGTAGTGTAAAAGTTGCCGTCGCTTAATACATTGTAATCAAAACGATCGGGCTTCCATTGTGCAGCTATGCCTTGAGTCAAGGCCATAAGGCCACTGAAGAACATTACAACAACCAATGGAATGCCTACGCTTGCGCGGACAATTGTGTTGTTAATCTTGGCGACATGCAGTAACCCTGCATATGCGCCTATTGAAATGATAGCATACATAATGTAAAGTATAAAAAGATAAAAAACATTGCGACTCCCATTACCCGAATCGCTAGGTATTTAGATATGCCGAATACATACATCAGCAGAAATGAAATGGCTAGTTTAAGCATAGTTTCTCAATTTTAATTTGTACTACAGCCTGATCAATTGACTTGATAGGATGACTCGTTATAATGCAACACAAATCAAGAGCCCTGCCCTTATTAGTCGCCATTAACTTTAGCTTCTTGCCGTTCTCTAAGGTTACGATGTACCTCTTCAAGACTGGCGACATAGATGATGGTGTCTTCATTGATTTTAGATTTAGTGATTGCCTCTCTAATACTACGCGCCTCAACCGTCACACCAGTGCACAGGATTGGGCTAACGTGGTAGCACACGTGATAACTACTATACCTCATAAATGATAAGCCCCCATAATAGTTTGACTACTCGCTTCTTTGGTTTCTGCATCGACTCAAACTCCTGCTTGATGCGACTTAAGTGACGCTTGCTCGGTAAACCCTTGACCCATCGGTATCGAGTACCCTTGGTCTTTTCAATATAACCCAACTTCACGCAGATGGTGATTAGGTATTGGCTTACTCTGTGCTTCGAGCGCATTTCTTGCAACTTGAAACCATCGCTTAAATACATGTCCTCTAAGACCGTCATGTACTTGGTCTGCATTCTTTCGTTCATCATAACTTTATAGATATTCCGTGTAATAAAAAATGGATGAGTATCTCCCTGTCATCCAAACTCAGGGATATTGATAAGCCGATAGTCCTACCGGCTGGCCAACTTTCAGTTATTCTTATCTGCATCTAAAATAGTTTTAGTTGGTTAAATGTTACCTCGCCTGACATAATGCGCTCGGTGTCCTTGTCAATTATATCAGCAAACTCAATCTCACAAAATGTACCACAGTCTGGGACTATCGGTGGCTCATGTCTGCCTTCATTTGGACCTAAGTCTTTTAAGAACTTACCCTTGATGCAGCTATTTCCAATTGACTGCTCCAACTCAGACATCTTTTCAAATGTATCCGGGAAGTGCTTGCGGACATGGTTCCAATAGCCCTTGCCTCCCTTAACGCATCCAATGCAGTTATTATTGTGGAAACCTAAGTTATACATCTCAGGTAACGCAATGCCATTACGCATCAATAACTCAGCACACTGCTTCTTGGTCATCTTACGATCAATTAATGGATACAATGGCTTGGCTTGAGGATACTGCTGAGAGAATCTAATCGCACGATTAACCTCCTTCTTTGAAAACTCAAAGCCAAATATCTGCCCGTCGTAGTCTATCTCCTTTTCAATTGCATACCTTACGTTTTTCTTTAACTCCAGTGTGCACCTTGCGCCTGAGGGGCCGTTGATGTACCTGGTCTTCTTAATGACCTCAAATTGGTCCAAATATTTTGGACTGCGCCGGCGAATTATTTCCTTGCCGTACCACTTCTCACAATCATCTATGAATCTCTCGTTGTCTTTGTGAGCTGAATCAATGACCATGTAGTACAACTCAACGTTGTCTTTACCATACTTGTCTAGTGCCAACTTGCACGCAACTGCAGATGTTACTCCGCAACTAAACCATCCTATCTTCTTCATCCTCTTTAAGTATTGTTAGTAACGCATCAGCCATTCTTACGGCCTCTATAGCTATTCTTCTAGCTTCGTCGATGTGTAAATTTTTCTTGTTGTCGATTAATGCTTGCATTGCCATTGCTGCAATTTGTTCTCTCTTGTTCATAGGTTGTCATTTAGTTCATAATAATACGCCTCGTCTAGAAACTGCTCGAAGGCTAGCAGTTGGCCTTTGGATAGCTTGGCCTGCATCTCCCTGGCGATCGAGTGCTCGTTGGCCTCGATGTGTTGGCAGATTTGCTCGAAGTATTCGTCTATGTCGTTGTATCCGACATAGTCTAAGTCATGTTTAGTTATCATTTGGAAAGTATTTAGGTGGTACTACAATAAAGTGATTGACGCAAAACACATTTGACGTTTCCAGAGTTACAACTCTGAAAGGTATTTTATTGCGCTTGAGCTCAGAAATTTTTGCCTCAAGATTTTTTTGGGCGTTTGGGTATGGGCTGTCGTCCCATCCACCAGTGTCAGGCTCGCAGTGAATGGCGTAGATTGGCTCGCGATATCCTCTCCATCCATCCAAGCGGACGTAGCGCATCGTCATGTCGAATGCAGTTCCGACATTGTCAAGATAAGTTGGCGGTGGTGCGCCCTCATGAACTCTAGTCATATCACCATCCCACTCAGCTCCATTCAAATGTGGTTTCTTTTTGTGTGAGTAGGCCGTTGTGTTTGGCAATTGGTTTAGCCACTTGTTGGTCGTCCTGGTTGGCCAACCTGCGTTGGATACATATAGCCCATCCACTTCGTGGCGTGCTATAAGGTTACCGAATAGATAGAGCGATTGGCCGTCCGTTTGGCCGTTCCCTTGTTTCTTCTTTTTGCCGTCAAGGAATGATTGAATTACTGCGTTCATGTGGATAGATATTTAAGAAGTGAAATAATTGTACTAACTCAGACTCATTTTTAGCCGTCTTGAGCGGTGTTCGGAATTTAAGATACCAGTGTGTGCCGAAATTGTCCCATGTCATCTCGTCTGTGAACTGGGACTCTAAATACATGCGGAACTTCTCGCGATTCAGACAAACAAGTTGCCTTACTGTCGAGTTCTTGTTCCATCGTTGCGACTTGATTGAGTCGTTTAATAATTGCCTGTAACGTAATTTTAATTTTTCCATAGTATAACTTTTTAGGCTATAAAGTTATACAACTTTTCTTGATGTTTGTCGGTTTTATGCTAAAAACAATGTCAAGTTTGATTGGTTTATGTCAAGATTTAGGGTGTTTGTGTTGATTTTATGTTGATTTTTTCCCGTCAAATAAGGAAAGTGTTGAAATGTCAAGTTTTTTCCTATTTATTTAGAAGGAAAAAAAATAGTATAACTTATAAGTATATATATAATATAAGCTTTTTTTCTGCCACTATGGAGAAAACTTTGACATTTTGACATAAAAGAGGGTTAGATGATTGTGAATCAAGTAGTTATGCGTTTAAAAGTTGACATACGGCCGACATAAAACGACATAACTTGACATTTAGCACTGGGAATCAGGCAGTTAGTTGACATACTCCTTTATGAAGTAGTTTATTAGGCCTTTCAGGTCTAATGAATTGGTATACTGACTGCACTGAGTGGCATACCGGCCGTTTGGTTTGACGATTACGTTGCCATCGGCAATCCATTCTTTTAATCTACTGCTAAGTCCCATGGTTGTAAATTTTTAAAGTTGATCAAGTGTCTTTCCTTTATTGTCTTCACGATGAACTGAGCCAACTTCTTGTTGGCAGTTGGTTTGTCAATCTCTCGTGTGCCAATTGCCTGGACAACGTCACGAGGTAGCATATTGAGCAGACGACTGCACACCTTGACATCTTGGCCTAGGTAGTAAGACTTGTTGCGATAGACTAGCGTCCAATAATGGAAGCCGTAGCTGTTTGTGATTTCTATTCTCATGGCTTATAAAATAAAATGTATTTGTTAACTGATTTGAATTGTATCTCGTCTCCTACTACTGAAATGATGAGGTCCTGCTCACGTTCCATTTCGTCAACGATTCGTTGTACCTCTTTGTCGTCAGGACATAGGTCAAACTTAGCGTATGGATTCTTTTTTCTCCATTCGGTGTTGGCTTCGGTAGTAAATACATAGCTACCCTGACAACCGCAAGTACAGCCTTCAGTGTGGCCGATGTATACTTGCTTTACATTTTGTAGTTTGATTTGAACGTTCATGGCTATATTTCTTGGATGTATACTTTAATTGATTGGTCAGGCTCCTGGACGTAGAAGGATTCGAACTCATCAGTGTAGGTCTCAGTAATTGAGTCACGGGTGATGATTTCTTGCCTGATTTCAGCGAAATGTTTATGGGCATCTTCGAACGTCTCGAAGTAAAAGTGCTCGTTGTAATCCATACAATCGAACGTGTGGTGAACTGCGAATTTGTACATGGTTTCTAGTTTTCGTATTCGTTACCTTCTGCATCGTAGTAGCAGTCGTCATCGATTTCTTCCCATTCGGTGTAGTAGTAGTAGTCTTCGTTGTAGAAGAACTCCAGTAAGTCGTCTTCGGTATCGCAATCTTTTGAGCTGTTGCCGTTGCAATCTTCCCAATCAAGTTCTCTGAGGTGAGTGATTAGGTCATCCTTACTGGAGAAATACAATTCGCCATCACCTACTACATATCCTTCGTTGATGCCTTTGCCGGTAGCATCACACCTTCTTGCAAATTTTTCCATGATTTCTAGTTGTTATTCCAAACCTCATCGAGTTGGTAACCATAGGTCACTAACATAAAGTTTAGGTAGTTATTGAAATGATTCTTGTCACTAAATTCTTTAGTAACATAGATGACTTGACACCATTTATTTAGGAACTTTATCTTGAGTTTCATATTGACATTCCGTTTGTTTGACCTGTGATTACTTTGTATAAGGCGAATGCTACTGCTACACCTACTGACGTTCCCATGATGAGATTGAACGCCCTTGCTAAAAAGATTACTGCTTTCATGTTATTGTATTTGAGGGTTAAGATTCCAAAAGTTGTCTGCACTGAATGTTACTTCATCGAAGATAATTTCCCAACCATGATTGGTGTAGCTTCTGCGATGCAATTTGTAGCGGATGTCTTGGCCACCGAAATGCAGTTGGTCTACAGTTACCAACGTCCCATTGATAAGTGCTTTGAATGTTTTGAGAGTTGTCATAGCTTATTAAATTGTTTTGTAATTACTTGTTTGTTTTCGGTTAGGAATTTTACCATGCATTCGTATTCACCTAGATTGCTATCATTGTATTTTGAAAATTCAAAATCATTAAACAAATCATTGATGAATTCATGCATTACATCATATTCGCACTCTAGGTTTATAACCACGTCGAATAACTTTGAGAATAAATAAAATGAGTAGTTCATGGCTATCTATATCTAAATGGGATTAATAACTTGCGTGTCTTAACTAACACACCTTCCTGAAAAAAGCCGATGATTTCGTAACGGCCTTCGATTCTGATTACTCTAGTTTCCATAATTTTTTGATTCCCAGGCATGGGTTTATAGGTTAGTAAAAATATCCTTGTGATTCGCATCTATCTAATGGAACATTTATCCATTCTTGTGGTACTTCGTAAATGTTTGGATGAATTGCCTCAGGCTCTTCGTAGTACAATTGGATGCCTAGATTTCTGAGTGTTTCATACTCTTGGTCCGGGTCGTTGTCATCGTTGAAAAGGTATCCGTTCATCTCTGCAATTAAGATAAAGATGTCGATGCCACCAAATATGCCGTATCCTTGGTAGTTGTGCTCTACATACTCGTTGCCATTGTCGTCTACAAGTACTACTTTGAAAGCTCCTTTTGAACTGTAAACGTTACTAATTGAGCGGTTAGTGTCGGTTGTTTTGAAACTGAAAAATCCCATGATTTCTATGTATTAAAGTTAGTGGTGCAGTGAGTGTCGCTCTCATTAATTAGTCATTCTAACTGCACCTAATGCTTGCATGCCACGTGAAACTGCATGCCCTCTTTTAATCTCTACAGGCATCACCATTTGGCCTGTGATTTTAACGCTGACCACTTGAGTAGTGTATCGAGCGCCCCGGCTTTCCGTAGTCTTTATACTTTACGCACCGGCCTAGTGTGACTTACCTAGTTAGTTTATAGTCTTACCAATATGTCAATGAACTGAGCTTAGAGCTGTGTAGCAGACCTACTTTGAACCGACTTACCGCAGTGAGCTCCCCGAAGGGCACCTAGTAAGGCTTTATCGTTTGGGTCACCTTTAGTATACTGATTCGTCATCGTAACGCCTAAGGGCTTGCTAGTAAGAAGTGTCGTTGTTAGCTCGTTTGCTTGATACAAATATATGTCAACTATTTGGATTGTGCAAACAATTTGAACAAAAATATTCACTTTATATGCTAATTTATATTCATTCTAAATAAGAGACACGTTTGTCTAACGGATAAATGCTTTAGAATCAGTAAGTTACGAACTACATAACGCCAATAGGCCTTATGTATGTTTGATATGTAAAATGAACGATGGGTGCAACCCCCTCCCTTCAGGCGCGCGACCAACCGCTCAAACGAACGAACGGCAGGCCGTCAGTCGCCTGGGAATCGCGCATATTCGATTGGTCTCAAAGTCTATTCTATTTAACATAATGCAAATTATAAGACATGCCTAGCGCGCGACATGACAAACGGCAGTAAGGCCTGTAGCCCGTCTGCATTGGTCTCCATGACAAACGGGCAGGCCTACCGAAAAGCCAAAAAATCCTGCCGAAAAGTTCGAAAAGCAGACCCCCCGGGGTCAACTACAGATCGTTTCCCCTGCGCGCCGGCTCGCGCGGATTGGGGGTATTACCCAAATACTCCATATATCTAATAATCCTTATATTTGTACCATGACAATACTAATCGTCCCAACATTCGGCCTAGCGGTCGGTATAGAGATCTTTCCGGCAGACGTTGACTACAAAGTGAATGAGTTGGTATTAAATGTGTTACTTTTTAAAATCGTTATACAATGGCAGTAAAAATGCGAACAGGTCGTCAATCGACCAAAATAGTAGACCCAAAGACAGGCGCAAGGGCAGCCGACCCTGAATTCGTGGGCGCAAGAACAACTCATGGTGGTACTGGTACTAGTTGGCCTGAGGTAAGAAAGGAATATCAATCAGGCAAGAGAAGCGCACAATTTAATACAAGATCAACGCCACCTGAATTGAAAAGCTATCTTACTGGCAAGACAAACAAACTTAGCGAGGACTTTGATGAGCCCGAGGTTTCAACTTCTGGTGATATCCGTTATACTAGAACAGCGAAAGAGGCCAAGTTGCCGGTTGTTGATTCCAAGATGATGCAAAAGATGCCAACCAAAAGAGCAACCATTACAGCTCCAAAAGGAAAGTTACGTCAATCTATGCCAACGGTAGAGAAGCCTGTATTTGAGGCTCCAGCAGCTACACGTCAAAAGACCAAGACTAGCGCGGCTATGACTGGTGGTGGCAAGAGTGGTCTCACTAGAGCTACTAATCCAAAGGGTAGTTTGGGTGCTGCTAGAGTAACTACAACAGTCAATAAGGCTGGTCGTGGTTACAATAAAGAGGCCAAACAATTTGCTGCATATGCTAACCCAACTGCTAGTGGTACTTACTTAAATACTGCGTCTAAGCCTGAGATCATGCGCATGCGTGCTGAGTCAAAAGGTATTCAGAAGCAGTATCGCAAGGAGGGCAACAAAGAGGGCGTTCAGATGATGCGCTCAGAGGCCAAGCAGTTAAAGACAGCTGGTAAATTCGCTGACAAGTTGTATGAAAAGGGTGGCGGCAAGTACTTCAAGGGAAGTATGGTAGACCAATACCGCAAGTCAAGATAACATTAACCCCTCCAAGCGAGGGGTTTTTTCATTATAATTAGACCAATACCACAAAATATACTATTTTTGTGGTATAAATCTAATAAAATGGTAGTAAAACATGTACATTTAGGCGACGAAGGTCGTAAAAAGCTCATTAAAGGCATCAAAACGATCGCTGGAGCAGTAAAAAGCACATTAGGTGCGCGAGGCCGCACTGTTCTCATTGAGTCAGAGAACCATGTGGGCGGCATTACGGTGACAAAGGACGGTGTAACGGTCGCTAAGTCAATAAATCTATTTGATCCGGTTGAGAACTTGGCCGTTATGATGGTCCGACAGGCTGCTGAGAAGACAGCAACCGTTGCTGGTGATGGCACTACGACAAGTGTTGTGTTGGCTGAGGCTATTGTTGATGCGGCTTCAGATGTTTTAACATCTGACGACAACGTGACTGAGGTCATCAGAGAGATTAATCAAATTACTGACAAGGTTGTCAGTAACCTAACCAAGCGCTCAAAGAAGTTATCTGGCAAGAAGCTCCGCGATGTAGCTTCAATCAGTGCAAACAATGACACTGAGATAGGTGGCATGATCGCTGACGCGTTTAGTGAGGTGAAGATGGTATCAGTTGAGAACAGTAAGGACCACAACACATATGTTGAGGTGATTAAGGGTATCAAGGCTGACCGTGGTTGGACTAGTCGTCACTTTATTACTGACTACAAGCGACAAGAGGCTGTGTTGGAGAACCCATACGTTCTGATCACTGACCAAGAGATCAGTAATTTGTTAAACATTGAGAGAGTGCTACAGCATGTTGTGGCTAACAACAAGCCACTACTTATTATTGGTGAGCTTACCCCTGCTGCACTTAACACGTTAAACATTAATGTTGTTCAGGG
>Ga0315904_10012454_pt1 | contig 10738 bp, 7 predicted proteins | sample LakEriMetagenome_6_FD_203529 | JGI IMG/M metagenome (GOLD analysis project Ga0315904, IMG submission 203529) | Freshwater fungal communities from buoy surface, Lake Erie, Ohio, United States - Buoy 12 MA120 | ecosystem: Environmental > Aquatic > Freshwater > Lake | place: USA: Lake Erie, Ohio... | reverse complement strand
GAGCGACTGCTCGAAGTACTGCTCGCCCGCACCGGGCGTCTGCCAGATCTGGGCGAAGTCGTGCCACACGTAGTCGGGGTGGAAGAGACCGAGCACGTCGCACACCCAGCTGCGGAACAGCTCGGGGCGCAGCGACACGGCACGCATGCCGATGCCGCCGCCCCAGTCGTGCCCCACCAGGTCGACCGGACCGTGCTCGGCGACGATCGGCTCGACCACGCCGAGGAACCAGTCGACGTACTCGTCCTTCGTGGCGCCGAACCCGTCGGGCACCGGGCAGCCGAAGCCGGGGAGCTGCGGGGTGACGACCCGCGAGGCGTCGAGCGACAGGTGGGCGACGAGTGGATCCCAGATCACCGGGGTCTCGGGATTGCCGTGGAGGAGCACAGCGGTCATGGCGAGCATCCTGCCAGACCGGCGCGCGACCCGAGCGCCGCAGCGTCCCGGCTCAGCGGGCGTTGGCGTTCCGCAGCAGCGATCCGGCCAGCACCCCCGTGTGCTCGCCGTGCTCCATGAACATCCGGCCGTTCACGATCGTGCAGTCGTAGCCCTCCGCCCCCTGCACGTACCGACCGGCGCCGTTCGGGAAGTCGAACCGGTACACGGGCGGCGGCAGACGCAGCGCCTCGAGGTCGATGACGTTCACGTCCGCGAACGCACCCACCTGCAGGCGGCCGCGATCGCGGATGCCGAACAGATCGGCGGTGTCGCTCGTGAGCCGCCGCACGGCCTCCTCCAGGCTCCAGCGCTGCCGCTCGCGGACCCAGTACGACAGGAAGAACGTCGGCTGGCTCGCATCGAGGATCTGCCCGACGTGCGCGCCAGCATCGGCCAGGCCCAGCGTCACCAACGGGTCGTCGAGCATCTCCTCCACCGCGTCGAGGCGCTGGTTGAGGAACGGGTAGCTGAGCACCAGCGCGCCGTCGGTCTCGAGCAGCAACTCGATGAAGCACGCCGCGGCGCAGATGCCGCGCCGGCGCGCCTCGGCACCGAGCGTGTGCTCGGGGTCGAGGTCGTAGCGCGCCTCGGCCGAGCCGTTGCGTCCGCGGTTGACGATGTGGAGGTGGTCGACGTCGACCGTCGGCGGGTGCAGCTCGGCCTCGTCGATCAGCTTCGACCGGAACGCCGCGTCGCGGATCGCGACGAGCTTCTTGCCGTTGCGCATCTCGCGCAGCGACCGCCATGCGGGTGAGCGGTCGAACGGTGTGCGCGTGTCGATGCTGAACAGGATGCCGACGCTGCGCGCCGTGGTCTGCGGACGCAGGTTCGCCCCGCGGGCGTTCTCCTCCTTGGCGAAGCCGATCACCCGCGCGTAGAGGTCGGGGCGGCTGTCGTGCTGGGTGAGTCCGAAGCTCACCGGCCGGCCGCTGCGGCGGCTCACCTCGCCCATCCACGCCAGCTCGGCGCGGGTCTTCGGCACGTCGGCGTCGTCGCGCTCGCCCTCGCCGATCCGGCTCGCCGACTCGAACACACCGGCGCCGTGGCGGCCGAGCACGTCGGCGAACGCGTACAGCTCGTCCGGCTGGGCGTGGGTGCCGGGCACGGGACGGCCGTCGGGCACCTTGTGCAGGTAGGTGCGGCTGGTCGAGAACCCGAGCGCACCCGCCTCCATCGCCTCGCGCAGCAGGTCGGTCATCGTCGCCAGGTCGTCGGCCGTGGGGACATCGGTGCCGAGGCCCCGATCCCCCATCGCGTACTGCCGCAGCGCGCAGTGGCCCACCATGCCGCCGACGTTCACGCCCTTCGGCAGGCGCTCCATCGTGCGCAGGTACTCGCCGTAGGTGACCCAGTCCCACGGCAACCCCTGCAGGATCGCGTCGCGCGGGATGTCCTCGACGCTCTCCATGAGCTCGGCGAGGTACTCGCGGTCGTCGGGCCTGCACGGTGCGAACGTGACACCGCAGTTGCCCATCACCACGCTGGTGACACCGTGGTAGCAGCTGCTCGAGGCAACCGGGTCCCAGGCGAGCTGCGCGTCGAGGTGGGTGTGGATGTCGACGAAGCCGGGGGTGACGATGCGCCCCTCGGCGTCGATCTCACGGGCGGCGACGGTGTCGATGTGCTCGTCGACGGCGACGATCCGGTCGCCGACGATGCCGACGTCGGCGCGCCGTGCGGCGTCTCCCGTACCGTCGACCACCGTCCCGTGTCGGATGATGATGTCGAAGCCCTGCATCGCCATGTGCCCCTCATGGTCGCGAGTCGGCACAAGGTAGGCGTCGAGCTCCGACCGCGTCGAGAGGCGAAACCGAAGATTCTGTTGCAATTTCTTGACGGTCGCTTAGCACACTCACGGACCGGAGTGGTGGATACCGCGATCGCGCGGAGCGTGAGGTCAGAGCGAGGTGCGCAACGACCAGATCTCGGGGAACAGCACCACGTCGAGCATCGCCCGCAGGTAGCCGACCCCCGAGGTGCCACCCGTGCCGCGCCGGAACCCGATCACGCGCTCCACGGTGGTCACGTGGCGGAACCGCCACAGCCGGAACGCGTCCTCGAGGTCCGCGAGCTCCTCGCCCAGCTGGTACAGGTCCCAGTGCCGGTCCGGGTCGCGATACACCTCGAGCCACGCCGCCTCCACACCCGGGTGTGCCTCGTAGGGCTGCGTCCAGTCGCGCTCGAGCCGCTCGGCCGGCACGTCGACGCCACGGCGAGCGAGCGCTCGCAGCGACTCGTCGTACAGCGACGGGCGCCGCAGCGCCGCGTCGACGATCGCGTGCAGCTCGGGGCGGTGCTCGTGCGGCTGCAGCATCACCGCGCTCTTGTTGCCGGCGGCGAACTCGATGCAGCGGTACTGCCAGCTCTGGAAGCCGCTGCTGCGACCGAGCGCCGGGCGGATCGCGGAGTACTCAGGCGGGGTCATCGTGGCGAGCACGTCCCACGCGTGCACGAGCTGCTCCATGATGCGGCTCACCCGCGACAGCATCTTGAACGCGCGGTGGAACTCGTCCACCGCGATCGCGTCGGTGGCTGCCGACAACTCGTGGAGCATCAGCTTCATCCAGAGCTCGCTCGTCTGGTGCTGGACGATGAAGAGCAGCTCGTCGTGCGCGTCGGACAGCGGGTGCTGCGCGCCGAGGACGGCGTCGAGGTGGAGGTAGTCGGTGTACGACATGTCGGCCGAGAAGTCGAGCTGCGCGCCGTCGCGATCGGTGCGCAGGTCGCGCTCGCGGTCCGCGTCGGACGGGTCGGACGGGTCGGACGCGTCGGACGCTCGGTCCGCAGGGTCGGGGCCGTCGGGCGGGGTCACCCGCCCATCTTGTCGGACGCGGCGGTGCCGCGGCCCCGGCGGCGCCGGATCAGCCGTTGCCCCTGCCGTTGCCGCCCTTGCCGTTGCCACCAGCCCGGGCGTCGGGTTGGTCGCCTCCCCCGTCGCCATTGCGTCGGTGCGAGCGCGCCGCCGCGTCGACGAGGTTCGACGGCAGCACGTCGTCGTGGGCGTGACGCGCCACGTAGCGACCACGTCCACCGGTCATCGAGCGCAGCTCGATCGCATAGCGCACGAGCTCGCGCGTCGGCACGTGCGCGGTGATCACCTGCTCGCCGTGATCGGCGGCGGACGTGCCCATCACCCGTCCGCGACGCGCGGTGATGTCGCCCATCACGTCGCCCTGCACCCCGGCGGGCACGGTGACCTCCAGCAGCGACACCGGTTCCAGCACCACCGACCCGGCGCGTGCCAGCGCCTCCTTGAGCCCGAGTGCGGCGGCGGTCTTGAACGCCATCTCGCTGGAGTCGACGCTGTGGTACTTGCCGTCGTAGCACTCCACGCGCACGTCGACCACGGGCAAGCCGTGCACGCCGCCTGCCGCCATGGCCTCCTCCACACCCTTCTGCACCGCGGGCACCAGGTTGCGCGGGATCGCCCCGCCGACGACGGCGTCGACGAACTCGAAGCCCGCGCCGCGCGGCAACGGCGACACCCGCAGCTGCACCACGGCGAACTGGCCGTGACCGCCGCTCTGCTTCTTCAGCTTGCCCTCGACGTCGGCCGACCCGGCGATGGTCTCTCGGTACGGCACGCGCAGCGGCACGATGTCCACGTCGACGCCGAACGTGCGCGCGAGACGTTCGATCGCCACGGTGACGTGGGTGTCGCCGAGGCCGCGCAGCACGGTCTGGTGCGTCACCTCGTCGCGGTCGACGGCGAGCATCGGATCCTGCGCCTGCAGCCGGGCGAGCGCGCTGCCGAGCTTGTCGTCGTCGGCCTGGGTGCGCGGCAGGATCGCCACCCCGTACTGCGGCACGCAGGTCCACGGTGCCTCCACGCGCACGGGCGTGCCCTTCGGCGCCAGCGTGTCACCGGTGCGCACCGACGCCAGCTTCGCGACCGCGGCGATGTCACCGGCACCCACCTCGGTGATCGGCAGCTGCTCCTTGCCGCGCAGCACGAACAGGCTGTGCAGCCGCTCGTCGGTGCCGGTGCGGCTGTTCACCAGGTGGTCGTCGACCCGGACGGTGCCGCTCAGCACCTTGAACACCGACAGCTGGCCGACGAAGGGGTCGACGATCGTCTTGAACACGTGGGCGAGCGGCTTCGCACCCTTGTCGGCGAGGACCTCCACCACCTCGTCGCCGGCCAGCACCGTCGCCGGCCGGTCGAGCGGTGACGGGCCCAGCTCGCACACGAAGTCGGCGAGACGGTCGAGACCCACGCCGGTGGCGGCGGAGCCGAGCAGCACGGGGAACTCGAGGCCGTCGAGCACCTCGTGGCGCAGGGTTCGCTCGAGCTCGGCCACGGTGAGCGTGTCGCCGGACAGGTACCGCTCGAGCTGGTCGTCGTCACCGGCGACGATCTCCTCCACCACGGCGTCGTGCAGGCGGTGCTCCTCGTCGGCCACGTCGGCGGGCAGCGGTTCGGTGTGGTGCGTGCCGCCCGGTTCGTACTCGAAGGCCTGCTCGCTCAGCACGTCGGCGATGCCGTGCAACGTGCCGGCCTCGCCGAGCGGCAGCTCGAGCGGCGCGAAGCCGGCGCCGAACGTCGCGCGCAGCTGCTCCAGCACGGCGTGGAAGTCGGCCCGGTCCTTGTCCTCCTTGTTGACGAACACCATCCGCGGCAGCCGACGGCGCACCGCTGCCCGCCACAGGCGTTCGGTCGTCACCTCCACGCCGTCGACGGCGCTCACGACGAACACGGCGAGGTCGGCCACGGACATCGCCGCCTCCACCTCGCCCTCGAAGTCCGCGTACCCCGGCGTGTCGAGCAGGTTCACGCGGTAGGTGGCACCGTCGCTCGCCCGCCAGTCGAAGGGAGCGAACCCGATCGAGAGCGAGATCCGTCGCTTCACGGCCTCCGGTTCCGTGTCGAGCACGCTCGTGCCGTCGTCGACCCGGCCGGCACGGGGCACCACGCCCGCTCGTGCCAGGAGCGCGTCGGCGATCGAGGTCGTACCGGCGCCGCTGTGGCCCACCAGGACCACGTTGCGAACCCTCTCGGTGGCGAGATCGGCCATCTCGGACACTCCTTTCGCTCATCACCCGGTGCGGCAGCGTGCCGCGGGCGACGTGACCGACCGTACCCCTGGCCGCGACACGCCGGGAACGGACGAACGTCCCGACGCGCCCCCAGCGGCGTGGCCAGGGGCGGGTGATCGGGGCCGGGTGATCAGGGCCGGGTGATCAGAGCAGGCGACGGTCCGCGGCCCAGGCGGTGAGCTCGTGGCGGTTGGAGAGCTGCAGCTTGCGCAGCACCGCCGACACGTGCGTCTCCACGGTCTTCACCGACAGGTGCAACCGGGTGGCGACCTCGCGGTACGTGTAGCCGCGGGCGATGAGCCGCATCACCTCCTGCTCACGCGAGCTGAGCAGATCGAGGTCGGGGTCGCTCGGCGCCGGGAGGTGCCCGGAGAACGCGTCGAGCACGAACCCGGCGAGCCGCGGCGAGAACACCGCGTCGCCCTCGTGCACGCGGCGGATCGCGTCGACCAGCGCCGGGGCGTCGATCGTCTTGGTCACGTAGCCGCGGGCGCCGGCGCGGATCACCGCGACCACGTCCTCCGCCGAATCACTCACCGACAGCGCCAGGAACACCGCCTCCGGCCAGTGCGCGAGCACGCGCTCGATGATCGTGCGGCCTCCTCCGTCGGGCAGGTGCACGTCCACCACCGTGACGTCCGGGCGCATCGCGAGGACACCGGCGACGGCGTCGTCGACCGTGCCGGCCTCCCCGATCACGTCGACCGCCTCACCGATCTCGGCCTTCACGCCGGCGCGGAACAGCGCGTGGTCGTCCACCAGGTACACCCGCATCACGGCACCTCCGATCGTCGCGCCGGCGGCGCGGTCGACGGCGCGGTCGGCACGGCCGCGACGGGCACCGACAGCTGCCACTCGGTGCCCTCACCCGCGGCGGTCTCCACCCGCGCGCTGCCACCGACACGTTCGAGCCGAGCCTCGATGCTCTGCGCGATGCCGCGACGATCGGGTGCCACCGCGGCCCGGTCGAACCCGTTCCCGCGGTCACGGACGAACACCTCGGCGGCGGTGCCGCGCACCTCGGCGTAGAGCGAGATCTCGTCGGTGCCGCTGTGCTTCGCCGCGTTCACGCACGCCTCACGCGCGGCGGCCACGAGCGCGTCCATCGCCGGATCGAGCGGTGCGTCGCCCACCACCACCGCCTCGATGCGCACGTCGTAGGTGGACTCCACGTCCTGCACGGCGCCGCGCAGCGCGGCCGCGAGGCCCACCGGTCCGACACCCCCGGCCGTGCGACGCGCGACGCCCTGGCCGTACAGCCACTCGCGCAGCTCGCGCTCCTGCTGACGCGCGAGCGTGACGGTGCGCCGGGGATCGTCGGCGGTGCGCTGGATCAGCGCCAGCGTCTGCAGCACCGAGTCGTGCAGGTGCGCAGCCATCGCCTCGCGCTCCTCCACCCGGATGCGTTCGCGCCGCTCGGCCGCCGCCTCCTGCGCGAGGCGGGCGAGCCACGGCCCCACCAGCACCGCCACACCGATCACGGTGAGCGCCGTGGCGAACGCGCCGATCCGCAGGCTGTTCGACGCGTCCTCGCGGACGCCGACCACCAACAACCCGAACGACACGAGCGCCGCACCGGCGAACAGGCGCGCCCGCGCCCGGCGACCGGAGGTGAGCTCCACCACCGCCGCCGACCCGTTCGCGTTCGCCGCGACCCCGGGCGTCGCCGGCCGATCGGGGCGCACCAGCCCGAGCACCACCACCCCGGCGGCCACGGCCACCAGCGGCACCATCACGGCGTCGCCGAGCCACAGGCCGGTCGAGCGCACCAGCAGCACGATGCCGGTGGCCACACAGGCCACGCTGAGGGTGCGCTGCGGATCCGTGGGGCGCGGCGGCCGCGACGTGGTGGGCTCGGACGCCAGCACGATCCCGAGCGCGTACAGCACCAGGCCCGTGCCGGCGGCCAGCGAGAGCACCACCAGCAGCACGCGCACCAGCGTCGGGTCGACGCCGTACTCGTCGGCGAACCCTCCGGCCACCCCGGCCACGATCCGGCCGTCGTCGCGCCGGGGGAAGGTGACCGCCCGGCGCAGGCTGCGAGGCGTGCGCGACGGGGTCGACGTCCGGCCGGACGCGGGCGGGCCCGACGGTGCGGGGAACGGGGCGCGCGGCGCGCCGGAGGTCATGGCGAGATGATCGCACGTCGCGGGCGGCCCGCCATCGGGGCCCTCCCTGATCGGTCCCCGACCCCCACCCTGAACCGCGCCCCGATCCCGCACCCCGACCCGTGCGTCGGGGCACACCCGGACCGCCCACCCGGTGACTCGCTCAGGGTCGGATCAGGGTCCGACCAGGGGGTCACCCGATGCGGCGACGACCGGCGTGACACACGCTGATGCCATGACCGAACAGACTGCACTCATGAACGACGCGGGTGCCCCGACCGACGCCGGCACCGGCACACCCCCGCCCCCCACCACCCCACCGCCGGCACCCCCCGCCGGCCCCGGATCCAGCGGCCCCGGATCCAGCGGCCCCGGATCCAGCGGCGGCCCGGGCACCCCGCACCAGCCCGGTGCGACACCCCGGGTGCCGTGGTACCGGATGCCCGTCGCCCGCGACACCGGCGACAACGTGCTCGGCGGTGTGGTCGCCGGCATCAGCCGCACCTACGGCTTCGACCGGCGCACCACCCGCCTGGCACTCGTGCTGATCGCGTTCGTGCTGCCCGTGGTGGTCCTCGCCTACGTGGTGGCCTGGATCCTGCTGCCCGACGCACCCGAGCGCGCCCAGTCGCCCGAGCAGATCGTGCGCGACGAGCGCCGCTTCCCCCTGTACGCCGCGATCGGCCTGCTCGTGCTGGCCGGTGGTATCGGCTCGATCGGCTCGTGGTTCGTGTTCGGCGACGTGCCGTGGGGCCTCGGCCTGATCGCGATCGGCGTGCTGCTGTGGATGGCACCGGGCCTGCGGCGCGAACGTCGCGCCGCAAGCGGCACGACGCCACCGGCACCGACGAGCGGGCCCACGGCGTCGGGCACCTGGCCCGTCCCCGCCGACACGGTCGTGGGCGCCGCCCCGACGGACGCACCCACCACGGTCGCGACCGTGACGGCGACGAACGCGACGACATCGACGACATCGACGACATCGACGACCGTTGCGGAGGAGGCCGGTGGCGGTTCCACGCCGCCCTCCGCGACGACCGATGCGACCGATGCGACCGACGCGAGCTGGTCGAGTTGGTCGAACGGGCCGACCGGCACGGCGCCGCTCGGGGTCACCACGGCCGACGGGTCCGTGCTCGTCGCCCCGCCCCCGCCCGCACGGCGGCGTCGCCGCCGGATCCCGATCGGCTCGGTCACCCTGCTCGCGGTCGTCGCCGGCATCGCCGTCGCCGCCGCGGGTGACGCGTTCGACTGGTGGAACGCGTCCGTGCTCGGCATCATCGTCACCTCCCTCGTGGTGATGGCGGTCGGCCTCGCCGTCAGCACCGTCGTGAACGCCGCCTGGTGGTTCGTGCCGGGCGTGGTCGTGCTCGCCTCCGCCGCCGGCCTGCTCTCGATCACCGACCCGTCGCTCGACGGTGGCACCGGCGAACGCACGGCGCAGCCCACCACCGTGGCCGACGCCGAGACGGTCCACGACCTCGGACTCGGCCAGCTCACCCTCGATCTCGTCGACGTGCCCCTCGACGCCGACGAGCCGGTGCGGGTGCGTGCCGAGGTCGGCATCGGGCGGCTCCACGTGATCGTCCCGGCCGGCGCCGAGCTGGTCGTCACCAGCGAGGTCGGTGCCGGGCTCGTGCTCGTCGGCGACCGCGAGGTCATCGAGGGCATCGACCAACGCGACGTCCGATCGCTCGACCCGATCGGCGACCGCACCGGCACGATCGAGCTCGACCTGCGCGTCGGCATCGGCGAGATCGACGTCGACCGCGACGTGTTCGTCGCCGGCGGCACCTCCGACCCGTTCCTCGACTGAGCCGGCCCCCGTCGATCCCCGTCGATCCCCGGACGCCACCGTGCTGCTCCTCGACCCCGTCCCCGTCGCTGTGCTCGGGGTGCTGGTCCTCACCGCCGTGTGGGAACCCCGCACCCCGGGCACCCCGGGCACCCCGGGCACCTGGGGCGCGTGGCGTCGAACCCGACCACGGGGCGATGCTAAGTGACGTAGGGTCATTTCATGACGCGACCCCGCCACGACCTCATCCGCATGGGACTCCAGATCCCGCTGTTCACCTACCCGGGCGTCGACGACGCCGACCTGTTCGAGCGCATCGCCGGCATCGCCACCACCGCCGAGGCGAGCCACTTCGACAGCGTGTGGGTGATGGACCACTTCTACCAACTCCCCGGACTCGGGGCGCCGAGCGAGCCGATGTTCGAGGCCTACACGCTCCTCACCGCACTCGCCGCCCGCACCGAGCGCGTGCGGCTCGGGGCGATGGTCGGCGGCATGACCTACCGCAACCCGGCCTTCCTCGCGAAGACCGTCACCGGCCTCGACGTGATCTCGAAGGGCCGTGCCATCTGGGGCATCGGTGCCGGCTGGTTCGAGCTCGAGCACCAGCACTACGGCTACGAGTTCGGCACGTTCACCGACCGCTTCGAGAAGCTCGAGGAAGGCCTCCAGATCGTGAAGGGCATGTTCACCGAGCACGCCACCACCTTCCACGGGAAGTGGTTCCAGGTCACCGACGCGATGAACGTCCCCAAGCCGATCCAGGCCGGTGGGCCGCCCGTGCTCATCGGCGGCAGCGGCGAACGCAAGACGCTGCGGATGGTCGCCCAGTACGCCGACGCCTGCAACGTGTTCGGCGAGCCCGGCCAGGTGCGTCACCTCATGGACGTGCTCGACGGCCACTGCGAACGCCTCGGCCGCGACCCGAGCACCATCTGCCGCACCCGCCTCGGCACCCTCGTGATCGGTGACACCATGGAGGCCGCGCAGCAGAAGATCCTCGGCCGCTTCGGGGTGTCGCGCCTGGACGACCTGCCGCCCGAACTCCTCGCCCGGGTGCGCGGCATGTTCATCATGGGCGACGCCGACGCCGTCGGCGAGCAGGTGCAGGGTCTGCTCGACGCCGGCCTCGACGGCCTCGTGTTCAACATGCCCGACGCCCACGACCTGGAGGCGGTCGCCCTCGCCGGACGCACCCTCGCCCCGCTGCTGCTCGGCTGACGCACCGCCGCGACCGGAATCCGCCAGGGTCGGTCGCGGGACCCGTCGTACGCTGACGGGATGACCGCGACCGACCCCGGACTCCACGGCAGCCACACCGCGCACGGCACCTGCCACCACGACTGTCCCGACAGCTGCG
>Ga0315904_10012453_pt1 | contig 10738 bp, 4 predicted proteins | sample LakEriMetagenome_6_FD_203529 | JGI IMG/M metagenome (GOLD analysis project Ga0315904, IMG submission 203529) | Freshwater fungal communities from buoy surface, Lake Erie, Ohio, United States - Buoy 12 MA120 | ecosystem: Environmental > Aquatic > Freshwater > Lake | place: USA: Lake Erie, Ohio... | reverse complement strand
AGCGCCAGGTCGCGGTAGGTGTCGTCGCACTCCATGCCCAGCGTGCAATCGCGGAGCAGCACGACGCGGTAGTTGCGGTAGAGGGCATCGGCCAGGGTGGTGTGGACGCAGGCGTTGGTGGCGAAGCCGACGACCACGAGGGTCTCGATCCGGAGGTTGCGCAGGAGGGTGTCGAGATGGGTGCCGTGGAAACCGCTGTAGAACAGCTTCGGGCAAACATGATCACCGGGTCGCGGCGCGACGCAGGCGCTGAAGCGAAACTCCTCTGGCGACTCGCGTTGCCAGCGTTCGTCGTCGGTCAGGCCATGGGTCCGGCGGAGCACCGCGCCGAACTCGCTGCGATCGCCGCGGACGCCGGGGTTGCTGTTGTTGGCGTAGATCACGGGGAGGCCGACCTGGCGGGCGGCGTGGAGGCAGGGTGCGATCCGTTCGCGCAGGATGCGGCGTTGGAGCTCGAACGAGCCGGGGAACCAGAGGGGTTCGCGTTCCGGGCGTGGTTCGCCGTCCGAGTAGCCAAGCCCGTAGATGTCGATCGGCAGAAAAGCCGTGCGATCGAGGCGCAGCTCGAGCTCTTCCTCACAATGGCCGCGCTGCCTTCCCACCGGAAGCAGATCGTAGTAGCGGCCGGGTAGTCTCAGGGCGTTCATGAGGGCGCTGGAGGGTGTTACCAAGCGATGCCGTAATCCTCGCCGTGGTTGCTGGAGCCGCCCCAGAGCGTGCCGTGGCGCGAATCGAACCAGATCGCGTTGATGGGGCCGGATGTCCGGTCGCCGAAGCGCAGACGATACCCCATCCCGGCCAGTTCCTTCCGGACGTAGGGTGGGGTGCTGTCGTGAAGGAGGATGCTCCCGGGACGCGGCCGGCGGTCCTCACCGCCGAGGGACAGCCAGAGTTGGTCGGTGTTGACGTTGGGGGCTTCGCTGGCCTCCTGCACCGTCATACCGAATTCCACCACGTTGAGGAAAAACTGCAGGAGGTTCTGATCCTGACCATCTCCGCCCTGAACGGCAAAGGACAGGAACGGCTTTCCGTCGCGAAGTGCGAGAGTGGGGGTAAGCGTGACTCGGGGACGCTTGCCGGGCTCCACGACATTGAAGGGGTTCTCGGTCGGGTCTGTGACGAAGCTCTGCATGCGCTGACTCATGCCGATGCCGGTGCGACCGGCGATGCATGCGGGGTTCCAGCCGCCGCTGGGGGTGATGGATACGACCCAGCCTTCGCGGTCGGCCGCCTCGATCGAGGTGGTGCCGAGTTGGAGGTCACGCAGGAATTCCGCGTGGGAAGCCACGCGAGTCGGGGCGGCCGGCGGTTGCGCCCGCGTGGGCAGGAGGTCTCGGTAGGGGTTGACCTTGCCTTCGAAGGGATACGGATCGCCGGGAGCGACGTGTGGTTCGTTGCGCGTGGCGTGGATGGCCTTGGCGCGCTCCTTGGCGTAGTCCTTCGAGAGTAGACCCCGCATCGGCTCCTCCGGCGGGAAGTACGGGTCGCCATAGTAGAAGTCGCGATCAGCGAACGTGAGGTGCATGACCTGGCAGAGAGTATGCAGGTAGCGGGCGGAGTTGTAGCCCATGGCCTTCAGGTCGAAGGTCTCGAGGATGTTGAGGGCCTGGAGCATCATCGGGCCCTGAGTCCATTGCTGCAGCTTGTACACCTCGATGCCGCGATAGTTCACCGACAGGGGCTCCTCCTGCAGTACGCGCCAGTTGGCGAGGTCCTGCTCCGTGATCAGACCTCCTTGTTCCTGACAGCCGCGGACGAACTCCCGTGCGATGTCGCCGCGATAGAAGCGATCGTAGGCGGCTTGGATGGCCTCCTTGCGGCTCTTGCCCTGCTGCAAGGCCGCTCGTTCGGCGTCCACCAGCTTCTGCAGGGTGGAGAGAAGGTCGGGCTGGCGGAAGATCTCGCCGGCCCGCGGGGCCTCGCGCTCCTGCCCGAGATGCGGCAGGAAGACCGCCCGGGAATAGGGCCACTGCTTGAGACGGCTCTTCTCGCGCTCAAAGCTGTCCGCGGTCTGCGCTTCGATGGGATAGCCTTCCGCCATTTGCAGAGCCGGTGCCAACACGTCTTCCAGCGAAAGGGTGCCGAACTCCGCGAGCATCACCATGAGACCACCCGGCGTGCCGGGAGTGACGGCCGCCAGCGGTCCGTACTGCGGCGGGTAGTTCATCCCCTGCCGCCGGAAGAAGTCCGCCGTCGCTCCCGTAGGAGCCACACCGAGGGCGTTGATCGCAATCACCTTCCCCGTCTTGGGATTGTAGATGAGAGCCTGGGTCTCGCCACCCCAGCTGAGGACGTCGTACATGGTGCACGTCGCCGCCAGCATGGCGCAGGCCGCATCCACGGCGTTGCCACCTTTCTGGAAGATCATCGCGCCGGCGGTCGCAGCGAGGGGCTTTCCGGTGATCGCCATCCAGTGACGGCCGTGCAGTGGGGGCTTCTGCGAGGTGACGGGCAGGTTGTTGAAGGACTGGGCGGACAGGGCCGAGCCAAGGAAAAGCGAGGCCACGGCGAGTGTGAAGGGTTTCATGCGGGGAGGGAGCGGGGCAGGGCGACGCCGAATTGCCGCAGAGTCTGTCACTCCACGGGGATCCGGGCGAGCCAAGACGCCGGCGGCCGCGATCGCCAGGGATGTCGCGGTGCTCCGCTGGTTTCGCGGCCAATCCTGTTTGACAGGGTGGGTCCCGCCGAGGTGACCCTACTCAGGTCGCATGCCAGCTCAGGTCGCATCTTTTTGTGAAGCCTCTCCGATCGAGTGGGGAAGGGGGGAACCGTGATCCGCGTGAGGTGGCTCGCTGGGTGGTCCGCGGCCTTCGCCGCGGTGAGCGGGTGGGCCGAGGTTCGCCCCGCGATCACGCCGGCACCATCCGCTTCGCCCCCCGGGGAAATTCGCCGGGAGGTGTTCCTCGCGTCGCCGCGACCTGGGACCGCCGTGCTGGCCAGTGCCTACTACACGCATCCGCGCGGACTGGACTTGATTTCCATGCACCAGTGGATGTCGCGGTCCGACACCACGGACGTCGCCTATGTCCGCCGTTCGTCGGATCACGGCGTGACGTGGACTTTGGATGAGGAGGTGCGCACGGAGGAGCGACGTCCGAACGGCACGCTCCGGCGGATGTTGCGGGGAGGCTGCGTCGACCCTTACACGGGTATCTTTGTGCGTTTCCGGATCGAGGGTGTGCTGCCCACGGACGACCCCTTGGAGGGCCTGCGTCAGTGGGCGATTCACTACAGCGCATCGCGGGACGGAGGAAAGACGTGGTTCGTCGATGAACAGGTCATCCATCGCGGGCCGGGATTCTCCGCCACGCGCCCGCTACCGGGCGTCGAGATTGGCAAGACGTGCTACATGGTCGGAGACACCGCTTCGGTTCCGCTCTTCCTCGACGATGGCACGCTGCTGCTGCCGATCATCCTCACCCCTGCGGGACCGGACGGTCAGTATGTCAACCCTGGCGGCGGTTACACCTACACGGACGCGGCGGTCCTGCGGGGGCGCTGGACCGTGGATCAATCGCGCTTGGAATGGGAGCTCTCGGCCCGCGTGACGGGCGACCCGGCGCGGTCCACGCGCGGCATGGACGAGCCCACGCTCGCGGAGCTCGCGGACGGACGTTTGCTCATGGTGCTGCGCGGCTCGAATGATCGGAAACCGGCTCTGCCGGGATATCGCTGGGTAGCCTTCTCGCGCGACCGGGGCCGGAACTGGACCGCCCCGGTGCCGTGGACCTATGCGGATGGCAGCGCGTTCTTTTCTCCGGCGTCGTGCTCGCAGTTGCTTACCCACTCCAGCGGGCGGATCTTCTGGCTGGGCAACCTGACGCCGGCAAATCCGACCGGCAACCGGCCGCGCTATCCCTTCGTGGTGGGAGAGGTGGATCGCGTGAGCGGGTTGCTGATCGAGCGTTCCCTGCGGGTGGTCGATGACCGCCGGCCCGGTGATGGTCCGGATCTATCGCTCTCGAACTTTTCCGCCCGCGAGGATCGAAACACGGGGGAGATCGTGCTGCATCTCACGCGGCTGTTCGCCCGCTCGCAGGGGGAAGTGCGGGACTGGACGGCTGACGCGGAGATCTACCGCATTCCTGTGGTCCCCTGAGTGCCGGGAGCGGCCGGTCGCGAAGGGCGGGATCGGATCGGGTTTCGACTGACGCCCTGAACCGCGCGTTGACAGATGAAGGGCGTGTGCGCTGCCTCGGAGCAACCGGTCCCCGGATCCCCCACGCCCCGATGTCATCGTCCCTCGAAGAACCTGTCTACCACGCCCAGCTTTCGGAAGCGGAGGAGCGCTTTGAGCGCTGGCGCAAGCGCCTGGGATGGTACCTCGCTCCCGTGGTGTTGGCGGTGCTCTGGTTTATTCCATTTCCCGGGCTATCGGAGCCGGCGCGGCACCTTTTCGCGATCGTCGGTATGGCCTTGGTGCTATGGATGACCGAAGCGATTCCGCTGGCCGCGACCGCATTGCTGGCGCCCTCGCTCTGCGTGGTGGCTGGCCTTGGCTCGGCGCGGGAAGTCTTCAAGCCCTTCGCCGATCCCGTCATCTTTTTGTTCATCGGCAGTTTCTTCATGGGGCAGGCGATGCTGAAGCACGGACTGAACCGTCGCTTTGCCTTTGCGCTCTTGGCGATGCCGTGGGTCAGCGCCAGCCCGCTCCGCCTCTATGCGGCGTTCGCGGGTATCACGGCGGTGGTCTCCATGTGGGTCTCCAATGCGGCCACGACGGCGATGATGCTGCCGATCGCGCTGTCAATCCTCGCCGAGGTCGGGGCCCGTCAGGGCGTGCCGAACTTCCGGGCGACGCCGTACGCTGCCGGATTGATCCTCATCACCGCGTTTGCGGCGTCCGTGGGGGGAATGGCGACGCCCGTCGGCACGCCGCCGAACCTCATCGGCATCGGAGCGCTGGAACGTCTGCTGGGATACAAGGTCACGTTTTTCCAGTGGATGAGCCTTGGCCTGCCGGTGGCGATCGTGCTCGCGATCTTCCTCGTGTGGCGTTTCAGCCGGAGCTGTCCGTTTCCGACGCTCATGTTGTCGGAGAATCGCAGCTGGCTGCAGGCCGAGGGGGCCAAGCTTGGACCGTGGACCCGGGGACAAATCAATGTGGTCGTGCTCTTCGCCGCCGCGGTGGTCCTCTGGATGCTCCCCGGCGTGATCTCCGCGCTCGATCCCCGTGGCGTGGCGAGTCCGGCGTACGCGTGGATCTCCGCACACATTCCCGAGAGCATCGTGGGCCTGCTGGCGGCTTCGATACTGTTCTTTCTCCCGGCGGATCGGTGGCGGGAGTCGTTCACGCTCGAGTGGCGGGACGCGGCGAGCATCGACTGGGGCACCATTCTGCTCTTTGCCGGGGGAATGTCGCTCGGGGAGCTCATGTTCTCGACCGGCCTCGCGCACTGGATCGGTGCAGGCTTGGCCGGGGTCTTCCAAAGTAATTCCGTCATCGGCCTGACGCTCCTCTTCGCGGCGGTCGGGATCATCGTGAGTGAGACTACGACCAATACCGCGTCCGCGACGATGGTGGTGCCGATCGCGATCGCCGTGTCGCAGGCCGCCGGCGTAGATCCGCTCAAGCCCGCGCTGGCGGCGTGCCTCGCGTGCTCGATGGGCTTCCTCCTGCCGGTGTCCACCGGTCCCAACGCCATGGCGTACGGCACGGGTTGTGTCCCCCTGCGCGCGATGATGCGACACGGGATCTTGCTCGATGTGGTGGGATGGGTCGTGATCGTGACGACCGTGCTTCTCCTCGGGCCTACGCTGCCAGTGCCTCGTTGAGAGGTCCGCGCCGCCGGGGGTGCTTCTGCGCCGTGTGTCGACGCGACGACGAAACGCTGGAGTGGCTCATCGCTTCAGCGCGGTCCGATCCGGCATCGGTCCGCTAGAGTCGGTACCGTGCGTGCAGGATGGCGACTGAGGTCAGGAGCAGTAGCATTGGATCGAAGGGGGCGCGTTCGGGGCCTTTGAGCGTTTGCAGCTGATCGAGGAAGCTCACGAGCGCGCGGTGATCGAAGAACGGTAGGCTCGCGGCCGATTGGCTGCGCAGGGTGTCCTGCACGAGCGTGAACATCGGGCTGCCGTCCTGCAGGACGGAGGGCGGGGCCAGAAAGGGATGTTTGCGGCCAGCGTAGACCTCGGGGGTAACGAAGGGGCGCATCGCTTCGCGGAGTGCCCACTTCTCCCGTCCCTCTCGCATCATCAGGTTGCCGGGGAGGTTTCGCGCGAATTCGAAGAGTCGGTGATCGATGAACGGAAGGCGCTGTTCCACGGCGCTGGCCATGTCGAGCCGCTCGGCTCCGAGTACGTAGTTCGCGAACCCTGTCCGCATCCACAGGTTCAGGACTTGCTTGATGGGCTCCCGCCCGTCGAGCGAGCGAGCGACGTCATACCGTCGGAAAAACGCGAGAAAGGGGTCTTCGCGGGAGAAGCGCTGCGCGAAGTCTGGATGGATCAGCTGGCGCGCGAGGGCGAGTTTGCCCGCGAGGTGGCCAATCATCAGTTCCGGGTAGCCGAGTGCACGCGCCTGCGCCGTGAGCCCGGGCAGGCCTTCCGCAAGGAGCGCAGGATCGGGCGCAGCCGTGGCGAGGAGACGCAGCACCGGCTCCGGCCAGTGGGTGGCCGGGGGTGTCTCGGTGCCCAGTCCCAGCGCCCGCTCGCAGAAGCGGTAGCCTGCGCAGAGTTCGTCGGCTCCTTCGCCCGCCAGCACGACTTTGATGCCGGCCGCTTTGACGGCCCGATTCAGGAGGTACCGCGCCGCTCCGTGCGCATTGTAGTGCACGCCTTCGCCGAACCACACCGCGTCGGAAAAATGCGCCGCGAAATCGGCATTCGTCACGCGGATCGGGTGAAACTCCGCCCCGTACGCCGCACTGCTCCTCCCCGCGACCGCGCTTTCGTCGAACGCAACGTGATCAAAGGCGATCGTAAAGGTCTTGATCGGACCGCTGACGTGCTGGCGCGCCAATCCAAGCGCGGCCGAAGAGTCCAGTCCGCCGCTGAGGAGGCAGCCAATCGGCACGTCCGAGCGGAGCCGGACCCGCACCGCCTCGTCCGCCTCGTTTCGCAGTTGCTCGATCCACTCCGCGTCGGTCCGCACGGGAGCCGGATCGGTCACCCGGGGGTAGTCGAGTTCCCAGTAGGGCTCGATGCGAAGGTCCGTAGGGGTCGCGATAAGGCAATGTCCCGGCGGCACCTGGCGGACGCCTTCAAAGAGGTAACGCTCCGGCGCCACACCCGCAAAGAGGGTCTGGGCCATCGCCTCGTGATCCCAGCGCAAGGGGTAACCCGCGGCCGCGAGCGCCTTCGCTTCCGATCCAATCAGGAGCATGCCGTGGTGGACGGCATAGAAGAGGGGCTTGATCCCGAAGCGGTCCCGCGCGGCGAAGAGGCGGTTCTTGGCCTCGTCCCAGAGGATGAAGGCAAACTCGCCGCGCAGCTGCCGGAGGCACTGCTGGCCTTGATCTTCATACAGGTGGAGCGCGATCTCCGAATCCGACCGGGTGCGGAAGCGGTGACCGTTCGCCTCCAGTGCCTCGCGCAGGCGCTCGAACTCGTAGAACTCACCGTTGACCACAAGGTGGCACGAGCCGTCCTCGTTGACCATCGGCTGGTCCCCGGTCGCGAGGTCCATGATGCTCAATCGGGTATGGCCGAGGCCGACCGAACGGGACGGGTTGATCCAATGGGTCTGCGCATCCGGGCCCCGGTGCTGGAGGCTCCGCACCGCCGCTTGCAGGGCGTCCGTCGAGATGGGCGCCTGACGTGAGATCATTCCGAATATTCCGCACATGGTAAGGAGGGTTGAGTCGGTTAAGGCCCGCGGTTCGCTTGCCGGGAGATCAAGCCGCCGTTGCGCCGGGGGTGGGTTGAAGGCCTCGCCCACGCCGCGTGGCACGGACGTGACGACAGCGGCACCGAGCCAGTTCGGCCCCTTGGCTGTCGTCCTTGCCTCCCCGGTCATCGGGGTGCGGGAAATTCCTGGATCGATGGGGTGCGATCACGACGGGGGCGCGGTGGTACAGTCGAAACCAGAGCCAGCGGAGCGTATTCCGAAGGTGATGGCAATGTATCCAGATAATAAGTGTGTGAGGCGTAAATGTAGCCTACTCGCCCGCAGGGTGGCCTTAGGCCAATCGGTTAGCGGCGCGGGGAAGGCGCGGTTGAAGAGCAGTCATCGCGTCGCTTGTTGATCCGTCATGCAGAACGGATACGCGCTATCACGCTCGACGATCGGCGCTTAAGCATGGAGTGGGGCGCGGCGTGGTGCGTTTCCGGGGTAGGGGTCGTCCGCGCGGTCGTTGGGCGGCCGGAGTGGGTGAGGCGCGTCGTGGCCCGAGCGCGACGGGCGATGTGGTGAGGGCCATGGGCTGCAGCAGCCCAGCGGCGCGGTCGGGGGTGTTCGAGTGCCCGGACCGTGGCATGGGCGGGCGCGATGCCGCGATGGATCAACATCCAGAGCCTTCGTGATAATCCGCTGCGGTGCGAAGGTCGCGGCGGAGGGTGGACACGGTTGGGGAATCTCGCCAGCGTGTCGGGCCGCTTGTTCATGTCCCGCCCCGTCACCCCCGCTGCCGCGCCGGATCTCGGCCCCGTCGTCTCCGCCGCCCGCGATCTCTGGGTCAAGAAGCTGATCGACCTCTCGCGTCGCAACACGCTGCTCTTCTTTCGGGACCTCAAGCTGGGCATGCTTGAACTCGCGTCAGACAGCGATGCGGTCCGCGATTTGATCGCGGGCCGGGAGGTCGATCTGAAGGAGCTTGCGCAAAGCGAGATCCGGCCACGAGAGCCCAAGCAGACCGCTCAGGCTCTGGCCACCGTGGTGCGCAAGGCCGTGAGCAATCGCGAGGAGAAGGGAATTGAGACGATGCAGCTTGCCCTAGGCATGGCGTCGTGGCCGCCGCTCGACGGCGGCAAGCCCTACCATGCGCCCGTCCTGCTGGCACCCGTGCAGGCGTCCACCCGGGGACAACTGGGGCTCGATCTGCGGTTGCAGGTGCAGGGCGAGCCCCAGATCAACCCGGTGCTGCTTCACGTGCTCCGCGAGGATTACGGGGCCGGGTTCGACGCTGGGACGTTGCTTGAGGAGTGCAGCCACGAGGGCGACAGCGGTGAGTGGTCAGTCGATCCGAACTCCCTCTGGACCCGGCTGGTCGCGGCGGTGAGCGATCGCGTGCCAGGTTTTGCCATCCAGCCGCGCGCCGTGATTGCGAACTTCTACTTTGCGCGGATGCCGATGGTCGAGGACTTGCGGGCCAACGGTCCCGCGATGGCGACGAGCGCGCTCCTCGCCGCGTTCGCGGGCGATTCTCAGACCCGCGAGCACTTGCGGCAGCAGGACTCCGCCAGCGCCGTGGGGAGTGGCGGTTCAGATGTCCGCGCCGCCCGCGAGGAATTCCACGTCCTGCTGAGCGATTCCTCGCAGCAGGCTGCCATCGAAGCCGCGGAGCGCGGCGCACACCTCGTCATTCAGGGTCCCCCGGGCACCGGCAAGAGCCAGACGATCGCCAACCTGATCGCCCAGTGTGTCGCTCAGGGAAAGAGCGTGCTGTTCGTCGCGGAAAAGCGCGCGGCCCTCGACGCGGTGATCAAGCGGCTCTCCGATCCGCGCGTCGGGCTGGGGCACCTGGTGCTCGATCTCCACGGCGCCGCGATTTCCCGCCGTCAGGTGATGGAGCGGCTCAAGGAGACGCTCGGATGGATCCGCGATCCGGGTGATAAGGTGAGCGAGGGAGCGACACTGGAGCGTTTCGAGGTGCGGCGTTGCGCCCTCAATGACCACGCCCGCCGGGTCAATGAGCCCCAAGCTCCCCTCGGCTTGTCGTTCATTCAGGTCGTGGGTCGATTGCTGCGCCTGCCCGCCGGCGCGCGGAGCGAGGTCCGGGTCGCCGACGGCGCGTTCGCGGCCTTTGCGGGGGAAAAGCTCCGCCAGCTCCGCGACCGCGTCGGAGAAATCGAGAGCGATCCAGGGCTGTATCTCGGCACGGCGGCGACGCCGTGGCGCGAGGCCTCCGTAAGCGATGGTGACGGGGTTCGCCGGGCGCTTGAGGCTGCGCGGGAGTTGGCTAACCGACTCGTGCCGGACTTGGCTGCGGCGCTTGAGCGGTTCAGCCGGGAATGCGGCGCCGCGTCGCCGCGCTCGTGGCGGGGCGTGACGGAGCTCGCGGGCCTCCTCGAGGACGTGCGCGAGCTCGGCGAGTCGTGGCACGAATCCATCTACAGTGCCCCCTTGGTGCCCACCCTTGCGGCGTTGGAACCGGCAGCGCGGGGCCGGTTCGCGCGGATCTGGGCCTCGCTCACGTCAGCGTCGTACCGGGCCGCGCGCCGCGCGTTGCAGTCGCATCGCCGGACGCCGGTCGCGACGTCCAGTCTGCTCGCGGAGGCGCGGCGCGCGCTGGAGGTCCGCACACATTGGCAGCGTCTGCTGGGCGATACTCCGCCGCGGTGGGTGCCTGCGGCGGCCGACGTGATCGCCGTCGTCGCCGCACTCGACCGGGTGCGCACCGCATTGCGCGCGGTCGTGCCGACGGTGCCTGGCGACGAGGCCGACTGGCACGAATTGGGTGACGTGGCGTCGGCGCTCGTGGCCGACAGCCCGACCGCGTTCCGGATGCCGGCGGTGCGGGAAATGGAGGCCGAGTTGCGAGCCAGCGGCCTTGAACCCTTCTTGCGCAGCTTGGTGGGCGCGTCGAACGAGGCCACACTTTCCGAGCGCTTCGAGTACGTGATCCACGCGACGCAGCTC
>Ga0315904_10012451_pt1 | contig 10738 bp, 8 predicted proteins | sample LakEriMetagenome_6_FD_203529 | JGI IMG/M metagenome (GOLD analysis project Ga0315904, IMG submission 203529) | Freshwater fungal communities from buoy surface, Lake Erie, Ohio, United States - Buoy 12 MA120 | ecosystem: Environmental > Aquatic > Freshwater > Lake | place: USA: Lake Erie, Ohio... | reverse complement strand
ATCCTGACAGTGATGATGGTTTCAGAAGCAATCAGATCGTTCAAAGCTGCTTCAATCTGAGCATCATCAAGAGTTGTATCCACTCCCATGAGCTGGATCATCTCGAACATGTGTGCCTGCTCTTCTTCAGCTGATCTGATAGGACCATCCTTCAGAGCAATGAAGAACGTAATCTTCTCGTTAGCGTACTCACCTGTGTCTTCTGTGGTACGAAACTCAAATACTACGTTAGTAACACCGTCCTTGTCATAGGTAGAGAACCGTTTGAAGACGCAAGGATAATCACCATCAGGACCAGAAAACTCTCTGCTCGCCTGTACTGTCTTTGCTTTCTGCATGTTCTTACGCAGACGAGCGTTCTTGTTCATCGCTGCAAATAAACCACCACTCTTCTGTTCAGCCATTGTATTACTTTCAATCGATTGGAATTACTGAGTTGATTGCTGCAAACGTCTTCGCAGCACTATCACCACAAATGATAGGTTCTTGAATGTTGTCCCAATTCTTAGCCGTGTACCACGTCTCAGTTTGGACACCAATAAATCGTTCACTGCTTGTTACTGTTCTTTTGCGAGTTCCTTTTTCTGTTGTAAATTCCTGATAACGTCCCATGAACCACAGATGGTGTAGCACTTTGTTTGTATACAAGAACACTTGTTTCTGCAACTCAGGACTGAACACATTATAATCTGGACCGTTAGGATTAGCCTGAAGACGTAGAGCACTATGACCGAGCATAACGACGTTCAGACCATTACCTACAGCGTTGATGCAGTGGGTTAGGAGTTCTCCATTCCAATACGATTCAGCTGCTTTACGAGGTCCAGCAGCATAATGGTTCCAACAATCCTGAGCACGACTCTGCATGTCACCATCAAACTGAAGAGAAGCACAATGCTGAAAGCATAGGCTTTCGAGTCCGCTGGTTGTGTCGATGACAAGGGTTCTTCTGTCATGCTTGCCTTTAGCAAATTGTTCGACGTTAGAGATGCACTTGTCCCAACCTACATGCCCCTTACCAATAGGTATTTCAGTTTGAGAGTAAAGAGGTTCGAGTTCAATCACTGGAATGGATTTAGCAGCGACACCTTTACGCTTTGCTGAATGAATACCTGTCTCGCCATGAGTGATGATGAATAGAGGATCAGGAAACTGAGCAGCAAGAGTTGTCTTACCTTCTCCGGGAGGGGAGTAGATGAGAATGAACTTGCCTTCTTTCTTGATCTCCGTACTACTGTCACTGAACGGATTGGGCAGAGCTTTCGTTGTTGGAGCTGAAGATTTCGTCGGTGATACGTTTGGCTTCGTCGGTAGCGAAGGTCTTTTGAAGTTCGGGGGCATGACGCTTTCTTTCTTTTGGGGAGTACACTCTCATCACTGTAACATCGTATCCGGGGTAATGTTTCCTGAAGTAGTTAAGAGCTTTCTTCTTTGTTCGAGCCAGCACTTCAACTGTTCGTACTTCATCATACTCACGGAATTGAACAGCAAACTTGAACTGCGGAGAAATGCCTACTTTGCTTTTTCGTTGACGCGATAGAATATCCATTAGTACCTCTTTTGTTTGGGACGCAAACCTAATGTACTTCCTGTGAGAGCGTAGTTACGGAAACGCTCATCTGTTCCTTCCATGTACGGATTGTAGAGTCCGTAGGGGGTCATCCAATGATAGCGATTAACCTGATCCTTTCTTTTTGGGTGTGTCATGTACTCATACCAATCTAGGAACGCTTCCAGCATTGGGTAGAGGCACATGTGGAGGAAACGAGTGAACCTGTTCATGTGAGGACGAGCAATGAATTGGTAGAAGTGTGTCTCAGGATTTTCAGAGATGTACTTAACCAATCGTGTCTGGTAGTCTTCCTTTGATTCTGTTTTCTTTTTCACTGGACCTGCATAAGCGAATCCGCCTGGACGACGAATGTTCTGATACCACACCTTATCTGGCAGTACATCATGATCAGCGTACCACATCAAGCAATAGTAGTTGAATTGCAGGTTGAGGTCAATTTCACTGGCAATCCTTTCCGGGTTCCAATCAGCACGACACTTGTTTTCCATGATGCAAGTGTCATTCTCACCATCTATGTAGCCTATGAGTTTTATTGGTCTGCCAGATGGTAGAGTGATGGTTGCAGAGTGGCGAGCTTCAGATTTAGTGAAGCTCCATTTAGCAAGGTCTTCAGCGTAATACTGAAGGAAGATTCTACCCTGCTTCTCTGCTAACGCTGACCACCATAATATTTCATCAATGGCTTCTCCATGAGATTTGATTTGACGCTCAAACTCATTCTGGATGAACTTGCTGTGACCTCGTAGTTCTTTGGTCTTGATGAATCCTTCAATGCCTGCCTGAAACAAACTACCATAAGCTGTGTTCTTATTCCATTCTTCAACAGCTTCGAGGTCACGGAAATAACTGAGTTCAAAAGCAACACGATTGTTTAACCAAAGTTCCAGAGCTGACAGGCTGAGTCCGTTGTGTAACGGATTGATCACTTCTCTTGCCATTTAATGTTTCCAATTGTGGCACTTGTGGCAGAGGACTTGGAGCTTATCCTCTTCGCAAAACAAGGCTGTAACGAATGGGGCTATGTCTTTCATTGAACGCAAACTACCACACTCTTCCATGTGGTCTACGTGTATTTCCTTTCTGGAGAATAAACTGTTGCACCACTCACATTTGTAGGCCCACTTCTGACGCTTATTAGGTCCGACGTAGGGAACTCGTACACGAAGAAGAACAGAGTGGATTGGAGGCCAACGTAAGGATAACTGTCGTAATCCTGAACGAAGGAATCCGAAGAACGCTGCTTCAGTCCATTGTCCTGAAGCTCTAGTCCTTTCCACTCTGTTAGTCTTGGGGCGTCTCATTTCTTATTCTTGTTCCGCAAAATCCACCACGCTTTGCCATTACGTTTACACTGTCTACACACTTTCTCTGGTGGTTTAACTTCTTTCATGTAAGGGAGAAGTCGGTACACTAAGTTGTTGCAGAGTGTACGTATTCCTGAAGAATCAGCTATACAATACTCTCCAGCTTCTGCTGAAGGTGGAGGCATTGTATGGTCACATTCCTCTTCCCCTACATGTCCTTCATGCGGTCTATAGGTCTGCCATGCCTCACAGAACATGTTTCTATCCTTAATCCGGTTACGGGAGTCCGGAACTGTGTAAGGTGCGTCTTCCTTGTTCCCTACCGAGGAAAGGATCGGTAGCCAGTCGAGAGGCAGATTATGACGCTTTTGTAGATGCAGCAGGAGCTGGCTTACGCTTTACAAACTTACCGACAACTGTTGGGGCTTTTACAGGTGGGGTAGGTTTGTCAGCTTCCTTCTCTGCTGCTTTAGCTTCGGCCTTTTCAGCCTTAGCTTTTTCTGCTGCTTCAGCCTTAGCTACCTTAGCAGCTTCTCGGGCTTCAGCTTTTGCTGCTTTCTCAGCTTCCTTCCGTTCAGCTTCTTTCACTTTCTCTTCAGCTGACATAGCCGACACTGAGGCAGCGTATTCAAACATCGCTGTATCCCATCCCGGCATGAGGCATGGAACATTGCGGTAGTTGTCAGCTTCCTTCTTAGTCAGCTTCAGGTCTGAAGGCTTGCAGGAGGCTCCTGTGACCAGAGCTGTGAGGCACTTAACGAATGGAGCTACCCATTCAAGGTCACGGTCTTTACTGCCTGCTTCAGCTGTCAGCTTGTTCCAATACTGAGTGATAGCATGAGCAGGACTACCTGCTGCGAAACCTGTACCACTAGCTACCTGAGAGATGAACAGACTGATCTTCTCGTGCTTGTCTTCATTGACAACCTGCTCATCATTCTCATCGAATTCGAGACAAGCGATGTAAGACAGAGCTGCAATGTAAGGGAGAGACATTCGCAGACCAGTGTTCTCTTTACCATCAGCAGCTGTCAGCACTTCACTGACGAACTTGCACAGATCGGGATGACTGTTCTTGATGAAGTCGAGCATCTCACTGGTCAGGAACTTCGGAGCACTACTCACTGTAGCACCACCAGCACGAAGCCATACCAGACGAGCAGCACCACCGAGAGCTTTACACCACGTGGCACGCTTTGAACCGCTGCTCTTCCATTCTGGTGCAATCTGTTCGTTAACCCAATCATCACGGAACAGTACATCACCATGAGAACGAGGATTGAGCTGATCCACAGTGTCGGCTGTATCAGAAGCAACACCGTAAATCACAACAGTGTGCAGAGTGAGAGGACTGACAGCATCAGGGTATTTGTCCGCATCAGCATTGTACAATGCCTGAGCACGAGCCAGAGCGAGCAGACGATGCTGGCCACTGATGAGACATTCGTTGCCTTCTTCGTCTTCACCAAAGATCAGAGGTTCGCCGTTCAGAGCGAACTTGTTACGCAGCATTTCATTTGCATAGAGATTGACCTTTGCCTTACTGACAGGACGGTTGTTCGTGTTGAATGTGCTCAGGATTTCCAGAGCAGCTTCGGAGTCAATCTCACATGTGACGGACTTGATGTTACTGTCGGCAACTTTGTTCTTGTTCAGAGCTGTGATAAGTTTCATGGGGCACCTTTTGTTTGGGACTAATCGAAATCAAATAGTAGCTGGCAAATATGTTGCGTCGGAACTGTTGCAGTGATTTTGGAGGCAGTATGTGCAACAGTTCAGAAGTATCAGTTTGTGTTGACGAAAATGACCAAAAACAACACCCTGTATTTGTCCTGTCCATTCGCAGTAGACAGAATTAACTAGGAGCACTTTCTTTCCTTGACGCAACACATTTGCCAGCGGACAGGTGGAGTTTAGCAAGCTGTCCAGCAGAGTCAATGATTATTTTAAAATATTTTTTCTGATCGTTTCACACTGTCACTGAAGAAGTGAATGTGTATAATTGAAAAGCGTGACGCAGCAATGAGCTGTATTCATCTATTCACTGAAGGAAAGAATCATGAAACGTGCGTTGATTGTAAATGCCACAGCGGGATCAGGTAAAACCACCACCATCGTTGATGGACTGTCAATGGTAGCGGGAAAGAAACAACTGAAGTACAAACCATCAGAAGAGCAGCTGGCTATATGGAATTGGTTGAAAGCTGAATTGACTTCTGAAGACGAAGTAGTTGTGTGTGCGTTCTCGAATGCAATCGCGACAGAATTGAAAGAGCGTTTGACATTCGGAACAGCGACAACAATTCATTCTCTGGGTTGCCGCATCATGAGAGAGAATGGAATTCGTATTGGCAGACCTGACACATGGAAGACAGCAAATCTGTATCAGCAGTTTTGTCAGGTGAAGAGTGTGAAAGAGTTGTCGAAAGCTCAGAGAGCAATTCTTGATGATGTGAGAGAATTGGTAAAGTATTGTAAAGATGCTGTACTCACTGAGGATGATATCACAGAATCTTCATTGGCAGGGTTGGCGATTGACAACGAGTATACATTCAATTCTTCAGCTTCTGCATGTGAGCTGCCTGTCAAGTATGTGCTGGAAGAAGGAAGCACACTACCTGTTCGTGAGGAACGAAGGGTGTCGGCGTTTGGTAAAGCCAAACCTGTGAAGGGTATGGAGATTGATTTCGACGATATGATTTATCTGCCTGCTCGATATGGTTGGAAGATTAAGGCAGATTGTATCGTTGTAGATGAGGCCCAAGACCTCTCAGCTGGTAAGCTTCAGCTCATTGCAAATCAGGATTGCACTTCATTCGTATTTGTTGGTGATCCTAATCAGGCTATCTTTGCTTTTGCTGGAGCACAGACAGACAGCTTCAGTAAGATTGCTGAAGCAATGGATGAAGTGGAAGTGTTGCCTCTCAGCTATACGTATCGCTGCGGTAAGGCTATCGTAGCTGAAGCTCAGAAGATTGTGGGTGATGCAATCAATGCTGGTAGCACCAATCCAGAAGGAGAGATTGCATACCTGGATGAAGCTGACATGGACCTGCAGCAAGGGGATATGCTGGTGAGCAGAGTGAATGCTCCACTCATGTCACTGGCATGGAAGTTGGTCAAAGCTGGAAAGCCTTGCCAAGTTGTGGGACGCAGCATTGGAGCAGGTTTAGTTAAGCTCATCAACAAACTGACAGACAAGCAGGAAGTGGATTCTGTGACGTTGTGTCAGCTGCTGGAAGATTGGAGAGACCAGCAGATTAAGTTGTTACAGACGAAGAAGTACGACACTGAGAGCCGTCAGATTGCTATCGGTGATCAGGCCGACTGTATTACCACTGTCGCAACCAACTGTAAGACTAGTGGTGAAGTTGTGAGTTTTATTCAGCAGATATTTAATGACAGTGATGTGAAGTCAATTCGACTGAGCAGCATTCATCGAGCTAAAGGATTAGAAGCTGATAATGTGTACTTCTTCAATCCTAAGAACGTACCGCATGTTTTAGCTAAGACAGCTGAGGCTAAGAAGCAGGAATGGAATCTGAAGTTCGTAGCTATTACGAGAGCTATACACAAACTTGTGTACGTCAGGATTCCTGAGAAGGAAGTTGAAGTGTGAGGAAAAGAGAAACCTCTCTGACGCAAATCAGAGAGGTTTTTTCGTTTATACAGCGTACTGAAGAATGATAGATCCGCCTGCTCCCTGCTTACCAGATTCAGGTGGTGTGTCTGAACTTCCAGCTTGCCCTCTTACGCCACCAGCACCACCACCGGGGAATCTGCCATCTTGAAATTCATTTCCACCAGAGCCGCCTCTGGCTGGTGGTACTCCACCAATACCACCAGCACCCGGATTACCATCAGAACCGTTAGCTGCTGACGATCCACCACCACCACCATAAGACGTGGATAAACCGTCTTCACCATCACCACCAGACCACTTCTCTTCACCTATCGAGTCTGAAGCTAACCCGCCAGCTCCACCAGATTCATCGTCGTCGAGTGTGGCACTCATACCCCCTTTACCACCTGCAGCTTTAACCGTCGATGAGTTGATAAACCATGAGTCTCCACCATCTCCACCATTGACGACAGTGCTGCCATCTACGTAACCACCTTCACCACCTAAACCGACATTAACGTCGTACTCTGTGAGTGGAACTACTGTGACAGTTTTCCACACATAAGCACCGCCCCCGCCTCCACCTGATGCTGATCCGCTCAGTCCATCTGTACCACCAGATCCTCCACCAGCTGCCCAGCATTGGGCATTCACTGATGTAACACCATCAGGTGCTGTCCACTTAGTTGTAGTGTTGAATCGACGTTCGACAATGTCGATGTTTTCGTACTCGTAAGAAATACGAACCATACCACTACCAGCGTTAAACGACTGACCTATAACTACCCCCGCACCTTGTCCGGATTGTATGGATCTTCCTCCGAGACCGAATCCATCAGCATCTTTATAACCGCTTCCGTGCTTAACCGCTACAGCACCAATATCAGTGGCAGTTGGTGTGTTGCCGTCAGCTTCCCATCCTCCACTTGATCCACCTGAACCAGTCTGTAGAGCTACTGTTGGGTGCCCGCTGATTCCATTACCTCCAGAGTACTTTACGGTTCCTATTCCTGCTGATGCTAATCCACCTGCTCCACCTGCTCCTGGTGTTCCGAATACACCACCTTTACCACCTTTACCACCAGCTGCTTTTACTAATACTGTGGATGATAGTTGAAATGTTGTATCTCCACCATCAGTACCATCAACACCTAAAGAACCAGATACTCGTCCGGGCTGCCCCACGTAGATAGTGTAGCTGGTATCTGGGTCTATGGTCACTAAGGAGCGAGAGTAGGCACCGCCGCCGCCCCCTCCGCCTGCATTATTCCCAAAACTAGAACCGCTTTCTCTTCCAGATGCCCCACCTGCTCCCCAACATTCTACAAGTACTTGTGTTACACCCAGAAGCGATACTGGCGAACGCCAACCAAAAATACCACCTTGATCTGTGCTATAGGAGTAAAACCGTACTATCACTCTTTTTGCTGGTACTTGCTCTACAGTGACATAGTCTGGCCATCCTAATGAATCTACACTTGGAAAGGTTGGAGTTGCCCTAATGTCATATGACACACCTCTATGCTGCTTAAAGATGGTGGGTACTTTTGGATTCCAATAACCTGATGGATTGTTATCGCGTTGCCATAAAAATGGAGAAGCATCTCGCGATTTTGTAACAGATACCCCTTCGCCTTCTGGAAAATATTGTATGCTTTCTTCAGCATAACCGAATGACGTGTAGTCGCCGCTCAAAATGAACACTGGAACTTCCGCATTCCAGTACAGAGCTGCAAAATGGGATCTGGAAACGGTCGCTTCCCCCAGCAGATTATTACTGGATGATGCAATGCAGAAAGAGTCCTCCATATCACCATACAAACTATCCACCGTTATAGGATAGTTAGAGAATTTCATTGCATTGCCGTCATCGTACACAGCCATCGCTGGACGCCATGTACCTCCATGAAAAGTTACTTTCCATGTGTTCTTAGTTTTATCAAATCTGGAAATGTACTTAACGCCGAAACCAATACCACCAACAGCTGCTCCGGTGTCCTTTATTGAAGCTGAGTTTTCATTATTACCGAAATATATGGTGTTATGTGTGGTGTCTCTTTTTACAATATCAAACCACAAGTCTACAGACACGTGTACATTTCTTTTAAATCTGTACTGACGAAGATACTCTGGTATTTGCCACGCATTAGGTAATGATGTTTTAGTGTTGAACATATCCAGTTTTGGGGTATTCCACGCTCCTGTACCCGGACCATCGTAGGTTACGTTGGTGTTTGTATCCCTGCGAAACAGCCACGATCTCTGTACGGATACGTACAGTTGCGTAACTGCTACGCCAGCTCCAGAAACTGCTGTAGGTACTATGTCCACTTGAAAACCGCCAGTAGTCCCCCAACTAAAAAGTCTATTCTGAAATCTCAATGCGGCAAATTGGCTTGCTGTTATTGTAATTTCGTGTGTAGTCGGCTCCACAGGGACTGTCAAAGTAGTTAAGGTTATGTTATTTCCTTGGTATCCTCGAAGTCTAACTGCAACACTGCCTCCAGATGGAGTGTCGGATGCAGTAGTTAAGACACCTGATCTACACTCACATATTCTGACTGTTATTTTGTGTCCGGTGATCCCCGCCACAGGGTAAGCAGTTGGGTCAAAACGAATTCCAAAACCAGTTGTGGAATTGTTGTTTGTATGGATGTATGAAGAATCTGACGCAGTACCAATTTCATCAATTCTGGTGTGTCTGAATTGTGGTGTCGTTGTTGGGACTGCCGTACCACCAGTAACTACTGATGGTTTGATGTGTAGGAATTCTTCACTATCATCAAATGCTTGCAGGATGTCCGTGACTGCAACTCCGTTATGAAGAACACGGTAGTATGCTAATCTATAGGAGAACCCGGCGTAAGCAGCTTCATCCACTATCTGAGGGTGCAGGATGTGCGTGATTAAGCCTTCTTCCACATTAAGATAAGGGTGAGCAGAATCACGTTTCTCTGCGTGAAGAGCAAGCCGACCAAATCCGCCCCAATATACTTCAGAAGGGTGAACTCGTTCTGAATAGTCATCTCTACCTTGTGCAAAAGGATACTGAGATACGAAAGCACCTCCGGGGTTTGACATGTGATCGTAGGCTTCATTCTCTGCTGTTGGTGTATACGAGTCTAATCGTATCCCATAAGCTAATCGAGATTCACCAATTGCCCACGTACTTAGATCGGTGTTGAGTTTGTAGTCTATAGTATAGGGTGGAGACCCAGCAGTGTTGACCGTCCACCCAACAGACTCTGTACCCAAGTCACTCAAATTGGTGAGCAACACTTTACCGGGACGCACCCAGAAGCCGTTGATGTCACCTTTAGGCGTACAAGCACAACATCTACCTACAAACATACATCACCTATAGGGCGTCAAGGGCATCGATGAGAGCAGTGGAAGCTTCACAATCAATACTATCGAACTTCCACTCTTCTCTGAACTTTCTGATTGTGACAAAAGTACCACGAGTTAATTCAACACCTTCAAATCTGTGGATGACAGTGATAAGTCCTGAGTCACCTTCAACAAGTTTGAGTGTTCTATCTTCGTAAGAGTCGTATTGAAGAATGCGAACTTCAACTTCTGTGAAACCGTCTAAAGGACTTGTAGCAGCGTCGGCGTCTTCTGTTATGACAGCATAATATTCATTCTCGAATCTCTGATCACGAGCTGTAGAGTAGTCATTAGGACTAACTCTGTCGTCCCCCATAACACGACGTTTGATCTCTTTTGCCGTAGCCGGATCATATACACCAAATTCTTGTATCATGGTATGTTCAATCCGTAAGTGGCAGGGACAATACCAATGTTTGCTGTTTGCGGGTAGCCTGTGTCGAGCACAGCATACAAATCTACGTTTGGAGGGTTGTCAGCGTAAGGAGCACCAAAGCAGTCACCATCAGGTTCTTTAATCTGAAGAGGCCAAGGTTCTTGTGCTCTATCCCCTAAGTCATTGATTTTTATTGGGATGAGCTTACCATTGACTCTTTGGTATGTGCTGCGAGAGTAGAGCTTGGCGTCATCCAGCCAATCACTAGGATTGTACTCAAAACTTACTTGGCACTTCAGATAGTGAAATTTAACTCTGTTCTTTCCTGTACCATAACTCTCACGCATTTCCTGAGAAGAAGCTGCAGTGAACTTCCAATATGAAGCTCTTATCCCAAACAGAGTGGCATTACTTCTGCCTACAAAGCCTACGTAACCAGCTATGTCGTTACTGTAGTTAATACTGGAGTAATT
>Ga0315904_10012448_pt1 | contig 10740 bp, 8 predicted proteins | sample LakEriMetagenome_6_FD_203529 | JGI IMG/M metagenome (GOLD analysis project Ga0315904, IMG submission 203529) | Freshwater fungal communities from buoy surface, Lake Erie, Ohio, United States - Buoy 12 MA120 | ecosystem: Environmental > Aquatic > Freshwater > Lake | place: USA: Lake Erie, Ohio... | reverse complement strand
CTAAATTAGGCCAATCGGTATCCGCTTTTACAATGTCAACTTTATCTTTGATTTTGACTTTAGCTTCTTCAATACCCACTTTATCGGCAAATTCAACCACAATCATTCCATAATCTTGAAAGGAACTAGCGGTTACTTTATCAACTCCACTGATGTTTTTGATTTCTTTTTCGAGAGGTTTTATAATAAGCTTTTCTACATCCTCAGCTGAATTTCCGGGAAAAACAGAGGAGATGTATACTTTGTTTTCAATAATTTCTGGAAAATCTTCACGAGGCATCGTAACATAGGCAATTACTCCTGTGATTACGATTAAAAAGGTCAAGATATAAACGGTGACGCGATTGTCGACCGCCCAACTTGATATACTGAATTCTTTACTTTGATGTGACATAAGTATTTGTTTATAGTTTAGTGTTTATAGTTTGTTTTTAAGGTTTAGCTATAAGCCATAAATAACAAACCATAAACTCTTTAGAAATTAAGTTTCATCCCTTCTGAAATGGTATTTACGCCTTCAGTTACAATAATATCGTTAGCAGATAAACCACTTACGATTTCAGTAACGTTATCGGATGATTTTCCAACAGAAACAATCACTTTTTTAGCTTTACCAGTTTTCCCATTGCTTTCTTCAACAACATAAACATAGTGATCTCCTTTTCCGTCTTCTTGAATTACATTTGTTGGAACTACAATAGCATCTTTGCTAACATAATCAATTATTTTAAGCTTGGCTACTTGGTTAGGTCGCAGTAAATTATCTGGATTTGGCACACTAACTTCAATCCCAAAGGTTCTGTTGTTTGGATTGATAAAGTTTCCAACCTGACGTACTTTCCCTTTATAAGTTTTCCCTAATGAGGTTAAGTAAACATCAACCTGATCACCTACTTTTAATTTACCGATATAAGTTTCAGGGATAGATGTAGATACGTACATATTTCCTAAGTTAACAACACGCATTAAACCTTGTGCACTCGGGGCTACAACTTGTCCTTTTTCGGCAAAAACTTCGTCAATAGTTCCTGTGAACGGGGCACGAATGACAGTTTTTGCCAATTGTGCTTTGATTTGAGCAACCCCTTTTTGGGCAGAAATCATCTGAGTTTGTGCTTGTAGGTATTGAATTTCAGAACCGATTTTTTTATCCCAAAGGTTTTTTTGTCTTTCAAAAGTGGTTTTAGCTAGACTATATTGATTCTCTGCACTTGCCAGTTGTTGACTCATTCCAGCATCGTCCACTCTTCCTAAAATTTGACCTTTTGAAACTCTGTCACCAGCTTTAACAGTAAGTGTAGTCAAAGTTCCGCTAAATTCAGGTTGAATTAATATGTTTTCTTTGGTATCGACATTTCCTTGTATGTCAAGATAATGATTGAAAAGTGTATCTTTTAAAGTAAGAACTGAAACCAAAGCTTCCTCAGTTTTTATATCTAAAGTTGCTAAGCCTGCTTCAATTTTTGCAATTTCCGCTTGAAGCGCAGTTTTCTTTTCGTTTAACGCCTTTACGTTTTTATTTTTTATTAAATCTTCAATACTTTCTGTTTTTGTACCGTTGGAACATGCAAAAAGCACTAGTGATAATGCTGATAGGATTAGTATTTTTCTCATTATAATTAAGTTAGTTTTTGTTTATTATTTTTTCTAAAGCTGCTTTCTTGTTGATGATATTTACCATCGATTGTAAATAGTTTTGTTGAGCGGTATAAAATTGTCTTTGTGCTTCACTGAAGTCAAAGCTTGATGATAAACCTTCAGTAAATTTGATTTCTTGTTTTTTCTCGATGCGTTCAGCAAGTGTTAAATTACTTTTTGATGTAGCATATTCTTCAATACTAAAGTCATATTCACTTTTTGCTTTTTCGTATTGTAATTTTAGTTGTTGCTCTGTTTGGGTAAGCTGTGTTTTGGCTTGGTCTAGGGCTATTTTAGCTTGTTGTGTTTTAGCTTGTCTACCAAAACTACTGAAAATAGGCACATTCAAACTCATGCCAAGATTAGAATAGTTCAACCATCTTTGATCTTGGGCAAAAAACTTAAATTGGTTGTTGAACGCATTGTATCCAAAGTTTACACTTGCAGCCAACGATGGTAAAGCTTTGCTTTTTTGCAATTTCAACTCTAATGAACGTTGTTCTTGAAAATTAAGAGCCATTTGATAATTAATGTTATTGTCTACAGCAAATCCACCTTGACTAAGGGCCAAATCTAAATTTGAGGTTGTCAAATTGTCCAATTTGTCTGTAAGTGTAAGTTCGTCATTAATGTCCATGCCCAATGTGAATTTTAGCATTTTCACCGCAACATCATATAGCCTTTTAGTGTTATTCAAGTTGCTGTTAATAGAGGACAATGTTATTTGCAATTGCTCTACATTTTCTTCTTCAATTAAACCGTTTTTAAAAGTTTCTTGAGTATCATTCAAAGTTTTTGATAGAATTGCCTTATTTTTTTCTAGAATAGCAATGCTTTCTTGAGCTAGTAATACGTTGCCATAGGCATTGATTACCATTTCTTTGATTTCAGTATTGGTTTTTAATTTGGCATTTTCATAGTATTTTAAGTACGTCTTTGATGCTTGAAGCGCCACAATATAGGAGCCGTCAAAAATCAACTGACTCAGATTAGCACGAGCATTCATATTATGTTTAGTACCAAAAGCAACTTCGGCAAATTCACCAGGATTTCCTCCAAAAAATTCTGCAGGGATCAATGATTTCTGTAATTCAAAATTATTTTGATAGTCTAAACCAGCGTTGATTTGAGGTAATCCAGCAGCAGTTGTTTCCCATTTTTTTTGTTTTGCAGAAGCAATATCTCTATTGGCGTTTATAGATGAATAACTGTGTTCTAAGGCATGAGCGATGGCTTCTTGCAGGCTGAAAGAATAGCTTTCTTTTTTATCCTGAGCTTGCAAAAGACTCACAAATAGTATGGAGATTAGTATTAGTTTGTTTTTCATAGATTGATGATTATTTATTCGTTAGTAATTGTTTTTCTAATTCGATGATTCCTTTTGGAGTGCCAATAGCTCTTGTATGGTATTCTAAAGCTTTTGCTTCAAGTTCGTAGGCTTCTTTTTCTAATAATGTATTTTCATTAATGGAAAAAATAAGTGTATAATAAAACTTTACAGCGGCTTCAATGTCGGTTTCAGGGCGATACAATCCCTCTGCAATTCCCTTTTCAATATTTTGACGAAACACATAGCTACAATCTTCAATTTCGTTAGCCATCATTTTCTGATAAATTTCAGGATAGTGTTTCTTTAGTTGGTAGGCAGGCGAGTGGTCAAACGACTGAAACATCTCCTTGAACATCTTTCGTATTTCAAAATTTTCTACAATTGCGTTGTAATTTTTAGCAATTACTTCATCCATTAGCATATGAATTTTTTGATGAATAACTTCTGTTCCTTCTTCTATCAAAGTTTCTTTGTTGCTAAAATACTTGTATATTGTTTTTTTAGAAATACACATCTCACACGCAATGTCATCCATAGTAACACTCTTAAAACCAAGTTTTAAGAACATATCGGTAGCTTTTTTGATGATTTTATCTTTCATGATATGTTAAAATTATGCCGCAAAAATATATAGGAAACTTTAAACACTAAAATAGTTTCCTTAGTATTAACGTAAATTTAACATTAGGAAAAAACCTTACTTTTGAAAAGCGGATAGAATACCTTAAATTAGCCAAAAAAAATTTTCATGCACCCGATTTCGCATTATCAAGACATTGTATTAAATCATTTTCAATCCTTAGTTCTAAAGAAAGAACCTAGTAATCTCTATGAACCAATCCGGTATATATTGTCACTTGGTGGTAAAAGATTACGGCCAGTTTTAACTTTAATGGCTTCGGAAGTTTTTGATACAGATTGTAAAAAAGCATTGGCCGCGGCAACAGCGGTTGAGGTTTTCCATAATTTTTCATTGATTCACGATGATATAATGGATGATGCGCCTTTGAGAAGAGGTAACGAAACGGTGCACGAAAAATGGGATATCAATACAGGAATTTTATCAGGAGATGCCATGTTGATATTGGCGTATCAATATTTTGAAGAATATGAACCTTCGATTTTTAGAGAGTTGGCCAAATTATTTAGTAAAACCGCTTTGGAAGTTTGTGAGGGACAACAATACGATGTTGATTTTGAAACCCGAGACGATGTTACGATTCCCGAATATCTAAAAATGATTGAATATAAAACGGCAGTTTTAGTAGGAGCTGCTATGAAAATGGGTGCTATTGTTGCTCAAACCTCAGAGGAAAATACTAACTTGATATATGATTTTGGGTTAAATTTAGGATTGGCATTTCAATTGCAGGATGATTATTTAGACGCGTTTGGTGACCCTAAAACTTTTGGGAAACAAGTTGGAGGCGATATTATCGAAAACAAGAAAACGTATCTATATCTCAAAGCAGTCGAATTTGCTTCAGAGGAGAGTCGAAAACAATTGACACATCTATTTTCAATACAACCTGATGATAATACCAGTAAAATTGATTCGGTCAAAGAAATTTTTGATTCTACAGGAGCATCAGAAGCTACCAAAAAAGCAATCAAAGAGTATACTCTTAAAGCCTTTGAAATCTTACAAAAGCTAGATGTTAATGATGACAAGAAAGAAAAGCTTCGGTCTTTTGGTGAAAATTTAATGGGAAGAAAAGTATAAATGAGAGCATTTTTAATCTGTATCCTCCAAGTTAAATTTTCTTTCTCTAAATAAAAAATATGTTCATTTCACCAAAGAATACCGACTTATTACTCACCGAAGCTCAAAATGAGAATCTATATTTAAAATTGATAGAACAATTAAATAAAGATTTTAATTTGGCGAACGAAGGTGTTGATTTTCCTATGAGCATTTCTCCTAATGAATTGAAAATTCAGTTGCAAGAAAAAATTTATAGGCTAATTCAATATAAATTCGCGGAATACCTCAATTTATTGTACATCATTGATGTAGCTGAAGATGAAGTGAAAAAATTAGACGGTTCGGATATTGTTGAATTATCTGGACAGGTCGCTTTTTTAATTTTAAAAAGAGAATGGCAGAAAGTCTGGTTTAGGAGTAAGTATATCTAGAACCAAATGGCTTTTGATTTTTAAAAAAATACTCTAACAAATGGCATGAAGGCTTCGTTATATACGTTTTTGTCTCTAGTATATAAGAGATTGTAGCGCGCTCCTATGGTTACTGACCCTGTTCTGTAGCCCGCACCTAGGAACAAACCAGTATTCCAAAAGTTGTCTTTAAAATTACCTCCAATAGATTTATACTCGTTGTTTACTCTAATTTGTTCCAGCTCAACAGAGAGTTGAATTTCATCGATTGGATTGAAAAGAGTAACTAGACTTCCTCCATAATGCAATGAATTATAATAGTTTTTTGAAGAAACATAGGTTCCAAGCAGAGAAATTCCAGCAGAAAAATAGTCGTTAAAATTATAAATAGCACTTGGCGCAAGAGTCAAATTTGTATATCCTGACCCTGCACTAAAACCTATGCCTCCACCAAATTGTACACTGTCCCAAAAATCACTTTTAGATTCTAAAGGTGTTGATTGCTGTTGTGCAAAACTTTGATATGAAAATATAACTAAAAGCAGTGAAAAAAATATTTTTGTAACAAACGGCAAATTTGCTCTTTCCATAGGATGATTTTTTACAATTAAATCATAAAAGTATTTAAAAATATTTAGAAATTTATTGATTTATCGTACTTTTGCGAGGCAATTTTAACAAATCAGGTTATTAACAAAAAAATATGGATAGGTTTTCATTTTTAAACGCAGCTCATACAGAATTTTTTGCTCAATTGTACGAACAATATACTGAGAATCCGGATAGTGTAGAACCAAGTTGGAGAAGCTTTTTTCAAGGTTTTGATTTTGGAATGACCACCTACTATGAAGAAAGCCCAGTAACCTATTTAGCTAATCTTGCAGCGAGTGATGTTGAAAGTGTTCATGTGTCTGAGAAACTTCAAAAAGAGTTTAATGTTTTAAAGTTAATCGATGGATACCGTTCTCGAGGACATTTATTCACAAAAACGAATCCAGTTCGAGAAAGAAGATCTTCATCACCAACTCTAGATATTGAAAATTTTGGATTATCAAAAGCAGATTTGAATACAGTTTTTGATGCAGCAAGGGTTATTAAAATCAAACCGTGTTCGCTTCAAGAAATCATAAAGCATTTAGATTCTATTTATTGTCAACACATTGGGGTAGAGTACATGTACATCAGAAATCCTGAGGTTGTTGAATGGATTCAAAATAAGATAGGGATAAATGACAATCAACCTAATTTTACTGCTAATGAAAAGTTGGCGATTCTGAATAAATTGAATCAAGCAGTATCCTTTGAAAACTTTTTGCATACAAAATATGTTGGACAAAAGCGATTCTCTCTAGAAGGAGGAGAGTCTATAATTCCCGCTCTTGATGCTTTAATAGAAAAAGCTGCAGAAAAAGGAGTAGAGCAATTTGTTATGGGAATGGCTCATCGAGGGCGTTTGAACGTTTTAGCAAATATTTTCGGAAAATCTACTCAAGATATATTTAGTGAATTTGACGGTAAAGATTATGATCAGGAATATTTCGATGGTGACGTAAAATATCATTTAGGTCTCACTGCTGATAAAGTAACTAGCTCAGGTAAAAAAATTAATATCAATTTAGCTCCAAATCCATCCCATCTCGAAACCGTTGGAGCAGTAATTGAAGGGATAACACGAGCTAAACAAGACAAATATTTTCCGAATGATTTCTCAAAAGTATTACCTATAGCCGTTCACGGAGATGCAGCTATTGCAGGACAAGGAATACTCTATGAAATCATCCAAATGGCTCAGCTTGATGGATATAAAACAGGAGGAACCATTCACATTGTAATCAATAATCAGGTAGGATTTACAACCAACTATCTAGATGCACGATCGTCAAAATATTGTACGGATGTTGCTAAAGTAACTTTATCACCAGTTTTACATGTTAACGCTGATGATGCTGAGGCTGTTGTTCACGCTGTCTCGTTTGCTTTAGATTACAGAATGCAGTTTGGTAGTGATGTGTTTATCGATTTATTAGGATATAGAAAATACGGTCATAACGAAGGAGATGAGCCAAGGTTTACTCAGCCAGTACTCTATAAAATTATAGCAAAGCATAAAAATCCGAGAGATATTTATGCAGAAAAATTATTAGCCGAAGGTGCAATAGATACAAATTTAGTTAAAGACTTGGAGACCAAGTACAAGCAAGACTTGGATGATAATCTGCAAGCATCAAGAAAAAAGGATTTGACAATCATAACCCCATTTATGAAAAATGAATGGAAAGGATTTGAACAAGTTACAGATGTTCAGATGCTTCAAAAAACAGATACTGGTTTTCCAAAAGACAAACTAGTTACCATAGCCAATGCCATTTGTAATTTGCCTTCTGATAAAAAGTTTATTAGTAAAATTGAGAAACTAATCAATGACAGAAAAACAATGTTTTTCGAAACCAATAAATTAGATTGGTCAATGGCCGAACATCTAGCTTATGGTTCACTATTGCTAGAAGGGTATGATGTTCGAATTTCGGGTCAAGATGTTGAAAGAGGAACTTTTTCTCACCGTCATGCTGTTGTCAAAGTAGAAGATTCCGAAGAAGAAGTTACATTACTAAACAATTTAGAAGGGAAAAAAGGGAATTTTCATGTTTTCAATTCTCTGTTATCAGAATATGGTGTATTAGGTTTTGATTACGGATATGCCTTAGCAAGCCCCAAAACATTAACCATTTGGGAAGCACAATTTGGAGATTTCAGTAATGGGGCTCAAATTATGATTGATCAATATATTTCTTGTGGTGAGGACAAATGGAACAATCAAAACGGAATTGTACTTTTGTTGCCACACGGATATGAAGGTCAAGGAGCAGAGCATTCTTCTGCTAGAATGGAGCGCTATTTACAACTTTGTGCTCGACATAATATGTATGTAGCCGATTGTACAACACCAGCCAATTTTTATCATTTGTTAAGAAGGCAAATGAAGACTACTTTCCGTAAACCACTTGTAGTATTTACTCCCAAGAGTTTATTGCGTGATCCAAGAGTAGTTTCTTCTATTGATGAATTTGAGAATGGAAGTTTTCAAGAGACTTTTGATGACGAAATGGTAAATAAAGACGAAGTAAAAAGTTTGGTTTTCTGTACAGGAAAATTCTATTATGATATCATTGCCGAAAGAGAAATTAATGGCAGAAAAGATGTTGCAGTTGTTAGAATAGAACAACTATTCCCTTTGCCAGTTGAGCAATTGAAAGCCATTATTGCAAGATATCCAAATGTCGATGATTATGTATGGGCACAAGAAGAACCCAAAAATATGGGGGCCTATGGCTATATGTTGATGAATTTTGATATGGTAAAATGGAGGCTTGCCTCACTAAAAGCTTATGCTGCTCCTGCTGCGGGAAGTTATACTCGAGCAAAACGACGTCACTCAGATGCCATAAGAATGGTTTTTGATAAAAATTTATTTAGATAACATACACACTTAATAAAATTATAAAAGGATGATTTTAGAAATGAAAGTTCCATCGCCGGGGGAATCAATAAAAGAAGTTGAAATTGCAACATGGTTGGTTAAAGACGGGGATTATGTAGAGAAAGATCAGGCAATTGCCGAGGTAGATTCCGATAAAGCAACCTTAGAATTGCCAGCAGAAGCAAGTGGAACAATTACATTAAAAGCCGAGGAAGGCGATACAGTAGCTGTAGGAGCCGTAGTTTGTTTAATTGATACTAGTGCTACAAAAGCAAACAACACAGCAACAGTTTCCTCTAAAGAGGAAGTTAAATCCGTTGAAGAAACTCCTAAAGCAGAAGCTCCAAAAACCTCTCCTGTTGCCGAAAAAACATATGCCACTCAAGTTCCATCACCAGCAGCTCGAAAAATATTGGATGAAAAAAACATACAACCTTCAGACGTTGTTGGCACTGGAAAAGGAGGTAGAATTACAAAAGAGGATGCAGTAAATGCTGTTCCATCAATGGGAACTCCAACGGGAGGTTCTCGTGGAACAGAAAGAATAAAGCTTTCCATGTTGCGCAGGAAAGTAGCTGAACGATTGGTGGCAGCCAAGAACGACACCGCGATGTTGACTACTTTTAATGAAGTTAATATGACTCCTATCAATACTTTGCGTAATGAGTACAAAGATGCATTTAAAACAAAGCATGGGGGTGTTAGTTTAGGATATATGTCATTTTTTACAAAAGCGGTTACTAGAGCGCTACAGTTGTATCCAGATGTAAACTCCATGATGGATGGAGATTACAAAACGGTTTATGATTTTTGTGATATTTCAATTGCTGTTTCTGGACCAAAAGGACTAATGGTTCCTGTGGTTCGCAACGCTGAAAATTTATCTTTCAGAGGGATTGAAACTGAAATTAAGCGATTGGCACTGAGAGCTCGTGACGGTCAGATAACGGTAGATGATATGACAGGAGGAACCTTTACGATAACTAATGGAGGTGTTTTTGGAAGTATGTTGAGTACACCAATTATAAATCCACCTCAATCAGGAATCCTAGGAATGCACAATATTATTGAGAGACCAATTGCGGTAAATGGTAAAGTAGAAATTCACCCTATGATGTATGTTGCATTGTCTTATGATCATAGAATTATTGATGGTCGTGAGTCAGTTGGTTTTTTGGTAGCAGTTAAAGAGGCTTTAGAAAACCCAGTTGAGTTATTGTGTGATAATAATCCAAAAAAAGCATTTGAATTGTAATTGATTTTTTTTTAATATAAAATCCTTCTAGTAAATCTAGAGGGATTTTTTGTTTCTGTATTTTGCTATATTTTTTTAATCGGTATTAAATATACATTTCAGGCACTATGTTAAAATTAAAATCGGATACAGACCTTTACATCACCACAACGGATTATAAAATTTAATCCATTCAATTTTTTTTAAATGGAAATAGAAAGCATTATAAAACTATAAATCCAGTAAAATAAGTACTTGGCAAAAAATAGTCTAAATTTTAAACGTCTATAGTTTTTAGATTCATTATTTTGTTTAGTTCACCAAAAACATTCATAAATTTGGCATTAACCAAAAACCAAATAATTATGAAACGAATTACTATTATCATTTTCTTAATGCTATTTTCATTAGGATATTCACAAAGTTTTCCTCTAGATTTTGAAACGCCAACAGTTTTTACAAATTTTGATGGTAGTAATGCAACATTAGTTGACAACCCTTCGAAAACGGGCATTAATACTTCAAATACTGTCGCAAAAATAATAAGAAGTGGCGGGAGTGATTATGAGGGAAGTTATGTTACTTTGGCTGCGTCTGTAAATATGTCTAACAAAGTATTTAAAATTAAAGTCTATTGTCCGGTTGCTGGTCAAAAACTCTTACTAAAATTTGAAGGTGCAGGAAGTGCGTTTGAAAAAAATTCGGTTGCATTTACAACTGCAAATGTTTGGCAAGAACTAACTTTAGATTTTACAGGAGTGACCGTAAATAATTTAAATAATAAAATTATTTTTATGTTTAATGCAGGTAAAAAGGGTGACGGAACAGTAAATTCGACCTATTATTTTGATGATGTAATTCAAGTAGTTCCTGAAGGAACACCAACAATAGCTTTTTCGATACCTCCAAAATTTACAACAGACGAAGCGTTTTCTTTATTACCTT
>Ga0315904_10012445_pt1 | contig 10741 bp, 7 predicted proteins | sample LakEriMetagenome_6_FD_203529 | JGI IMG/M metagenome (GOLD analysis project Ga0315904, IMG submission 203529) | Freshwater fungal communities from buoy surface, Lake Erie, Ohio, United States - Buoy 12 MA120 | ecosystem: Environmental > Aquatic > Freshwater > Lake | place: USA: Lake Erie, Ohio... | reverse complement strand
CGTCACCCGCCCCGACGGTGCGGTCACGACGAGCGGCCCGATCATCGCCCGCGGGATGCGGCCCGACCTGACGATGTACCCGAGCCGCACCCACGGCTTCGACGCCGGCGCGCCGATCGCCGCACCGGCCGGATCGCAGGTCTGCGTCCACGCCCGCGGCTACGGGGCGGCGGCGTCGGCACCCACGCTCATCGGGTGCCGCACCGCCTGACCCCGCGCCGCTGTCCGCGCCGCTGTCCGGGCTGCTGTCCGGGCTGCTGTCCGGGCCACCGGCTGGGCCGGGTGGCCGACGGCCCCGTCGGTCAGAGGTGGTAGCCGAGCAGGTCGATCACGACGTGCGTCGACCCACCGCCACCCGCGATCAGCGAGATCGCCGGGGCGCCTCCGGCGGTGCGACCCACCGGGACGATCGCGAGGTTCGCCCGGTTCTGGCCGGCCGACTCCCAGTTGATGCTGGAGAACGCGATCGAGCCGTCGGCGTTGCTGATCTGCGACAGCGACAGGCCCGTCGCGTAGGCCGTGTGGAACCCGGAGCCGACGGTGTCGGTGACGGTGAGGTTCACCACGACCGCCTTGGCGAGCGCAGCGAGACCGGTGAGCGCGGCGGCGAGCGACACCGTCGGATTCGCACCGCTCGCGACGCGGGCCGGACTCGCCCCCGTGCGGGTGTCGAGGATGCGCTGTGGGCGCGGCGAGATCGGGTGGTACGACCCCGAGGTGTCCGGCCCGGCGAGCTTCACCGGGAACACGTCCGTGCCGCGCTTCGCGAAGAACCACAGGTTGAACGCGTCGTCCATGTACAGCTCGCCGCCGACGTAGGTGCCCGCGGTGGGCCCGACGGTGGCGGGCGGGTTGGTGACACCCGCCTCCGTTGCGGTGGCCTGCGGGCTGATCAGCCGGGCGTGGGCCCCGCGCGTGGCGATCGCCGCCGCGGCGGGCACGGTGGCGTTCGCCGCCGGGGCGGCCGCGTTCGCGGCGACGACGCCGTAGCCCGCCGCCGCCGTGGTGGACCCGTGCAGACCGTTGGGGATCTTGGCGCCGGCGCCATAGCCGCCCACCGCGGCGGGGAAGATCGGCACCGGGGGCGGCGACACGACCTCGCCCACCGACACCGCGCTCTGTGTCGAGAGGTTGGGACCCGTGTAGGTGACCAAGGACACCGTGGTCGGGTCGGTGAACGTGCCCGAGGCGGCCGCAGCGGGCCGGGTGGTGGCGAGCGCACCGGCACCGGCAGCGGCCGCACCGACGGCGACGGTGCGCAGCAGCGACCGGCGGCTGGTGACCGGCTCGACCGCCGCACCGCCGGCCGAGGCGGCGACCGGTTCGATCGCGGCCGGGTGGGCGGCGGCGGGTTCCGCCGACGCGACCTCGGCCTTCAGGGCGGCCAGCTGCGCTTCGAGCTGGGCGATCCGGGACTGGAGATCCGACATGTGAGGCTCCTCGTGATCGGCTCCCACGGGGGGAGGTACTGGTGACGTGCCCGCCCGGCCCGTTGCGAACCGTACGGCGCCGATCGGCACCGCGGACGTCGCCCCCGCCCCACCAGGCGCGACACCCGGGATGCCACCCGGCACGAGGAGCAGTACCCACGCGACGACCGCCTACATTCCCCCGCATGCCGTCATCGACGTCACCCAGCACCCCGCCGTCCGACCACCCGGACCCCGCCCTCGATCCCGCCCTCGATCCCGCGGCGAGACGGCAGGGCGACCGCTACGTCGTCACCCCGGCCGACGTCGAGGCGTTCCGGCGCGACGGCTACGTGCACCTGCCCGGCGTGATGAGCGACGAGGAGATGGCCGAGATCGAGGCCGTCTACGACCGGTTCCTGCGCGGCGAGATCGCGGTGGAGGGCAAGGACTTCAACGACATGACCACCGGCGAGCACGGCACCGACCCGTCGGGCTACGCGGTGGTGAACGTGATGCTGCCCCGCCGCTACTTCCCGGCCTGGCAGGACAACCCGTTCGAGCGCCGGGCGCGCTCGATCGCCGAGCAGCTCTGCGGCGAGGGCATGACCATCGACTTCGACCAGCTGCTCGCGAAGAGTCCCGGCCGCCCCGACGCCGTGTTCCACTGGCACCAGGACCAGGCCTACTGGATCGACACCGACGACCGTCGCACCGCCACCTGCTGGCTGGCCGTCGACGACTCGACGCTGGAGAACGGCTGCATGCAGTTCCTGCCCGGGTCGCACCGCGAGCCGGTGCGCCCCCACCGGCCCCTGCACGGCGACCGCAGCGCGAGCCACACGCTCGTCACCGACCTCCGGCCGGACGACGTGATGCGCCCGGTCGAGATCCGGCGCGGCGACATCACCGTGCACAACGAGGGCGTGCTCCACGGCTCGGGCGGCAACACCTCGGCGTCGAGCTACCGCCGCGCCTACATCGTGGCGCTGCGCAGCGAGTCCACCGTCGCCGAGGAACGCCGGCGCGGGTTCACCCACAGCCACAACGACGCGGGCGAGGTGCTCGACGACGTCGACGGGCTCCACGCCTGACCCGCCTGACCCGCCTGACCCGCCTGACCCGCCTGACCCGCCTGACCCGCCTGACACGGCCGCCCTGCGGGCTCGGGCGTCCGTAGGCTGGCGGCCATGCCGCTGGCCGAGCCCTACCTCCCGAACCCCGCCCGCTACGACCACATGACCTACCGCCGCTGCGGCCGCAGCGGGCTCCTGCTGCCGGCGCTGTCGCTCGGCCTGTGGCACAACTTCGGCCACGACCGCCCGTTCACCACGCAGCAGGCGATCTGCCGGCGGGCGTTCGACCTCGGCATCACCCACTTCGACCTCGCGAACAACTACGGGCCGCCCTACGGCGCCGCCGAGGAGAACTTCGGCCGGATGATGGCCACGGACTTCCGCGGCCTGCGCGACGAGCTGGTGATCTCCACGAAGGCCGGGTACGACATGTGGCCGGGGCCGTACGGCAACTGGGGGTCGCGCAAGTACCTCGTCGCGTCGCTCGACCAGTCGCTCGCCCGCATGGGCCTCGACTACGTCGACATCTTCTACTCGCACCGCGTGGATCCCGACACCCCGCTCGAGGAGACCGTCGGTGCGCTCGCCTCGATCGTCCAGCAGGGCAAGGCGCTCTACGTCGGCATCTCGTCCTACAACAGCGAGCGCACCCGCGAGGCGGCCCGGCTCCTGGCGGAGCTCGAGGTGCCGCTCCTGATCCACCAGCCGAGCTACTCGATGCTCAACCGCTGGATCGAGCGCGACGGCCTGCTCGACACGCTCGACGACGTCGGTGCCGGCTGCATCGCGTTCTCGCCGCTCGCACAGGGCATGCTCACCGACCGTTATCTCGGCGGCATCCCCGCCGACTCCCGCGTCGCCACCGGCGGGGCGCTCACCGAGTCGCTGCTCACCGAGGACGGCATGGCCAAGGTGCGCGCGCTGAACGAGATCGCCGCCGGCCGTGGCCAGACCCTGGCCCAGCTGGCGCTCGTGTGGGCGCTGCGCGACCCGCGGATGACCTCGCTCGTGCTCGGTGCGAGCAGTGTCCGCCAGCTCGAGGACAACGTCGCCGCGCTCGCGAACCCCACGCTGTCCGACGACGAGCTGGCCGCGATCGAGCCCCACGCGCAGGAGGCCGACATCGACCTCTGGACGACGTCGAGCACCTCCTGACCTCCCGCGGCCGTCCCATTACCCGCCGGTAACCACGCGCGCCTACGCTGGCCCGAGAGGCAACTCCGAGGGAGGGTCAGACATGGCTGGTTCGTACATCGTGGCGGGTGCTCGCACGCCCATCGGCAAGATGAGCGGGGCGCTCGCGGGCTTCAGTGCCGCCGAGCTCGGCGGGTTCGCGATCCGGGCGGCGCTCGAGCGCGCCGGCGTGGCACCCGAGGAGGTCGAGCACGTCCTGATGGGTCAGGTGATCATGGCCGGACAGGGTCAGGTGCCGTCGCGGCAGGCCGCGGTGAAGGCCGGCATCCCGATGAGCACCCCGGCGATCAACATCAACAAGGTCTGCCTCAGCGGCATCAACGTGATCTACCTCGCCGACCAGATGATCCAGTCGGGCGACGCCGACATCGTGATCGCCGGCGGGATGGAGAGCATGACCAACGCCCCGTACATCGCCGCGGGCGCCCGCGGCGGCTTCCGCTACGGCAACACCGAGCTCGCCGACGCGATCGTGAAGGACGGCCTGTGGTGCGCGTTCGACGCCTGCCTGATGGGTCTCGGCACCGAGCGCTACAACGCGGGTGGCATCACCCGCGAGCAGCAGGACGAGCTGGCGACGAAGTCGCACGAGCGGGCCGCCAACGCGACCAAGGACGGCAAGCTCGCCGACGAGATCGTCCCCGTGAGCATCCCGCAGCGCAAGGGCGAGCCGCTGCTCGTCGAGACCGACGAGGGCGTGCGACCCGGCACCAGTATGGAGTCACTCGCCGGCCTGAAGCCCGCGTTCGACAAGGAGGGCACGATCACCGCCGCGAACGCGTCGCAGATCAGCGACGGTGGTTCTGCGCTCGTGATGATGAGCGAGCGCGCCGTGAACGCCCGCGGCGTCACCCCGCTCGGCCAGGTGGTCGGCTACGGCATGGTGGCCGGCCCCGACAACACCTCGCTGCTCACCCAGCCCAGCCGGGCGATCCGGAAGGCGCTCGGCAAGGCCGGCCTCACGGTCGGCGACGTCGATCTGTTCGAGCTGAACGAGGCGTTCGCAGCGGTGGGCATCGCGTCGATGGCCGACCTCGGCATCAGCGACGAGATCGTGAACGTCAACGGCGGCGCGATCGCGCTCGGCCACCCGATCGGCATGTCGGGCAACCGCCTCGCGCTCACGATCCTCCACGAGCTCCGGCGTCGTGGCGGCGGCCTCGGTGCCGCCGCGCTGTGCGGTGGCGGCGGCCAGGGCGACGCCCTGCTGGTGCGCACCGTCTGATCCTGCGGCCGGCCCTGCGGGTGCCGGCACCCATCACTCCTCTCCACGACCCGGGCCCGGTGCCCGGGTCGTGGCGCGTCCGAGGGGAGGTCGGCTCCAAACCACTCCGTTGAGTGGTTGATCGACCACAACACGATGCTTTGTGTCATCAATGACGACATTTGTTGCGAAGTGTTGACAGCAAGCGGCATTCGTTGTAACGTAAATGACACATATCGATCGCCGGTTCGCACCGGAGATCGCACGAGATCCGGGGTACCACCTCTGGAGCTGGCCCGTCCGCCCGCTACCAGGTCCAGGGGTGGTACCTCGTTTCGCGTCTCCGGGCGGCGGAACACCGGCACGGCGTCGCTGCGCTCCCTGTCCACCCGGGCTCGCGCTGGAGGTCCGGTACCCACGTGCCGATGAACTCCCCCGATGACGCTGTTCACGCGAGGTCCTGCCCACGGTCGGGCCGTCGACCTCCCTCCCCCCATCGTCGAACCGCTCACCCTCGGCGGGTCACGCGACACGCACCACTCCCCACCACCTCGGGACCAACTCGACCAGGAGGAGATCGACGCGGCCGGCGCGCTCGGCCGCACGGTCGTCGACACGATCGCCACCGTGGTCGCGGGCCGGCGCGAGGTCGCCGAACTCGCCGCCGCCTGCCTGCTGTCGCGAGGGCACCTGCTCGTCGAGGACATCCCCGGCGTCGGCAAGACGCTCCTCGCCCAGGTGGTCGCCGCCTCGGTCGGCGGCACGTTCCGCCGCATCCAGGGCACCGTCGACCTGCTGCCCGGTGACGTCACCGGCACCCTCGTCCCCGACGCGGAGGGCCTGCACCTGCGGTTCCGCCCCGGACCGATCTTCGCCAACGTGGTCGTCTTCGACGAGCTGAACCGCACCAACCCGCGCACCCAGGCGGCGCTGTTCGAGGCCGCCGAGGAGCGCACCGTCACCGTCGACGGGCGCAGCCACGCGCTGCCCGATCCCTTCCTGCTCGTCGCCACCCAGAACCCGATCGACATGGCCGGGACGTTCCGGCTCGGCGAGGGCGCGGCCGACCGCTTCGCCGCCGTCGTGTCGCCCGGCCGGCCCGACCTCGACGACGAGGTCGCGGTGATCGCCGGCCGGCGCGGTCGCCGGCTGCTGCCCGACGTCCGACCGGTGGCCGACCTCGACACGCTCGTGCGCGCCCAGGCGGCCGTCGACCGCGTGACCCTCCCCGACTCCGTCGCCCGCTGGGTCGTCGAGCTCCTCGACGCCACTCGCCAGCACCCGAGGGTCCGACTCGGCGCGTCCACGCGCGGCGGGCTCGCGCTGGTGCAGCTCGCCCGGGCGCTCGCCGCGATGCGCGGCCGACCGTTCGTGGTGCCCGACGACGTGGTGGCGGTCGCCGTGCCCGCACTCGCCCACCGCGTGCTGCTCGCCGACGGCGACGGGTCGACGACGCAGGGACGCGAGGTCGTGGCCGAGTGCGTGCGCCAGGTGCGCCCGCCGTCGATCTGACCCGACCCGACCTGACCCGGCCCGACCCGACCCGACCCGACCTGACCCGACCCGCACCGATCCCGGATGACCCGAGCACCGCAGGCCGACGCACCGAACAACAGCACCGGCGGCGGCCGCACGCTGCCGCGTGGGCTCTCGGCCGGCAGCGGGTTCCTCGTGTTCTCGTGGGCCTCCACCTTCGCGATGGCCCGGCTGACCGGTGCCGTGTCGCTCGTGATCCTGCTCGCCGCCGGCGCCGTGGGTGCCGTGGCAGCGATCGCACCCGGCTGGTGGCACCTCCGGCGGCTGACCGACGTTGCAGCCGAGCCACGCCCGGCGCTCGTCACCGCCGGCGATCCGGTGGCGCTCGGCCTGCGGCTCGCACGCGACCGCGGCACCCCACCACCGGTGCACGTCACCGTGCTCGATCGCGGCCGGACGGTGGGCAGCGGATGGGCGATCGACGGTCGCCTCGACCTCGACCTCACCCTCGAGCGCCGCGGACGCATCGATCACTGGGAGCTCCGCCTGGCATCCGGTGGCTCCGCCGGCCTGTGGTGGTGGCGTCGCACCTGGGTCGTCGCCTCGACGCCCCTCGTCGTGGCCCCCCGCTCGACGGGCACCGGAGCGAGCAGGGCCGAGGATCCGCGCCCGATCGGCCCGGAGGACGACCCGGCACCGGCCGGCACCGGTCTCGCCGGTGAACTCGACGGCATCCGTCCGTGGCGCGAGGGCGACGCGGACCACGCCGTGCACTGGCCGACGTCGCTGCGCACCGGGTCGCTCACCGTGTTCGACCACCCCCGCACCTCCGACCGCCGATGGATCGTGCGCGCCACCTCGGCAGCGACGGACCGCGAGGCGGAGGTGTCGCGGGTGCGACGCTCGCTCGACGAGCTCCACCGGCGCGGCGTGCCGGCCTGGGCGGCCGTCGACGACCACGAACCCGTCCACCTCGCGGACGCGGACGCGATCGCCCGGTGGTCGGCCACCTGCCTCCCGGACGCCGATCCCGAGGCCGATCCCGAGGCCGATCCCGACGCCGATCCCGAGGCCGCCCGAGCCGCCGCCCGAGCCGCCGCCCGATCGGCACGCACCGCGGAACCCGACGACACGCTCACCCCGGCCGCACGCTGGCTCGTCGCGCTGAGCAGCTGCATCGCGCTGTACATGCTCACCCAGGCGCTCGGCTCCGGCCCAGCGACGGTGGTGTGTCTCCTCGGCGGGTGCGTGCTCACCGCCGCGATGACGAGCGGCGGCACGACGAGTCGCGCGCTGCGCGCCGTGGTGCACGGCCTCGTCACGGTGTTCGCCGTCATCGGCCTCGTCACCGTCGTGCGCACCGTCGCGGTGAGCGACGACCTCCTCGACGTCATCACCGGACCGCTGCCCCAGGTGCTCATGCTGCTCGTGGTGCTGCACGGATTCGAGTGCACCCGCCGTCGCGCGGCACGCGCCGCCCTCGGGTTCGCCGCCGTGATCATCGCCTACGCGGGCGGGCAGCGCATCGACCCGGCGATCGGCTGGTGGCTGCTCGCCTGGGGCGTCTCGTTCGCCGTCGCGCTCCGGTGGACCGCCCGACCCGCGATCACCCGCAGCGACACCCATCCGGCCCGCTGGCCGGTGTCGCTGCGCCGCGACCGGGGCACGACGTCGCGTGGCGCGGCCACCGCCGGACTCGGCCGGCGCCTGGCGATCGGGGCGGTCGCGCTCGGGGCCGGCGCCCTCGCGACGACCGCCGTGCTCGGCGCGGTCACCGTGCCCAGCGGACCGGCCCGGCTCGGGCTGCCGTCGTCGATCGACGAGCTGCGTCGCGTGGACACCCCCGGGTCGATCGCCGACACCAGCGGCCGCTCCACCGACCGCGCCGGTGACCGCGACCCGACGAACCGCACCGGCAGCCTCGGCGGCTACCCGGGCTTCGACCACACCCTCGACACGTCGATGCGTGGCGACATGGGCGACGACATCGTGATGCGAGTGCGGGCACCCGAACCCGACTTCTGGCGCGGCCAGACCTTCAGCGTGTTCGACGGGCGCCGCTGGACCGCCGACGTCGACCCGGGCCTCCCGCTGCAGGGTCCCGACGTCGAGGTGCCGCCGGCGTTCGGTGACGTGCCCGACCCGGCGATCGCACCGACCCGTGAGCTCGTCCAGACCTACTACGTCGAGTTCGACCAGCCCAACATGATCTTCGCCGCGTCACGACCCGAGCGTGTGATCATCGAGGGCGACGTGTACGCACGCAACGACGGCGCCCTGCGCACCGACCTCGTCCTCACCGCCGGCGCCGTCTACACCGTGGTGTCGGAACGCACACTGGTGACCCCAGCGATCCTGGCCGGGCAGGGCGAGGTCGACGACCGGCTCACCGAGCTCGGCCGCCAGGCCTTCGTCCTGGCGCTGGAGGTCCCCGCCTCCACCACCTCTCGCACGATCGAGCTCGCGAACCGGCTCGCCGAGGAGACCACCACCACGTACGACCTCGTGCGGGCGATGGAGGACTGGATCCGGGCCAACGTGCAGTACGACCTCGACGCACCCGTCCCCGCGGAGGGGCATGACGCAGTGGACGACCTGCTGTTCGGGTCGCAGCGGGGCTTCTGCGAGCAGATCGCCTCCGCGCTCGCCGTGATGCTGCGCACCCAGGGGGTGCCCGCACGGCTCGCCACCGGGTACACGCCGGGCACGCGCAACCGGGTGACCGGCGTGTGGGAGGTGCGTGCCGGCGACGCCCACGCCTGGGTGGAGGTGTGGTTCCCCGAGACCGGCTGGCAGGCGTTCGACCCGACGGCGAACGTGCCGCTCGCCGGTGAGTCGAGCCGGCCCACCGTCGGCGGCGACCTGCTCCGCAGCGTCGCACGGGTGGCGCGTGAGCACGGCGCCACCATCGTGGTGGTGACGCTGGCAGTCGCCCTCATGGTCGCCGCGGCGGCCCTGGTCGCACGGCGCGTCGCGCAGGCCGCGTACCGGCGCCGGCGGGGCCGCTGGGGGCTGCTGCAGGACCGCTGGGAGCGGGCGGCCGCTGCCCACGGGATCGACGAGCACTGCACGAACCCCGAGCGAGCACGACGGTGGGCCGCCGTCGACGCGCGGCGCGCGGCCGAGCTGGAGATGCTCGCCCGGCACCTCGACCGGGTCGCGTTCGACCCGACGTTCGCGCACCGTGCCGGCAGCGAACCCGACGGCTCCGGGGATGCCGGCGACGATGTCGTGGACGACGCCGCGTACCGCGAGGTCGAGACGATCGTGGCCGAGCTGGAGCGCGACGTCGCGTCGAGCAGCGGCCGGCGCTGAGTCAGGCGGACACGTCGCGGCGGCCCTCGAGCGCACGGCCGAGGGTGAGCTCGTCGGCGTACTCCAGGTCGCCACCGACCGGCAGGCCGCTCGCGATGCGCGTGACGCGCACCCCGAAGGGCTGCAGCATGCGGGCGAGGTACATCGCCGTGACCTCGCCCTCGGTGTTGGGGTTCGTGCACAGGATCACCTCGGTGATCCCCTCGGGTTCGATGCGGGCGAACAGCTCCTTCACCTTGAGCTGCTCGGGGCCGATGCCCTCGAGCGGGCTCATCGCACCGAGCAGCACGTGGTAGCGGCCACGGAACTCGCCGGTGCGCTCGATCGCGACGATGTCGCGCGCCTCCTCCACCACACACACGGTGGACGGGTCGCGGCGCTCGTCCGAGCAGATCGGGCACAGCTCGGCGTCGGCGATGTTCCAGCAGCGGGCGCAGAAGCGCACCTTCGCCTTGGCCTCGGTGAGGGCCGACGCGAGCCGGGCCACGTCGTCCGCAGGGACCTTCAGGAGGTGGAACGCAATCCGCTGTGCCGACTTGGGACCGATGCCCGGCAACCGCCCGAGCTCGTCGATCAGCACCTGGACGGGCGTGGTGTAGGTGGCCATCAGAGGCGCTCGTCGAGCAGCTCGGAGCCGGGGAACGCCTGGGCCAGCCGGTCGATCGGGGACACGACGGACTCCGGCGGTGCGTCGACGAGGTCGTCGAGGTCGATCGCCTCGTCGTCGGGCACCGGCACACCGCCGGGGTGCAGCGGGACCACCGTGGCGCCGCCCGTCGCGGCGGCGGACGTGCCAGCGGTGCGACCGCGGTCGAGATCGAGGTCGGCGGGATCCTCGACCGACGGGTGATCGGGGTGCGGTGAGGCGTCGGTGACCACCTGGATCCGGACCGGGCCGCCGACCACCTGGGCAGCGATCCGCTCGACGTCCGCGCGGTGCTGCTCGCACTTGGCGCGGTGCGCCTCGTTGGGGGCACCGAGGGTGAGCGCACCGTCGCGGACCCCGAGCAGACGCGGCACGGAGTAGATCGCACGCACCAGCGGCTTCAGTGCCGGGACGATGTCCA
>Ga0315904_10012435_pt1 | contig 10746 bp, 10 predicted proteins | sample LakEriMetagenome_6_FD_203529 | JGI IMG/M metagenome (GOLD analysis project Ga0315904, IMG submission 203529) | Freshwater fungal communities from buoy surface, Lake Erie, Ohio, United States - Buoy 12 MA120 | ecosystem: Environmental > Aquatic > Freshwater > Lake | place: USA: Lake Erie, Ohio... | reverse complement strand
AGGGTGTGAGGCGGTGTGAGGCGGTGTGAGGCGGTGTGAGGCGGTGTGAGGCGACGTGAGGCGACGTGAAGCAGTGTGGGGGTGTCAGGAGACAGCGATGCGACGCGGCCGCTGATGCAGACTCAAAGCAGGCCGTGCGTCTGCAGCTTCTTGCGCAGGGTATTGCGGTTGATGCCGAGCATCTCGCTGGCGCGCAGCTGATTGCCCTGAGCATGCTTCATGACCACTTCGAGCATGGGCCGCTCAACCGCACTGAGCACCATGTCGTAAATGGCACTCGGGCGCGAGCCGCCCAGATCAACAAAGTACTTCTCGAGATTGCGGGTGACCGCCTCGTCAATGGACAGCGATTTCATCTTCGGATGCACACAGGAATTCATCGAGCAGTCGGAGTTGCTGCTCAGGGTCTTCGGCTTGATTGACTGCAGCCAGCAAGGCTTTGGCATCGGCTCCAGCCCGATCGCCCCACTGACCGACATACCAGCCTATATGTTTGCGCGCGATGCGCGGGCCCATGACGGGCCCATGGAAGGCGTAATGATCCTCGAGATGCTCGCGCAGCACCTGACGGATCTCGGACAGGGATGGCGCAGGCAGCAACTCGGCATGAGCCAGAAAATGAGCCACCTGCCGATAGAGCCAGGGGTTGCCCTGACCGGCACGTCCGATCATGACCGCATCGGCGCCGGTTCGAGCCAGTACCCAGGCGGCCTTGGCGGGGCTGTCGATATCGCCGTTGGCGACCACCGGAATGCGCAGGGCTTGCTTGACCTGCGCAATGGTGTCGTATTCCGCCTCACCCTGAAACGCGCAGGCCCGGCTGCGGCCATGCACCGTGATCAACGCAGCGCCGGCGTCCTGCATGCCGAGCGCGAGCGACACCGCATTGCGCTGCGTGCGGTCGATGCCTGTTCGCATCTTGACGGTCACCGGGACGTTCACTGCGGCAACCACCGCCTGCACGATGCGCAGAGCCAGGGGTGCATCGGCCATGAGGGCAGATCCTGCAGCGACGTTGCAGACCTTTTTGGCGGGGCAGCCCATGTTGATATCGATGACCTGCGCACCACGATCCACATTGAATCGCGCAGCTTCGGCCATCATCTGAGGATCGGCACCGGCCAGCTGGACGGCGACCGGACCCGGCTCGCCTGCGTGATCGATGCGACGCGCGGTCTTGACCGTGGCCCACAACTTGGGATTGGAGGCCGCCATTTCGCTCACCGCATAGCCTGCGCCCAGCCGGCGACACAGACGTCGGTAGGGTCGGTCGGTGACGCCAGCCATCGGCGCGACAAACACCGGATTGGGCAGGCGGTAAGGGCCCAGTTGCATGAAAGCGATGAGGGGAAAACGCAGCGGGACGCGGATTCTAGCGAAAATCCATTTGCCCAAAAAGTGAGCAGATCATTTTGTGGGTCTGCGCGGGCCTCGCGCAACGATCAGCGCAGACCAAACATCAGCGTTCTGGCGAGCGCCCTTCGGGCGGGGCCGATGACTTCGAGCGCACCAAGAAAGACCGATTGCACCGGACCCACCGCGGGCCAGGTAAAGCTGCGCGCCATCAGGTCCGTCAGGGTGATCAGGCCCTGTCTGTCGCGTTGACGCTGTGCCGCCCATCGGGCGGTGACCGATCGGGCCGTCTGACCAGAACGCCAGGTTTCGCCCAGGCGTTGCGCGAGTTCGAAGGCATCGCGAAGTCCCAGGTTCAGGCCTTGCCCTGCCACCGGATGCAGCGCCTGGGCCGCATTGCCGATCCAGATCTCGGCTTGATCCTGGTCATGTACCGTGACGGTTCGCGCCTTGCGCACGAGCGGCGCCAGTTGTCGCGGACCCTGCACGCCCAGCGGCCCCAGGCGGTGGCCAAAGATCTGATTGAGCTCTCGGGACAGGCTGGCTTCATCGCTTCGAAGTCGACGCTCGCCCGCTTCAGGGGTGTCGCACCAGACAACCGACCATCGTCCGGGTTCAGCCAGCGGCAGAAGTGCCAAAGGTCCGTGGGCCGTGAACTTTTCGTGGGCGCTGCCCATCGCCTGCGCCGGCGCGTGAGGGGCGTTCACCTCCATCAGCAGCGCGGCCTGATCAAAGGCTCTCACCTGGGCCGCATCGCCCGGGTCGCCTTCGGCGTGAATCAGCAGGACGGCTTGGCCCTTGGGCCGCTCAAATGCGTCAGCGGCGGGCTGCGCGCATTCGTCATTTTCGGATCGCTCATGCCAGGTATGCAAAGCAGCAGCCTGTCGCAGGGCCTTGAGCAACTCGGGGTACCGCACCACCCGGCCCAGCGCGGGCACGCCGAGTTCGTCTGCGCGGATGGTCGTGCTGCCCCAATGCCCGCGCATGGACACATTGACCGTTCGGATGGGGCCCCCCGAGGGCCGTGTGCTGACCCGATCGAGCAGCTGCAGACTGCCTTCAGACAGGGCGAGGATGCGGTGATTCAGGGCGGCGGGGATGATCTGCTGGCCCACATCGAGCGCAATGCAGCGGGCAGGAATGCCCTGCCGCACCATGAACAGCGCACAGGAAAGCGCCACCGGGCCACTGCCGCGCAGTCGGACCCAGGCTGCTTGTTCTGGATGGCCGTTGTCCTGCGTCATGAGCGCTGGGGGCTCTCCCGCATCAGAGCCTCGATTTCGTCGGCGCTCACGGGGACCTCCCGGGTCAGCAGTTGACAACCCTCCGGGGTCACTACCGCGTCGTCTTCGATCCGGATACCGATGTCATGAAACGCGCGAGGCAAATCATCCGCCGCCCGCACATAGAGGCCGGGCTCGATGGTCAAAACCATGCCAGGGCGCAGGATCCGCCAGGGCTTTTCAGGGCCCTCGGCAGGCTCGCCAGGCTCGCGGTATTCACCACAATCATGAACATCCATGCCCAGCCAGTGGCTCGTGCGGTGCATGTAAAAGCGCCGATAGCTACCCGACTCCAGCACGCCATCGAGCGAACCCTGCACCAGACCGCAATCGATCATGCCCTGGGCGAGGACGCGCGTTGCTGCATCGTGCGGATCAGTGAAGCGCATGCCCGGGCGCGTGGCCTCAATTGCAGCCGACTGCGCCGCCAGCACGATGTCGTAAAGGGCGCGTTGCGGGCTGCTGAACCGCCCGTTCACCGGGAAGGTACGGGTGATGTCTGAGGCATAGCCTTCGAGTTCGCAGCCGGCATCGATCAGCAGCAGATCTCCGTCGCGCAACCTGGCCCGGTTGTCACGGTAATGCAGCACGCAGGCATTGGCCCCACCCGCCACGATCGATCCATAGGCGGGTGACGTCGACCCATGCCGATGAAACTCGTAGAGCAGTTCGGCCTCGACCTGATATTCGGTCAGACCCGGTTGGCAGGTCTGCATGGCCCGCCGATGTGCCTGTGCCGAGATCGTGCCCGCGCGCTGCATGATTTGGAGCTCATGGTCGTCTTTGAGCAAACGCATCTCGTCGAGCAGCCCGTGCAGATCAAAAGCGGCATGAGGCGCCGAGACACCTGCTCGGGCCTGCGCCCGAACGGCGGCAAGCCAGCGTTGTGCGGCTGCGTCTGTTTCGGGTCGCGCCCCCAGGGGGTGAAACAGGGTTGGCTGATTAGCCAGCAACGAGGCCATGCGGGCATCGAGTTCGCTGATCGAACAGGCTTCATCGATACCGAAGCGCTCGCGGGCCGCGGCTGGACCAAAGCGAAAGCCATCCCAGATTTCGCGTTCCTCGTTCTTGTCGCGACAGAAGAGAATGGATCGCTCCTCCTGCGCATCGACCACCATGACCAGCACCGCCTCGGGCTCAGGAAAGCCAGTCAGGTAATGGAAGTAGCTGTCGCTGCGATAGGGATAGTGCGCATCGCGGTTGCGGATCACCTCGGGAGCGGTGGCCAGGACGGCGACGCCACCGCCGCGCTGGCGCATCTGTTCGGCTAGACGTTTGCGGCGAAGGGCATGAACCTGCACGGGAAGGTCTCCAGGGTCGGAATCAGGATGGGATGAGAGAAAGTCGGCGAAGCGGCTCAGGGGCCCCATTGTGCGCGCAGCTGCGCCAGTCGATCGACGGTACCGACGTCACACCACACGCCTTGATGATGCTCACCCAGCGCTCGTCTCTCAGCCAGGGCCGCCCGCAGTAACGGAGCCAGGGGGGCGGGCCGGCCACCTTGCAGAGCCGCGAAGAGGCTGGGTTGATACACCCCAATGCCGGAGAAGGTCAGTCTTGGCGCCTCCGCGACCAGGTGCCCGCCTCGCAGACCAAAGTCGCCGTCGGGATGATGCTCGGGGTTGGTCACCATGACACAGGCGCACTGGGCATCGAGCGCCCTCAGGCGATCGGCCAGCGTGAAGGCGCGGCGCACATCCCAGTCGCACCAGATGTCGCCATTGATCACAAGAAAAGGCTCTGGCCCGAGGTCAGCCATTGCCTGCACGATCCCGCCAGCCGTCTCGAGGGCTCTTGCTTCATGCGAATGAATGAGTCTCAGCCCCCAGGCCGAGCCGTCACCCAGCCGCTCGACCAGTTGCTCGCCCAGCCAGGCATGGTTGACCACCACACGCTCGAATCCGGCCTGGGCCAGTCGCTCCAGATGCCAGGCGATCAGGGCCTTGCCGCCCACGGTCAGCAAGGGCTTGGGTGTGTGGTCGGTCAGGGGGCGCATGCGTTCGCCGCGACCAGCCGCCAGGATCATCGCGCGCATCAGCAACCCTCGCGCTCAGAAGGTCTGTCCGACCCGACGCTCCACACCCTCGATTCGATCGAGCAGGGCCGCCAGTGGGGCAAGATCGACATAGCGGCGGGCAACCGCCTGGGCATAGCTCATGACCCGCGGGCAATCCTGCAGATAGCGCGGTTTGCCATCGCGATGGCACAGGCGCGCGAAGATGCCCAGCACTTTCAGGTGCCGCTGCAGGCCCATCCATTCGAAGTCGCGATAAAACGCACCAAAGTCGGAACTGACCGGCAACCCGGCCCGTCGGGCGCGCTCCCAGTGGCGGATGCACCAGTCGAGAATCTGTTGTTCATCCCAGGCAATGTAGGCATCACGCAGCAACGACACCAGGTCGTAGGTGATGGGCCCGGCGACGGCATCCTGAAAGTCCAAGACCCCCGGATTGCGATCACCCGGCAGCAGCATGAGGTTGCGGCTGTGGTAGTCCCGGTGGACGGCAACCACTGGTTGCGCCAGCGCACAGTTCACCAGCCCACGACGCGCCTGCGCAAAAGCCTGCTGTTCCGCGGGCGAGAGGGTCAGGCCCAGATGGCGTTCGACATACCAGGGCACGAACAGGTCGATCTCGCGCTCGAGCAAGGCTGCATCGTAGGGGGCAAACTGATCGGCAGCGGCCCCGCATTGCAGGCTGACCAGGGCGGCACTGGCTTCAGCGTAGAGGGCCGGCGCGGTGCGCTCATCCAGCACTTCAAGGTAGGTGACGGATCCGAAGTCCTCGAGCAGCAGGAATCCCTGCCCGGTGTTGGCCGCATGGATGCGAGGCACCGTGACACTGCCCCTGCGCAGAACCTCTGCGGCGTGCAGAAAGGGCTGACAGTCTTCCTTGTCGGGCGGGGCATCCATGAGGATGGCCGTGCCTTGGTCGAGACCCGGGCTCGCGATCCGGAAATAGCGCCGAAAGCTCGCGTCGCCCGAGGCCGGCGCGATCGACGCCGCGTCGAGTTGCCATGCGCCAGGCAAGTCTGACACCCAGCGCTGAAGTTGTTCAATTCGAGCGTCCATCACGCTCCATATAATACGGGATGCCCCGGCTCGATCCGTTCAAAAGCCTGCTTAGCCGTCTGTTTCAGCCGGCGCAACCTGCATTGCACATCCGCGCCCGCAAAGCGGCCTACGGTTCGAGCCTGTCCCGACTCAGTGGTCTCCTCGGGGCGGCGCTTCGTCAGGCCCAAGGGTTCGGGGTGGCGCTGGCGCTGGCCGGAATCATGATGATGCCTTCGGCCCACGGACAATTGCGCCTTGAGACCGAACTTCAGGAGCGCAGCCTCACTGACCCGACCCCCCGGCCAATGTTCATTCGAGGTGGACGGGCCGACGGACGGCTCGAGCGCGAGGTCACCCTGTTGGAGCGTTCGGAGTTGCGTCGCGGGCCGACTGTCATTCGGGCCGATCGACTGACCCGTTACGAGGCGGATGACGAGGTTGTGGCCGTGGGCGATGTCCGCATCCGACACAATGGCCAGGTGGTCACCGGGCCCCGCTTGCAATTGAGCCTGGATGCCATGACGGGTCGCATGGAGGCCCCACGATTCACCATGCCGGCGAGCGGCGCGAGCGGTCGGGGCAGCTTGCTTGAATTCATTGATCGGCATCGCGCTGTTCTGCGCGATGCGGTGTACACCTCGTGTCAACCTGATGACCCGGACTGGATGCTCAAGGCCCGTGAGCTCACCTTTGACGAGACCGCCAACGAGGGCGTGGCACGGGGCGCAACGCTCTACTTCAAGGATGTTCCGGTCCTGGGCTTGCCTTGGCTGGCGTTCGGGCTGACCGATGAACGTCGCAGTGGATTCATGGCCCCCATGTTGGCGCAGTCGAGTCGACTGGGGGCTGAAGTGCGGGTGCCCTACTACTGGAATATCGCCCCCAATCGGGATCTCCTCTGGTCAGCCAATCTGAGTGCCCGACGTAGCCTGCAGATCGCGGGCACGGCACGCACGCTCGACTCCTTCGGGACCACGAACACACAGTTCGAGGTCACGCCTTGGGATCCGCTCGCCCAGGATTCACGATGGATGATCAACAGCGTCGGCGTGGTCAACCATCTGGCCGGCTGGTCCGGCGGCTGGACGCTGCGGGGGGTTTCAGACGATAACTACTATGTCGACTATGCCCGCAGCATCGCCCAGAGCGCGGATCGCAGCCTGCCACGCAGTGCCTTCATGGCGCGAGGCTGGGGCGACTGGACGATGCGCCTGGGGGTGCTCCAGCATCAGAACATTCTCGAGGCCCGTAATGCGCCACCCTATGATCGGTTGCCTCAACTGACGCTGCAGCACGCCCGGCGTGACCTGAGTGGTCTGGACTTTCTAACCACGGTGGATCTCAGCCAGTTTCAGCGCCGCCTGGCTGCAACTGCAGAAGGCTGGCGACTGACCGCCAATCCGTCGGTCTCTTATGGGCTGGGTGGCCCCGCCTGGTTTGTCACGCCCAAGGTGGGCACCCATCTGTCGGCTTATCAACTGAGCACCAATCCCGGAGGGCCGACTGAACTGCAGCGCGCCATTCCGACGGTATCGATTGATTCGGGCCTGGTGTTCGAGCGCACGACGACGCTGGCGGGCCAGGCGATGACCCAGACCCTGGAGCCGCGTCTGCTGTATGTCCGCACCCCCTATCGCGACCAGAGCGCGGTGCCGGTCTTCGATTCTTCGGTGATCAATCTCAACTTTGCTTCGCTGTTCAGCGAAAACCTGTATGTCGGCGGAGATCGGATCGCCGATGCCAATCAGATGACCGTAGGTGCGGTATCGCGCTATATCCAGACCGACACCGGGGCCGAGCGCCTGCGTCTTGCGGTGGGCCAACGGTTTTATTTCACGCCCCAGCGCGTCAGTCTGCCCGGAGTGGCGCTGCGATCCGATACCCGGTCCGACATGCTGTTTGCCGTCGCAGGGGGCCTGGGTTCAGACCAGTACATTGATGCTGCCCTTCAATTTTCGGTGGGTGACGGGGCGGTGCCTCGCGCGGGAATCGGCTGGCGGTGGTGGCCGGCCTATGACCAGTTGCTCAATGTCGCCTTGCGATACCAGTCGAAAGACTATGCGCAGCTCGACACCTCCTGGCGCTGGCCGGTTTCGGGTGGCTGGAGTTCGCTGGGCCGGATCAACTATTCGGTGCTGCGCGAGCAGTTCGATGCAGTCAGCGGGACCGTCAAGCCGGTGTCGCCCCAGTTGCTCGAAGGCCTGCTTGGCTTTGAATATCAGGCGGATTGCTGGAGCGCCCGGTTTGTCGCCCAACGCTTCCTGACGACCAGCGCCCTGCGGACCACCACGGTCTTTCTGCAATTCGAGTTCAATGGATTCGCGCGGCTCGGCATCGACCCCTTGGATATACTCTCCAGAGGCATTCCGGGCTACCGGCCTGCTCCCGCGCGCCCAACAGGTGCGTCACGTTTCCACGGTTACGAATGATGGTCTTGTCTATGTCCTGGATGCCTGCGATTGCCGGGTTGTGTGTTGTTGCTGCACTGGCGGCGGGCGCAACCCCTGCAGCGGCGAGTACGGCACGAGCGGTGGATCGGATCGTGGCCATCATCAATTCCGAAGTGATTACCGAACGCGAACTTGCGGTGCGGACCGAGGCGATCCGCAGACGCATCCAGCGCGACGGGGGCACGCTGCCTTCCGACGAAGTACTTCGTGATCAGGTGCTCGAAAAGCTGGTCAATGATTCCGCCCAGTTGCAGGCTGCTCGCAGCGTTGGGATCAGCATCGATCCGGTCACGATCGATCGCGCGCTTGCCCGTGTTGCAGCCGATTCCGGGCGAAGCCCCGAGGAATATCAGCGCGGTCTCACTGCCGAAGGGATTTCGCCTGAGATCTTGCGCAAGGAGCTGGAGCTCGAACTGGCCATGAGCCGCATCCGTGAGCGCGATGTTGACTCGAGGATCCAGGTTTCTGAGGCCGAAGTCGATGCATGGCTCGAGGAACAAAAGACGGCAGCGCCTCAACTCAATCTGGCGCAGATCCTGATTCCGCTGCCCGAGGGCGCCAGTGCTGAACAGCAGACCCGAGCCGCTGAACTCGCAGCACGCATCGCACGCGGGGCTCGAAGCGGGGCCGATTTCGGCCGGATCATCGCAAGCTATACCTCTGCCGGAGAGCGGATCAGTGGCGGGGTGATGGGCCTGCGCCCCATCGACATGATTCCTGAACTCTTCGTTCAGGCGGTGAGCGGTGTGGCCGCCGGTGAAACCTCCGACGTCGTTCGCAGTCCGGTGGGCTTTCATGTTCTGCGGGTGCTTGAGCGGCGGGGTGCAAGTGCCACGATGGCGGCGCCCGTGCGACAGACCCGCGCTCGCCATATCCTGGGCCGTGTCGATGCGGTCAACCCGGAGCCTGAGGTTCAGCGCCGTCTTGCCGAAGTGCGTGGCCGGATTCAAGCCGGTACGGTCAACTTCGCCGACATGGCCCGCCAGTACTCTGCGGATGGCAGTGCGGCGCAGGGCGGTGAACTCGGCTGGCTCTATGCCGGCGATACGGTGCCCGAATTCGAATCCGCCATGAATGCCCTGGCCCCAGGAGAAATCAGTGAACCGGTCCGCTCACCGTTTGGTTTCCACCTGATCGAGGTGCTCGAGCGCCGAATCGATTCCGCTTCTCCCGATCGGCTGCGCGCGCAGGCGCGGGGCGTCATCCGGACTCGCAAATCGGCTGAGGCGTTTGAGGAATGGATCTCGCTCGCTCGCGACCGCGCCTTTGTGCAGATCCGACTCGATGAGCGCTGAGCGCTGCTCGGGCAACATCCCTTGAAGCATCAGGCCCGCAAGCGATTCGGTCAGCACTTCCTGATCGATCAAGGCGTCCTGGCGGCCATCGTCCGAGCCATCGCGGCGCGCCCCGACGATCATGTGGTCGAGATCGGGCCTGGCCTGGGCGCCCTGACCCAGCATCTGCTCGATGCCATCCCGTGCATTGATGCCGTGGAGATCGATCGCGACCTGGTCGCTGCATTGCAGCGCCGTTGGCCTGCGATGCGCCTTCGCCTGCATGAAGCCGATGCCCTGCAGTTTGATTATTCAACGCTGATCGGCCCGCAGGGCGCCCGACTTCGATTGGTGGGCAATCTGCCCTACAACATTTCGAGCCCTCTGCTCTTTGCCTTGCTGCGCTGGCGAGACCGAATCCACGATCAGCACTTCATGCTGCAAAAGGAAGTCATCGACCGCATCGTTGCCGTACCGGGCACACCCGCCTACGGGCGTCTGTCGGTCATGTTGCAAGCGGCGCACCATGTCGAGTGTCTGTTCGAGGTCGCACCCGAGGCGTTCGATCCGCCCCCCCGGGTGGATTCTGCCGTGGTGCGGATGATTCCACGGACCCAGGCGCTGTGCCGCAACCTCGAGAGCCTCGAGCGCCTGATGGAGCGTGCCTTTGCGCAAAGGCGCAAGATGCTGCGCGGCACGTTGTGGCCCTGGCTCGCTCAGCGGGGAATTGATCCCGATCATCCGGACTGGGCGATCCCGCCGACCGCCCGTCCTGAGGAAATCGACGTCGAGACCTGGTGCCGGCTCGCCGACGGACTCGAGATCAGTCGAACGAACGCTGAATGAGCTCGATCTTGTAGCCGTCCGGGTCTTGCAGGAAGGCGATGACGGTGTTGCCGCCCTTGACCGGACCTGCCTCCCGAGTGACCGTGCCGCCCGCCGCCTTGACCCGCTCACAGGTGGCTACAGCATCTTCAACTGCGATGGCTAGATGCCCGAAGGCGCTGCCGAGCTCATAGCTTGCGACGCCGTAGTTGTAGGTCAGTTCAATCTCGGCATGATCAGGATTGGAGCCGAAACCCACGAATGCCAGCGAGTACTTCTGCTCGGGCCGATCCGTGGTGCGCAGCAGATTCATGCCGAGTACACGGGTATAGAAATCGATGGAACGCTGCATGTCGCCAACGCGCAGCATGGTGTGAAGCAGTCGCATGGTTCAGCTCAGGTGAAGGTCATCAGGAAAATCCTTGAGCTGACGACGGGCCACCTCGAACTCGGGCAAGACGGACTGCACCGTGGCCCAGAACTGAGGGCCGTGGTTCAGTTCGCGCAAA
>Ga0315904_10012428_pt1 | contig 10749 bp, 13 predicted proteins | sample LakEriMetagenome_6_FD_203529 | JGI IMG/M metagenome (GOLD analysis project Ga0315904, IMG submission 203529) | Freshwater fungal communities from buoy surface, Lake Erie, Ohio, United States - Buoy 12 MA120 | ecosystem: Environmental > Aquatic > Freshwater > Lake | place: USA: Lake Erie, Ohio... | reverse complement strand
GACCCAAGTCCAAGACCAAGTTCGTCATATCAATCTTGTTCAGGTGTTTACAGAAAAGGTTGTAAATCTGACGTAATTGCTAAAGTACAAGGATGTTTGGGTGGATTAGTTCAAGATGGTAAATTCGGTCCAAAAACAGAAGCTAGATTAAATGAAAAACATTCAGAACTAGGTGGTATATTCAGAGACTCTGAAGTTGATAAAATATGTGCAGGTGGTTCAGAACAAATGGACCCAAGTCTTAAGCCTGAACCTGGAAGTATTGATGAATTATAAAAAAACATACTAATGAAAAATTTTTTAGTTGAAGAAAAAGAAAGAATTGAAATTCTCAAAAGACATAAGTTGTTAGTTGAACAAACTAAAAACAACAGTCAGGAAATAATCATGGCAGGGTTCACGGCTGGTTGTTTTGGACAAAAAGGAAATGACCGTTATTGGGGAATAATTGAGTCTCCTAAAGGTAGTGGAAATTATGTATTCCAAAAGTCAACTAACGACGCAACAATGAAGAGCCAAGGTTATGTTGTGGTTAGAATTAAACCTGATAACACATTTTATTATGTGAAACCTGGACAAAATGGTCTACCTTCTGAATTTACACAACCAAGGGCTCTTTTAAATCCATGTCCCGCTATGGCTAACTTCGGTAAGAAAACTGAAGACCAAGTTAATAACGAATATTTAATAGCCCAATACAAAAAAGATAAGTGGGCAACACCAGAAGAGTTGAGAACTCAAGGTGTTGATATCAGAGAACTCTCTAACAATACAATTTGGCAATCAGTAACTGTAGGTAATGTGAAACTTTACAAAAAAGTGGGAACTGCTACAGGTACAATGGACGACAAAGAAGAAGTCAGAAAACAATGGGTTGAAAAACTTAGAAAAGATGGATACATAGTTAATCCTACTGATACTGAGAAAGACAATTACCAATACGTAGAATTAAGTAAGATAAATTACTCAGGTTTACCTTCTGGATTGTTCCCAACTAGTCAATTAGTTTATCTTGACCCATCTAAGACAGACCCTACAATCCTCCAAGACAAACAGGAAAATGAGAGTATGGATAGAAAGGGATGTAAAGAAACCATCGAACGTTTTTATAACGAATTCAACAGAACAAAAGGAAGACAAATCACCAATAGAGGATTAATTCAACGTATGAAGGACCAAGCTCAATTCTGTAAAAATGAATTTGAGGGTAAATGGGGAATTGGTGGAGGAAAATTCGATGAAATGATAAAAGTATTATCAGGTCGTACAAACAGAGGTCCATCAAGTTCAGGAGATGATTCAATGTTCAGACTTCAATAATTTGTATGTTAAAAAAAGAAATAAGAAATAGACTTTTGGAACAAAAAGTAAAAAAAGAATCTCAACTTATCGAAAGTAAAATTGTTGAGAGTAGGCTTTCTATTATTATAAGTTCAAAAGAAAGTTTCGATTCTCTTTCAGAAGAAAAAAAAGCGAAAGTAGTCTTTGAGTTTTTTTCTGAGATGAGAGTACTACAGGAGCAAGGTTTAATCTCAGAACAATTTGGTGAAATTTTAGGAAAACTTTTTGGACAAGCACCAAGTGGTATTACCCAAGCATTCGTTGAACCCTTAGTAAGTTCAATTTTAGGATGGTTCGGATTAAGTGGATATTTCCTTCAATTTGTTACTTCATTTATAGTTTCTGACCCAGCGAGATTAGCTCGAGCAACAAAAGATTGTAAGGAACTTACAAAGTTAATTGCGGAAGCATTATCAGAAGCAATGGTAATCATGATTCAACAATCACAAGGATTGGAAGGAAAAGGACATTCAATTTTACGTAACACCCTTGGAGGTGCAATCAAAGAAACCACTTTTGTTCAAAGTTTGGAAGAAAAACTTTCTGAAGGTGTATGTGGTCTGTTCGACAAATATACAGGTAATGCTGAAAATGTTTTAGATAAAATTAAAGGAAAAGGGAGTGATATGTTGAGTAAAGGTAAAGAGCTGGTAGGAGCTAGTTAAAACCTACATAAATCTAAAGAACAAAAAGGGGGTGTTCTAAGGTCTAAAAAAAAAAGAAGGGTTTAACCCTTCTTTTTTGTTTTAACAATATTATCAATAATTCCGTATTCTAAAGCTTGTTCAGAATCTAACCACAAATCCCTTGATGCGTCTTTTTTTACTTGTTCAGGGTCTTTATCACAATACTCACCCAAAAGTGTAAACAAAATATCGTTCAATTTGTGCCACTCCTTCATACTGATTTCTGCATCTTGTATATTACCCCCGAACCCACCTGAAGATTGGTGTAACATTGTTCTTGAAAACTTTAGCGAACTTCTTTTACCTTTAGTACCAGCACCTAACAGGATTGAACCCATCGAAGCTGCCATACCAGTATTTACTGTGATAATATCACACGAGATATAATTCATAACATCAACCATAGAGAGACCTGATTTAACAGAACCACCAGGTGAGTCAATGTGCATTGTTATATCTGTCTTTTCTGAATTGTCCAAAAACATCAACTGTGCTTGTACGATTGTGGACATTCTATCATCAACACCACCAGCGACCCATATAATTCTATCTCTCATCAATCTCGAGAAAATATCAATTTGAGTCGCTCTCATCTCCCTCTCTTCCAAAATGTAGGGGGTCATAGATGATTGGATTTGTTGTCCGAAATAATGAAGGTCCAAAGAACCTTTACCTAAATGTTTTGTGTAGTAAGATGAAAACTCTTTTCCGATATCCATATAAATTTAATTTGTAACAAAAGTAAAAAAAATTTGTTACAAACCCAAAATATCATTCACAATTTCTTCGGATGAAAGATACTTCCACAATCTTGGATGTTGATAAGACCATATTGTTTTCCAATAACCAAACCAAATTAATCCTTCTTTTCTTGGGTCCACAGTTTTCCAATCAGTACTACTTTTTGGAAATCTACCTATTCTATATGTTTTGTAAGGTGTAAGGTCTCTTGTCTGATACCTTGTGTCTGACTGAGCGTCAATGTCTTCAAATTTGGAAAAAACCTGAATTTTACAATAATTTTTTCTTTTATAATCTTTGATTTTAGAGAACCAAAATTTTGCTTCATCGTGATTGTCGGTTTCTAATATGAATCTCACTAATTGGTCGTAATCGTTATATCTATGGTTGAAAATCAATTTGAGTCCATATAGAGGGTCAAATTTATATACTTTGATTTCAAAATCCATATAAAATTCTATTGGTACTTTGAACTCTTCATAAGGCCAATCACAATTACTGTTTACATGAAAACTTTCCAAAGTGACTGGCTGATGGTCAACACCTTTATATTCTACACATTCGACAAAATATGTTAAATCTGGTCCACCAACTCTTACTGTGATACCATTATTAAAATCTATCAGTATTTTCTCATTTCCTACTTGAAAAAACATAATCTCCAATTATAAGTTTGTCTAAAGTACCGTCCAAAAGTTTTGGGAAGGCATGTTCAGGTTTATCTATTATAGGTTCATTGTGAGTATTGAAAGATGTATTTAATAATACAGGTATTCCTGAAATTTTATAATACTGATTCAGAATTTCCCAAAACATCGGATTATTTTCTTTCCTAACTAATTGAGGTCTTGCGGTCTTGTCTGATTTTTGGATTACAGCGGGAATTTTTTCAATCCACTCGTCTTTAGTTTGGAAACACAAAGTCATAAATTCTGCAGAATATTTTGATTTGTTTTCAACGAAGATGTTATCAAAATGTTCCTCCATAACTATAGGTGCAAATGGCATCGAGTCATGTCTTTTAAGACGACTATTTAATTTTTGATGTGTTCCTATGTCGGTTGGTCTGACTAAAATACTTCTGGCTCCTAAGGCTCTGGGACCATACTCAAATCCGTGCTGAAACCAACCAATTATTTCGCCGTCATCAAGTAGTTCTGCGATTTTTGATGGATTATACTCTTCATATTGTACGTTATATTTTTCAGACGCATCAATTATTTGTTTATTTGAGTATTTTTTACCAAAGAAGACATTTTTCAATTTTGAAGGTTTTGTTATTTCCCCCAATTGGTTTGCTTTTATAATACAAGCACCCAAACTTAAACCTTCGTCACCCATGGCAGGAAATACATAGATTTCCTCAACCCACGGCAGCTGGTTAATTTTTTGATTTAATTTGACGTTCGCAAATAGTCCTCCCGACAGACATATTTTATTGTACTCGGGGAATTTTATATGTAAATCCTCAAAAAATCTTAACATCAAATCTTCGGTGAGTTTCTGAAGATTGAAGGAAAACTTCTCAATTTCTCTGTGGTCTTGAAACCAACCAAGTCTGTGCATTGTTTCAACTATAAATCTAGTTTTGTTACCAGTATCGTTTGGAAAGAAACGTAAATCCTTATAGTCTATTAATGAATTCAAAATTCTATAATATCTTTCATCGTATTCTCCATCAGGAGCCATTCCCATAAGTTTACCTTCATCTTTACACATCTTCCAAACACTATCACCAGTGTGGTCGTATCCTTTTATTGTACTGACGGCAAACGCCCATAAGTGTCCTAAACTTCCTGTAGAACACATGTCGTAAGAATATGCTAAAGTCATTTTTCCATCATCACACAAATAAATTTTCATAACGGATTTGTCTCCACCCCCGTCATAGGAAATACTTAATGCTTTTCCTTCCATTCCACTCGTGAAATATGCGGCATAACAATGTGCGTCATGATGACTGACTCTATCGTAATTGAAATTTGTGAGTCTATTGGCAAAAGCCTCAGTCACTGGTTCGACAAAAACCCTATGATTTGCTTCTTGAATTGGGATGCCAGTAATTGTCTCAACTTCCTTAGAACTTAATTCGGCAACACAATCGAAATTATCACCTGCTTTTTTTCTTGTGAGTCTTTCTTCTTCTATACAACATATTATTTCACCATCTTTGATGAAGGAAGTTGAAGGACTGTGGGAACCCCCAAAAAAACCGTATATTGTGCTCATTATTACCTCTTAATAAGAATATTATCTAAAACAAGAAAATCCAATTTACAACTGAACATTGATTTTATTGCGTCGAGTGGAGACTCAACAATTGGTTCATGTGGACCATTAAAACTTGTGTTCAAAAGCACTGGCACTCCAGTTTTATTATAGAATGCGTTTATAAGTTTGTGGAATCTTGGATTACTATCTGCAGTTACCGATTGGTGTCTTGCAGAGTTATCTATGTGTGTTACAGCAGGTATCTTGTTTCTCCAATCTTCTTTGACTGAAGTTGTTACTAACATATAAGGAGAAAAAACGTCAGACTCAAAAACCTCTGATTGATGTTCAAATAAAACTGCTGGTGCAAAGGGTCTATACCATTCTCTTTTCTTTATATCAGAATTGATATATCCAGTCATCCATTTTTGCATTGGTGATGCTAAGATAGAACGATTACCCAAAGCTCTTGGACCAATCTCAGAACCATTTTGGAACCAACCAATTACTCTATTTTGTTGGAGTAAATAAGAAACCTCTTCAACCAATTCATCGAAATCATCGAATCTTTTGAATTCAATATTTGGAAATTCGTTTAAGGACTTTGAAATCTCAATACCTGAATATGTTTTCCCCAAATAAGGAGATAATTGTTTGACCTTTTTAATCGGACTAACCAATTGATAACCGTACCACGCACAACCCAGAGGAATCCCTGAATCGTCGGATGGAGGTAGGAAATAACACTTTTCATATAAACCTGAATTCAAAATTTTTTCATTTGAATTACAGTTTAAAAAGGACCCTCCCGCAACACAAATATTTTTGGAATCCGATTTCTCCTTCCCTTTCTCTGCTAACATCAAAGAAACTCTTTCTTGTTCTCTTTGATAAATTCCAGCAACACAAGCTCTTGAAAAGAAATCTGATTCAAATGTAACTCTTGGATATATTCTGTTGTTTGGAATATAAATGTCTTTATCTTCTGTCCAAACAATATATTCAGGTGCTTCATCTACAATAGATTTGTCTGCGTACGATGCTAATCCCATTAACTTACCCGCAGGCCATGTATGATGTTGTGGTTCATATATAAGTTGAAGAGAACCCTCAGAATAAACGGTCCCAACGGAAACATCATCACCAGTATCAATAGGTACAGGATATTTTATCCATTTTTTATATATTTCTTTGTAATCGGTCTTTGAAAATTCGTAAATGGAAATCCCTTCTGTCCAAGTCTCTTGGGGTTCTAAACCATCTCTTGTAACATCAGGATACCACTCAGATAAACGATTTCGATTATCTAAGATACTCCCTGACGCATCTGCCACAACTACAACTGCATCATCAAAACCTGAGCTGAAAAAAGTAGAGTAAGCGTGTGCTAAGTGGTGTGGTATAAACTCGTGTTTTCCCGAGATATCGTACTTCATTTCCTTCTTGAATTTAAACAAAACATCGTCGACTTCTTCAGTTGTACTATACACCCAAAGGTCTATATCTTTGAAGGTTAGAGATGTATTGTCTAAACAATATTTTATTGATTCAACGGGTATAAGACCCCCTGTATGGGCACCATCGTGTTTAACTCTCGAAAGCCTTTCTTGAGTTATACCAATTAGTATTTTACCGTTTTCAATAATAACAGCTCCCTTGTCGTGACCGACAGAAAAACCTAAAACTCTCATGTAAATTAGTTTTCTTCAGATGGAACTTCAGTGTTGGACATTCTTACGGCAGTACCCTCTACTAAGTCATCTTCGCATTTATAGATGTGTACTTGGTCTTCGTGTTTAAAGACAATAACTTTGGTTGTATCAGAAGCTAGTTCAATACCCCCTTGAAGGTCTACCACAATTCCTTGACTATCTTCTAAAATTAAGCTAAGTGCTCTAGCAAAGATTAACGATGCGTTTAACAAATCTTGTGGATTTTCACTATTTGTCTGTTCGTTTGGATTTAATTGATTTTCTTGCATTTTTTTATTCTGTTTCATTTGAAATTATGTCTCCATATTGAGACGCGGCTTTTGGATTTCTTTCCAAAAAAATCTTATATGCGATTTGAAATCTATTGAGTTCTATTTGGCACGGGTAATTCTCATCGTGTAATGAATCTACAAGATGTTGTAGAGAATCAATGGTCTGAGATTTGGATATGTCTCCACCCCCTAAAATTTCAATAGAGGCTTTATCACTTAATTTCTTGTATTTGTCCATCATAATCAATGACCAAATCAAAAATAAGCTTGAAATTACCAACGCAATTCGCAAAGATGTTTTAGAATTCATTTTCATAATAATAGAGTTTTTTACTAATAAATGAAGGATTTTTGGTATTCTTCCCAAACTTTACCAACAACGACATTTTCACCAACCAAAGTAGGGGCATATGGTTTGTGTCTCATTGCCATCTTTGCTTCTTCAGGTGTTCTATTGGACTTCTTTAGATTACACTTAAAACATGATGTTACAAGATTATGCCAATCATTTTTACCACCTCTTGATTTGGGTATAACGTGGTCTAAGGTAAGGTGCTTACTTGAACCACAATAAACACATTGGTGGTTGTCTCTTTTGTAGATTCTATTCCTATTAGCACGGAGATTTCTTGTAAAGTGTTTGATATATTTCAATAGTCTGATGATAACGGGCCTAACGTAAGTATTGTATCCTGCAACAATTGGACTATCATCGGATTTTACAATCTCGGCTTTACCTTTATCAACTAAAACAAAACCTCGTCGAATAGTTGTAACATTCAACGGGGTGTAATCAAAATTTAATACTAATACATCTCCCATAGGAATTTTTTTTTCAAGTTTAATTAATTTTTCTAAAAAACAAAAGGGGTCTAATGACCCCTTTGAATATACAACGTTTTTAGCAATAGTTTATGGTTCGGGGTTTCCTACGTTTCATCACCCAAAGGTTCTCATATGAACTTGTCGTTCCCAAAAGACACGATATATTATTGTCTAAAATCATCATAAAATAAATATCTTAAAAATTTTTCTTAAATCAAACTTTTTTGTGACTTTGTTTTTTTCCATTTCTAATTATATTTATCCTTAACATGAAAACTTTGAATTTAAATACACTAAGACCGACAACACCTAATGGTGATGGGGGTACCATGTCTTTACGTTCAGAGGACACAGATGTTGGATAAAATAAAACAAAGCCAATAAAAAGACCCTGAACCTTGAAAGTTTGGGGTTTTTTTTTAATTTTAGTAGAATACTCGAGTAGTTCGGGAGTCAGGTTACCCGGCCTGGTTTGGGACCAGGACAATTTCGCAAGTTCGAATCTTGCCTACTCGACTTGTCGTAAAAAAAAGATTAGGTCAAACCTGTTTTTTACGATTTTGATGATATTTATTATTATGGAGAATGAAATAATAAAATCCTCGAAAACAATATCTGAAGCAATTAAAAAAATTTTCGGATATGATAATGGTAAGACCAGGAAAAAGTTCTTTGATTTTGTAGAAGTAAATGAGATTAGTATTTCTCATTTAAAGAAAAAAATATCAAAATATGAAAAAGTAATTAAATTTTGTCCTGTGTGCGGAAAAGAGTTTCAAACAATCATTAATCATAGAGATGAAAAAACAACTTGTTCGTACTCTTGTTCTAATACGCATTTCAGAAGCGGAAAATCTAATCCGAATTGGAAAGATGAATCCTACAGGACAACATGTTTTGAGTATCATAAAAAAGAATGTATTATTTGTGGAGAGAATAAAATTGTTACTGTTCATCATTTTGATGAAAATAGAAATAATAATTCTCCCGAAAATTTAATACCTTTGTGTCCAACACATCATCATTATGTTCATTCAAGATATGTTGATGAAGTAATGGACAAAATAAAAGATTATAGAAATATATTTTTAAAGTCTCCTTAGCTCAGCTGGTTAGAGCGAATGACTGTTAATCATTAGGTCCCTGGTTCGAACCCAGGAGGGGACGCACAAGCGGAAGTAGCTCATTCGGTAGAGCACAACCTTGCCAAGGTTGGGGTGGCCAGTTCGAGACTGGTCTTCCGCTCTGATAGAGTTTGTAGGTTGTAAAGCCCCTTATTGGGTACTCGGTTCAAAATCCAATCATTGATTCGCAGGTGATTGGGCTAATTGCGAAAGAAAAACCTACACTTGCCTCCTTAGCTCAGCAGGTAGAGCAACTGATTTGTAATCAGTAGGTCGTTGGTTCGATTCCGACAGGAGGCTCTAAATAAAAAAATATATATTATGCAAGTTTTTTGGTCTTATTACGTTGTTTGTTTTGCCTACTGTCTCATCATGTCTATTAGACGTTGGAATAGAGATGCAACAGCTGGGGGCCTCGGTATCACACCAGGTTTAGATAGTTTAGCATTTCTAATTATGTGTTGGGTTTTAGCCCCTGTTGATGTATTTCTGACTTGGGTTAGATTATATAAAGAAGCTGAAGAAGCTAGAAGAAATAATACAAAAGTATTTTAATGACTTATTCTGATGAATACAAAGTATGTTGGTTCACTCCTCAAAGAACTGCGACCAGAGCCACACACACTTTATTGAAAAAATTGGGGTTCTTAAGTCTAAATACACACTCTTTTAGATTACCATCTGAAAGATTTGATTATCAATTAATATCTAACATCAGGAATCCATATTCAAGGATGGTATCTTTGTTTTTTCTCTATTCGTTACATAAACTAAATTATGGATTGAATTTTGAGTTGTGGTGTGAGTATGCTCTCAATGACCAACAGTTTGCAAATGATTATCAACTTAGATATGATTTGAAAATAAAAAGTGCTGGTCGAGATTTTAATAAATTCATAAGAGTCGAAACTTATGCTGAAGATATAAAAAGTTTGAATTTCATTGATTTATCTAAACCTGAAGTTTATGAAGTTTACCAAAATAATATTTTAAAAAATGGTTATACTCATGAATTTAAAAAAATTCAAACTGAAGAAAGACAACGTTGGCAAGACTTCTATAATCAAAAAATTGCCGATTTAGTTTTTTCAAAATTAGAAGACCAATTTAATTTTTTTGATTATAACAGAAATTCTTGGAAAGATGGCACATCCTAACTTACACGCTAAAAGCTCAGCAAAAAAATTTGGTGGAAAACCAGAAGATTATATTCATTTACATGAATGGTTAGATGAAACCAAAGGTTGGTTTGGTGACTCTTTACATAGAATGTTTAGACACCATTCTGAAGGTATATTCGAAATGGAAGAAAGATTCGGTAAAGAGTTTAAAAATAGTGACGGAAAAATTGTTTACACCAGATATGTTGGTGAACAACACGTCAAAGAGGATTGTAATAATTATATACCCTCTGCAAAAGAATGGATTTTAAATATTTCATCCAACAACAGACCTTTATGGATGTTGAAAACAATAAAATTAGAGTTTGAAGACTGATATTTATTAAATTATGAGTAATATACTAACACTTGAAGAAAAGAAATATCTACAAAGAGTTTGTAGATATTTGGGTTCATTGGGCATGACCAATGGAATTATTGAATTTGAATTCGATTATTCGGAATTTGATTGTGAAAATGTTGATTGGAAACAAATTACAACTTTTTCGAACAACTACACCGCAGAAATTCCTGATGTAATGATTGAAATATCAAAAAAATTACTCAATTATGTCTGTGAAAATGATTTGATTAGAACTCCTGATGTTGATGATATAAATTGGCAAAGGATAGAAATTGATTTGGATTGCGAAGATTCGACTATCTCTGTTGTTCTC
>Ga0315904_10012426_pt1 | contig 10751 bp, 26 predicted proteins | sample LakEriMetagenome_6_FD_203529 | JGI IMG/M metagenome (GOLD analysis project Ga0315904, IMG submission 203529) | Freshwater fungal communities from buoy surface, Lake Erie, Ohio, United States - Buoy 12 MA120 | ecosystem: Environmental > Aquatic > Freshwater > Lake | place: USA: Lake Erie, Ohio... | reverse complement strand
AGAGTATATGTAATCTTGATTAAAGTCAGATTCTAAAACTACAACTATTGGATTTAGATTATTCTTCTTTAGATTACTAACCCATTCATTAACTTTCTTACTGTGCGATTTTTCTTTAATGTGCTGAAAAGGCCTATCAATTCCAGATGTAGATTTCCCAACATATACTGGTATGTTGTTTACTGGGCAATAAAGCGCATATATCAAATTGTTATTCATATTATATCATTTAATTGCAAATACTATGCAAATATAGTAAATAATATGATTATTTAATATTTCACGTATAAATTCGTAGAATGGTTTCTTTGATTGCCTCTGGGACTTTGTTGTACTTCTTCATCATTCTGGGCGGGCACATAGAAACAAGGCTGTCGTTGTAGTATATACCAGTTGGGAACTTCTTTAGTGTTGGCATGAGCCTATAGCTGTACAGGTACAGGTTGGCTCTCCTCTTGTACCTAGACCTGTTGACGGGTAGTTTCCACTTGTCCATCAAACCGAGTGCCCTCACCTCACAGTCCCTTTCCAGTTCGATGACAGAGTCAATGACTGCAGTTAGCTGTGTGTTGTTCATCATCTTGGACTTGTCCAGCCATTCCCAAAGAGATAGGCATCCATCTATCCACCTAGGCCACCTATCGTCTGACAGCCACTGCTGCATGTGCGCAAACTCGTGTATGAGTATCTCTATCCATTCCTCAAAAGGTTTACCACAGGCTACAGCCAGAACCTTATCATCACCATCAAAGTAACCGGAACAGTCAGCGGAAAAGTTATCTGTTAAGACAACTGTCTTGGATGGTGACAGCATGAGCTCCACCTTGTTCATCTTACACATCCTCTTGACGTATGCTATGAATGGCTTGAACTCATCCTGTATTTCGTACTTCATGTGCCAAATTTCGTAAATTACGAGTGCTTGACCAACCTAGTCCTGTTGCCATTGAACAATATGTTGGGGTTTATCCAGAACTCCATGGTAGACCCAACCTTCCTAGCTATGACCTTTGCCTCAATCAGTGCCTTTATGGCTGTGTAGTAGGAGGCTTGTGATATTTTGCAGTTTAGCTCAACATCTGCACAGTTAAGGTACACGGTGTCCCTGTTAGACTTTAAGGTGTGAACCATGTAGTTAAACACCTTCACAGCTGAATAGTTTAGGTTATTGAGGTGCAGGAAAGCAGACATGTAAACCTTGGTGTACATCATAGGGTCATGCAACTCTGTCTTACCAGTCACTATCTTTGTAACGCTGTAGCTCTCCCCTGTCTCCGGGTCTACCCATATCTTTGACTCCTCCTTTGGCTCAAATGCCCTGTCAACTATACCCTCCGGCTTGAAGGGATTATTCAAGTAAGATTCCATACGCTAATGTACACCTATATTCCGCTATATAAGAATATTTTCTTACACATTAGAATGACTATATCTGATAATCAATGAGTTATAGCATTCCTATATTAGTATATATTAAGGAGTAAACAAATGTGTTTACTTTCTCCGCAGGTCTGTAAGTGTATAGCTTTACGAGTACTTCGAAGTTTACGAATGTTACGAGATATTTAATGTCGTTGGGGACTTCCGCGCGCTGGAGCTGCTGCCCCGCCATGGTGAAGTGCAATTCCTACACTGAGTACCCTCGATGTTCAAACATTAAAGTTACAACATTGATGTTACAACATAGAATACCAATGTTCCAACACTGATATGCGATTCGATGTTCCAACATTGACTTCCTTAGTCTACCAATTTGGTAGGGTAATGCTATGTTCCACGTGGAACGTGCAATTGTTAAAGAGGTGTTAAAGTAGGGGATAACCATTGGTAATCTGATAAAATTTCCCTATTCGCTGCACACTGCCCATCTCTCCCTCTCTTGGTATAACTTACAAAAACCTTGTAATGCATTTTCTGTTAAAGAGCTGTTAAGGTGAAGACCTTTAACAAACATTTATGTTAAATCCTTTAACGCGTTTTAAGGCCATTAGAGACGATTCTAGCCCGTCTAGGTCGTTTTGATACCTAGACCTTACCTAGGAGGAGATGTGCCAAATTTGGGCATTTTTGGTTTTCTTTAACACTATTTTTGGCTTTTTTTTAACATAGTTTTCCCTTACACGCGTGTACGCGCATACGTGTGCGCATGTGCGCGCCATTTCCATATAGCAGGATAGCCATTTGTTAAAACTTCCTTAAAGCTTATTTTGGTTGATTGCAGATTAGCAAAGTCCCCTTAGCTTTGCTGTATCGATTCGGACGGGATAGTATCCCACAACAATCGGAGTTCTTTTGATGTCAAACATTAGGATAGGAAATGCACCCCATTCGCTAGTCACGTCGTAAGACGCACTGAATGGCGAGCTCAGGTCACAGAGAGCTCATTGAGTCACCGATGCCTAAGTTAGCACTTGACGGGAACGGCAGCACATTCGATGCAATTGCGAGTTACCTAGCAGATGACCGAATTCAATGCCAATCAGTTTCCCTAGTATGACTAACTAGTCCTCCAAGAGATGTCCCACCTGCAATGTGGTTAAACTTAGCGGTTGACTAAACCGATTAACACAATAGTCACACGAAAGCCAAATAGGGAGTAGTGTAGTCGCCACACCGGAATCGGAACGAGGGTAGAGACGGGTCAGGTAACTGACCGACAAGTTCATCCTCCGATAGGTAAGAAGGCTAGGTCTGAACGACGGACACGTTCAGATGCGCAGAGGGACTGCATCTTACACCACATCCCACATACGTATCATTCTAGATATGTTTCGGGATGTTTCACCTTTGACTGCGAATAATTCAGGCATGGTGACGTATTGAAAAAGATACGTTTTATGAGACTTCGACCAGTCTCCGCAGTCCACATATTTATTCACCACTAAATCAAATCAAATGTCACAGATTAACAAATTCACCTTACATGCACTCCTCCTTGACTCAATCCTCCACTACAAAAATGGAATGCACTTGACTAGGAACTACACTACAGCAAAGAGAATGTATTGCAGTGCTGTAGGTATCAGCCCTAGAACTACATCCAAGAAGATGATTGAGCATATAGGTTTCACCTACATTCAGAATGGAATGGAAGAGAAGTTCAATGATACATGTGCAAAGTTCGGACTACAGGTTAACTGATGAGGATTGAATATCCGAAACGGCAGCAATGCCGTCTTAACCAATACAAATCAAGATGAAACAAAAAATCGCCAATGCACTGATGCTGTTAGCTATTGTGCATATCCTATTCTCCTTTGCATCTTTGTTCCACATTGGAACTGAAGGATTGTCCAACATCACATGCGACAGACTTGCTGCTGCATTTCTTGTAATCGGTAGTTTTTACTGCATCATATCACTTCGTATTCAAAACCAACTAAATCAAATCAAATGAAACAGAACATCGTAGCAAAAATCATGTTGGCTGTAGTGCTGTTTGCACTAGCCATTCAGCTCACCTTTGTGGTGACTAGCATCTTCGGTAAACATCATTCAATAACTACCCAATCCAAAGCAGCATTGGGAATAACTTGGTAAACCATGAGACAAAGAAAACAAATGCCTGTAAGGTCTAAGTATAGACCAACAGAGACTAAGGTAGAGACAAAGGAACAAGGTATCATCCGCAAGTATATGGAGCTGTTCGGATGCGACATTCGTGAAGCTAGGATGATGTATCGTGAATTCATCCTCAAGACTCAACTTTCAAAGGCAGAACTTTATTCATAAACAATTCAATCATATCAAAATGAAGAAGGTATCATTTTCAAACGGGAAACCCGACCTATTCTTTTCGGACTCAGCTACATCGGAGCAAATATGGGACTATATCAAGGAAAACGTAGATGTACCACCATTGATTTCAGTTTTAGACGAAGTTACAATGGGGCATGATGGCATTGCTATATTTACTGATGACGAGACTCTTTTCATAGACATTGAAACAATCTCACCAATATTTTAATTAAATCGCCATGACTACAAAACAATTCGCAAGTAAGTTCATATCTAAGATAGGAATAAGAGAATTCATGAATCTATCCAAGTATACATCTTTTGAAAAGCTATCTGCTGAATGCAAACACGACAGAAGGATGTGTACAATTCTCATGTCCCTATTTGTTTGGGAAGAGACATCAGAACGACACCAATATTGGAGAAACATATACGAAAAACTTTTATCATATGAAAAATAAAGATTTCGCAATTCTCATGATTATACTAGTACTAGCAGCAATACTGCTATGCATCAGTGGAAATTCATCATCAGAAACTTGGTAAAAAAAAATAAAATGAAAGTATACTACCATGTAATTGAAGAAGCCAACTACAATGAAATTGGCACTCACGGATTTTATGACAAACGAAAGGATGCCGAAAAAAAGGTAGATGAGTTGAAGCAAAAGTTCCCGAACTTATTCTTCTACATCTATCCATCCCCAAGCAAGTTAGAGCCACAATTTGTAACTATTTAATTCCAAAAGATGAAACTATTATCCAATGGCAACACCAATGCCAAGACAATCAAGAACGAACTTGAGACCTACATCATGTACCTTGCTCCAGCAGACACAATAGGAACTGCAAACCTTTGTCCCTTCGCATCAGAAGGATGCAAGAAGGTATGCCTATACACTGCGGGAATGGGAGTCTTCACCAATGTACAAGAAGCAAGGATAGCCAAGACTAAATTTTGGGCAGAGGATAGGTATGGATTCTATGAGCAACTGAACAAGGAACTACTTGCCATCCACAAGAAGGCACAGAAGCAAGGTAAGAAGATAGCTGTCAGGCTGAATGGTACAAGCGATGTTGACCATATCGATATGCTGAAACGATATGCAGGATGTGATTGGCTGCAGTCTGAACACGTAATCTTCTATGACTACACCAAAAACCCAAACATCATCCGCAAGTATGCGGGAACTAACTACAAGCTAACCTTCAGCAGGAGCGAATGCAATGATGCCCAAGCTATGGAAGTACTGAATAGTGGTGGGAATGTAGCAATAGTATTCTCTGAATACATACCTAAAGAATACAATGGATACAAGGTAATCAACGGAGACGAGACAGACCTTAGATACTACGACCCATACAATGTGGTGGTAGGTCTGAAGGCTAAAGGAAAGGCAAAGAAAGATACAAGCGGATTCGTAATTCAAAACTAAATACTATGTACACTAAATTCACTGAAGACAACATGATTGTCTACGAGACTCAGCCCGAAAGCTACGAGCAAGACATCAAGGTACACTATCGTATCGAAATGGAAGATGGATACGGAAAACTATTCAAGGTGAGGACTAGCGACAAGCTAGATATCTACGAGAAGGATGAGAAGTGCTGCCTATGGAATAACTACGAGGAATTCGATGGAGTAGAATACGACACCAATCTATTTTGGTGGGAGGAAGACATCTTGAAAGACCTATTCGTAAACATCAAAAAAATATAACCTTCAATAAAATCTTTAGTAATCATTATTCACCTTTGTAAAAAAACAAAACTAAATCAAATGGAATTACAACAAGTTAAGATAGTAGACCATGTCAGAAACGGAAATAGAATATGGTATGTCATACCAAACGAATTATATAAAGAATTTTTCAATGACCAAGATGAAAAATATATGGTAGATACAGGAAGGTTTGAAGATAAGTATCGTAAGTATATGACCAATGGATGCATGAATGAAATACAATTGTACGCTGAAATAAAATAACAAATCATTAACTATTATTTATTCACCTTTGTAAAAAATCAAAACACATGAACAACTTCGCAAACGACATCCTCGCAGCAACTTTCAACGGACTGACTCTCAATGACCCAGCAAACTCAGAAAGGGTAGCAACTATGCTAGACAACTACGGACTCAGATGGTCTGTATCCAAGCAGCCACTCCTCCTTCCCGATGGCAGCGACACTCCTTACTTTGCAGTGGTAAGAGATGACAACAACCAAGTATTCACCACATGTAAGGACAGCTATGTGCCCTATCAGAACAGCGAACTAGCTGAACTGCTCATCCGTATCTCAGACAAGACAGGGTACGAAATCCATAGCGGTGGTGAGTTCAATGGTGGTGGCAAGGTATACCTTCAGCTGAATACGGGTAACGAAATCAATGGAATTGGCAAGAACAAGACCAAGGTGAAAGGCTTCGTGACTGGCATCAACGGGCACGACGGAACTACCTCTCTGAAGTGGGGCTCAGTTAACTTCACCATCTGTTGCAGGAACACCTTTGCAGCAGCTAAGGGTAGGCTACAGAATTCTGCTAGGCATACGTCATCCATACACGATAGGGTAGAGAAAAGCATTCGTGAGATTGAAGGCGTAACATTCCAAGAGAAGACCATCTTCGATACCTTCATCAAGCTATCTGAAGTACCTGTAACCAAGCAGAACATAGCCACCATTGTCAAGAACGTAACAGGTGTAGACATAGACATGCCACGCAGCAGAGCAGAGGAACTGCACAGCAGCTACCTCATCAATCGTGCGGGTGAACTGACATCATCCATAGCATCTGAGATGCAGAGCAAGGGTGACACCTTGTGGGGGCTGTTCAGTGGTGTGACACACTACACGTCACATGTAATGCCTACACCAAATCGTGAGAACTCACGTACAGAGTCCAAGTATGTAGGTAATGGTGCAGACATTGACAACGAAGCATATGCAACCATCGTCAAGTTTGCACGTATCTAAATCGTACAGAGGGTGGGGAGAAATCTCCACCCTATTTTATAAATCACAAATCTAAAAATCAAAACCATGACAAAGCAAGAACTCATCAGCACACTGAACACAGGCGTTAGCGAATTCGCATTCATCCCCGTATCCAAGGTAATTGAACTTGTTAACTCTCTTGAGGAGACAACCCCATCAACAGAAGGCTTAGATGAAGCCGTAGGGAATGTACTTAAAATTGTAAGAGAATGTGTTGAAGATGTCACGTGGAGTGACTACGTAGATACTGATAATGTAAGATTGAGCCTTAGTGGTAACGAGATTTATGTTGACGAAGTAGAATTCAATAGCTATGAATTCACTAGAGACTTTATGAGGAATATCATGGGCTGCCTTGATGAACTGAACAATAACAAAGAGGACTAAATGGTGGGGAGCAATCCCCACTTCTTTTTAACTATCATCAAACCACACACATGGATATCAGAACCCAGCAACGAGAAATTGATAACGCAAGAGAAATCCTAAAACACTACGGATACTACGTTGATAACCTATGGCATATAGAAGATGTATTCCCAAAGCATGACTGCTCAGATGAGGAAGCATACCAAATCCTTGATGATGCCATGCAGAACGAGGCTACATACAGCCAAATATGGATGTCTATTGATTATGCAATTGAGAATAAAAAAACCAAATAAAACCACACATCATGAAATATTCATACTTTCTTTTTTCAAAACTATTCGACCACTACCACACGACAAATGTTCCATACGATATTCTATACGAAGAGGTAATGAACATGTACCACGACTTCCTTGAATGGGACATCAAGACAAACATGAACAAACACATCAGCGAATACGACGCTATGTGCGAATATCTTGCAACACATGCTCCAACATTTGAAAACGAAACAATATGAAAAAGGAAACAACTAGAGAACGACTCGTTGATGCAATCATTGAATTGGGTGGAGATGAGTTTGAACATTCCGACGACTACATTAAACTAGCCAAAGAGTCAGAAGATGAACTCATCAGTAGACTAATTGATATCGCAAACTATTATCATGATGAATTAAATGCATAACCATGAAAATCGAAGTAACATCAGAACAAGCCGTATACGTAACCATAGGAGACTGGGTTGTATACATAGACAACAGCACAGGAGAGAGAATAGTAACACAATGGAATGAAGAAAAATGAAGCAGTTCTATAACGTATACTATATAATCCTCCTATCTGTAATCATATACTGCCACATCAAAATCAGAAAGCGATGAAGAAGGCAATCATCATCTATTGGGGCATCCTATTCTCCGTAATTATTTACTACCACATAAAACAAAGGAAATGAAAATCTACTTAATCAACACCAAGCAACTGACAGAAGAAGAGGCAGACCTCTACCTACCAAACATATCCGATGATAAGTTTATAGAGATAGCCAAACGCTCAGGAGACGTATACACAGAGAGGGGTTTCGAGAACGCGTACAACCAAGATGTGCTGTTCGACTTCTCCAATTCATACATCAGATTTATTGAAGAATAATTTGATTGTTTGCAAACATTAACTTAACTTTACGCACATGATATCAGAATCTGTATACAAAACATGTCAAGACCTTCTGATGATTGCATCATCTAAAGCAGGAAGGTATGAAGCTCTTATAGAGTTTGCTATAGAATCCCTAAACGAAGATAGCCCTGCGTACAGGGAGCGTATATCAAAGTATTTAGCCAACAGATTACAAGAAATTAAAAACGAACAAAACGAAAAAATTAGCCAATTATGATTTACAAAGTAATCGGAGAAAGAACTCTCCAAAACTCTACAGAAGTTGACAGACACATCCGTGAATTCGATAACTACACAGATGCCAGTGACCACTACGCACTAACATTCGGACAGGTTTCAGAAGACATGTCTGACATAGGTGGTGAGTTTGTTATAACACTTGTTGCAACATCCGATGACAACAGCGGAGAGGTACTCAAAAGACATGTAGCATCAACAACCATTTTACTATGAGCGGAATAGAAAGACTATCCACGGCTTTAAACCTACTCAAGACATTTGATAAGCACATCCACATACAACTTATAGGAGAACTTGGGTGGGCTTCAATCCCAGAAGCATACGAATTCATGGAGTCTTGGGTAGTTGACTCACACAGAATAGATATCTACAAACTCAAGGGAAACATCATCGTAAACATATCCGATGTTGGTCTCTTTCAAATCATGTAAATGCCAAACCCATACATATTCCCCGGCCTCAAGGGTGCTAGGTTACCCGTTCAGTTATTCTTAAATAAAACACCTCCCGAAAAGATAGTAAAAGTTACATGCGAAGTCATAGGTATAGAACACAATGCATTCGTAGGTAAAGGAAGGAGAAAGGAGGTATGCGAGGCTAGACACATAGTTTCCTACATCCTAGTCAAGAAGCTATCAATGACTCTAGAAAAAGCAGGTTCTCAGTATCTAGGTAACAGAGACCACACCACAGTCATAAACTCAATCCGTAAGTTCAATAATCTGTATCAAACGGAGGAAGACTTCAGAAACAAGGTTCATATAATCCTAGACAATATAAACGTATGACGAACGGACAAATGGAGTCTCTCCACCTCATCTATGTCAATGTATGTAACGGCCTGACATACGCAGACAACCTACTACTAGAGGATATAGGTAAACCAGCACGGGACTCTATACGAGTCATCAGAGACAGGCTGTATTGGATAAAGAATGCCATCAACATCAAGGTTGGTGTAGACCTGTCCAAGAACTTTGACCTTCTGAGATTTGATGAGGTACTCAGGCTCATGACAACGCTCAATCAGAAGCAACAAGACGAACTAGAATCAATCATTGTAGAATACCTAAAGACACTCAAATGAACTTCACACGACGCTACGTAAAGCTACCAATCAAACTAATCAATCAAGAGCAACAAATGTTAACTGGTGTTGAGGAGACCATTGACTCATACGCCATGATTAACCCTATGTCCATTGATGTGTACAGGCCATCCATGGAGAACGAGGGACATGCTATACATGTAGACTTTAGGTTTGGTGGTTCGATGATTGTATACATGCACATATCAGAATTTGAAGAACTACTAAACAAACACCAATCATGAAGACACCACTAACCATCCTCATGGAGGCTATAGAACTGACTCCTGCCAACACAACAGATGCAATGCTGTACAGAAGGGTAATCATAGAAGCCATCACAGACCTAATCGGATACGAGAAGGAACAAATAAAGATGGCTTGGGAGGATGGGCAGGGCAACATACCACACTTTGCATCTTGGTCTGATGAAGACTACGAGGATGCAGATGAATACTTCAACAAAAACTATGAACATGCTAAAAGCACTACGAGACGCTATTATTCCAAGAGAGATAATTAACCCCAAGTACGGGCCTATGTACTGCCACCACCCACTGAACGATGAACTGAGAGACAAGCTGTTAGATAGCCTGTTCGAGGAGCAGAAGAAGATACTGAAGAAGAAGAGCAACGACTACGCAGGTGAAGACTTGCTGTCGAACTTTAGGTTGGCTGGTATGATTGTCAACCAAACATCGAAGCACCCTGACGCTATCAACTGCCTTAACCTAATCGGTACTAAGGTGGCTAGGCTTGGTCAACTGCTGAACACAGACAAGACAGCTGAGAATGAGAGCATACAGGATAGCGTGATAGACTTAGCAAACTATGCTGCTATATTGTACATGATTCTAAAGATGGAGCAGTGAAAGCTAAGTTTATAACGTGCTGTAATTGTAGGTCTAAGTTTACTCAGACCATATACAAGAAGAAGAAGAGTATACCAATTTGCCCTAAGTGCAAAACAGATAATAGACATGTGCGGAATTGATTTCCCTTGTACCGTTGTCTCGCGGTTGGGTTAGACATAGCTATCTTGACATTGGCTTCTGCACATGGAGCAAGTTCACACCACTAAAGATAGCAGGGAGGCTTAAGGTTGTGCCAGAACAACCTACATTTTTAAA
>Ga0315904_10012425_pt1 | contig 10753 bp, 15 predicted proteins | sample LakEriMetagenome_6_FD_203529 | JGI IMG/M metagenome (GOLD analysis project Ga0315904, IMG submission 203529) | Freshwater fungal communities from buoy surface, Lake Erie, Ohio, United States - Buoy 12 MA120 | ecosystem: Environmental > Aquatic > Freshwater > Lake | place: USA: Lake Erie, Ohio... | reverse complement strand
TTCCGACGACGTTGAGCAGATGGTGGCCGAGCAGTATTGGGCGAACCCTGATCAGATCATGGCCACGTACGAACCAGAAGTGTTCGCCAACGTGGCGGTCGATTCGCGGGCGAATGATTGGCGTCGTACCCAGCGAGTTCAAAAGGGTGAAGGTGTTCGCCTCTTTCGCACACCTGACAATCTGGCCGTTCCTGGTCGTCAGGTGTGTTCCATCGATTCACTTGAAGAATTTGTCATCGACGCAGTTACTGTTTCGTCCGACATTGCACAGTCAACTGTCGACGCACTTCAGATTCTGGAAGCGCTCGACCTTCTCGACGAGCATCAGCGCCAGCTCATCGTGCTGGTGAATTTCGCGGGCTACACCGTGGTCGAGGCTGCTCCCATGGTTGGGCTTTCTCGTTCGTATGCACAGCGTCGACTAGGCGCCGCACGCGCTGCGATCATTAGCTACGTCATCGCGGCCTGAACTCTGTTCGCAAACTTGGCCTACATCTCAGGTTCGGATGCTTCTAACTGCTCGCGTGAGAATCCCAGTTCGCTAATCACCTCATCGAGTGGAATCCGTCGTCCGCTGTCATTTGCAAGTCGGTCAGAAATCACCGCGACATCTCGGATGTCCTCTTCGAGTTCCAACAGCGCGCTCAGTCGTTCCGGATGGATCAGAACGGCGATCTTCTCGCCCTCATCCTCGATGAAGACGTAACCCTCGGGATTGACCAAATCAAAAAGTCCAACAATTCCCAGGCGGGCAGCTTCATCGACTGAGAGCTGATGTGATCCGGAGTGACGGGCGGAAATGAGTCAATTTTAGAAGCTGGGTTCGATTTTCGAAATTGATTTTTCACGATCTATGGAAATTTCTGCAGATCGCTATGCACATTTCGGCGGCGGTCGTGCGTTCCTTCTTCAGATAAGGCAATAAGTGCCTTGGTGCACGCAAGCGCATTTGCTCTCGCAGCCTGAGCCTTCAGGTTGAGAGATGGCTCTGGCGGGAGCCAGACGGGCCGTCCCCGGCGGAGGGGGCGGCCCGGTTTTCGTTTTCAGCGTTGTTCTGCACGATCTGCGATTCGTCGCACAAAATCCCCGAGGAATTCGTCGACTAGTTCATCGGGATAGGCCAAGTAATAGAAGTCAACAGCTTGCTCGGCCGATCCAAATCCCGAACGGGGCCACAATCTTTCAAGATCCTCGAGATCACGATCTCGCGCTGCGTGAAGCTTCATTAAGAAGAGGTCTCTCATCGATACGCCGAGAACCACCAACTGGGCACGAGCCAACTCGATTTCACACGTTGATTGATCGAAAGTTGCAGGAGTAAACGCTTGTGAGCGGTTATTCAGCCACGATGGATCAAGATCTCGGTACTGCGCAACTGCAGCAGCGGCCGTGCGGACCACGGGGCTTAACCGGCTGATTGAATCCACGTCGGTCGTTGCCGAACGAATGCCGCGCAATGCGAGTAGCGCTCCACCCGTGATCACGATTACTGATGGAGCCGCATCGGACGGCAACTGCGCTGCGAGTTCGTCAAGTAGTAGGTGGATCTCAGTTGCATCGAATTCCACGGCACCCCACTACCAATCAGCGAATTCTCCAAAGGCTGTCGGCGGTGAGGAAAATGTTTCGAGCAGCGAGTTGGGGCGGCGTAGTTGCACGAGCCCGTTTCTGCAGTCTCGGCGTTCCTGGTGAGATCCATTCAGAGTCATCCGGCCTGACTTTCCCAACCCACTTCGGGCGAGGAAGGTCACAATCGTCTCGAATCTTTTCGGCGATTCCAGCTAAGAGATTGTCGATCATGAGCGAACCGCTCGGTGCGGGTGTTCGCGACGTCGAAGGCGCACTCCACTCGGGGTGCCGGTGAAGCTGATCGAGGAACGAGCGAAATGCCGTCCATCGCGGCCGTGGTTGGCCGTCGGCGTCTGGCCGCCATTCGGTGGAGAGGTCGGCGATGGACGGGACCGATTGATTGGCAACTGCTAGCGACAGCTGGCACCCGGTCATATCTAGAAGCTTCGAGAGCATCCCTATTGTCGGGTCGACCTGGCCACTTTCAATTCGGACGACCGTCGACGCGGCGACGCCGGCGCATTCGGCAAGTTCGCGGATCGAGAGCCCTGCGGTTATCCGGGCATCTCGGAGAAGATCTGCGGGCGTAGCCATGGTGTAAGCATAAATGAGTACATCTATTTATACAATGCTGTGAGTATTGAGTTCAATCGATCGAACTCTCGGGATTCATTCGACCAAGGGCCTTTTGAATTCGGTCGACTCGACGGCCAATGTCCGAACGGCGCACGGGGTCGTTGATTCGACCGAGACGCACTCCGGCCAGCAAATAGGCAAGGTCTTCGGTGCGCGCTTCAACCGTGATCACTTCGCACACTTCGAAATTCCCGCGCCCGACATCGCGCACGACGATTCGGTGTTCGGGTTCGCCTTTGACTTCTACAACGATCTTTCCGCAGTCGGTGAGGTCGCCGGTCTTTGCGTAATCCTGCAACCGACGCGGCAGGAGTTCGCCAGCATCAAGTTGTTTGAGAAGTCGAAAGACTTCCCTTACGACCTCTGGGGAACGCTTCGCGATTCGACGAAGATCCTCCACCGCTTCATCGAGGAACGTGACGTTCGCGTACGAACGCGACTTTCTTGTGCTCACAGAGATTCGAGATCGATGCCAAGTTCTGTAGCGACCTCGGCCAGTGACGTGCGGTTGCCGGTGTCGGCAGCAAGTCGCTCACGGATTCGTTCTGCAATGGCGATGTCTTCGGCCACATCGAGCAGCAGCTCGAAGGTCGCATAGGGAAGCAGCACGGCTTCGGCCTGGCGGCGGTCTCCGAACACCACTGGCTCGGCATCGATGCCCTCGGCTCGGAACCGAGCAACGTGGGTAGTGAGCTGTTCTCGAGCGCTAGAGATCGTTTCCGGCATGACCAAACTCCTGTACAGGTTCCTGTACATATTACCGGGTGCCCTCCTCAGACCACAAGGGACACACGGACCATTCACCCCGTGAGGCCGCAGCCGGCGACTCGGGTCGGAAGTACATTCGAAAGAGGCGGATCGACGGAGGCAGCGGTGTTCGAGAAGTTCAAGGCCAAGCGGGCAGCGGCGAAAGCCGAGCGGGAAGCAAAGGCCGAAGCGGCGAGGGCGGCCAAGCTCGCCGCCGAACGCGAATCAATGCGCGCCGACATCGTCGAAGAACTCGGGTTTGCCGAGGCTCGACTTGATGCGGTGAAGAACTTCCACGGCGTGACCGGCGCCGATAAGCCCGACGACATCAACGTGGTGGTGAAAGCCGGCGAGTCGATCTATTGCCATGTGACCGATGCAGTGCTGGTTGAACCACGCAAAGGTCCCGGTCAGTGGAAGGGTCGCAGTCAGGGCATTTCCATGCCGATCCCTGGCACACGATTGCGCTATCGAGTTGGCGCGTCGAAGGGATCGTTTCAGCAGGGCGAGGAAACGCCAACGCCGATTGACACCGGAACGTTCACCGTCACCAGCACGCGCGCCATCTTCGCGGGACAGAAGCATTCACGTGAATGGGCGTGGTCGAAACTGCTGAGCGTCACGAACTACGACCCAGGCTGGACGGCGATGGCGGTGTCGAATCGTCAGAAGATCAGTGGTGTTGGTGTCGATAGCGCGAACCGCGAGTTATTCGAGTTCTGGATCGATCTTGCCGTTGCGCGGGCAACTGGTGACATCGAGTCACTCGAGGCCGATTGCCAGAGTGACGTTGATCAACTAACCGAACAGTTGAACTCGCTTGGTCCGGCGCCGAGCGCTGCTGGCGAATTACCGCCGGCGACTTGAGTTCCTGCAGTAGTGCGGTGTCAGTACGAGCTTGAATCGGAGCTGAACGCTCCGATGAGCACCAACACCATCCAGATCAGGAAGAGTCCGATGGCGACGGCGCCGCAGATTGCTCCAGCCAAAGCCATGCCTCGGCCTTGAAGTGCACCGCCGGACTCTTCGACCTTCTTCTTGCCGATGACTCCAAAGATCACGCCAAGAATTGCTGGGACAATTCCGATTCCGCAAAGAACGAGTGTGGCAAGTCCCGAAATACCGCAGACAAGTGCAGCGATTGACATGCCATCGTTCTTCGGACCAGCAGGCGCGTAGTACGCCTGCTGCGGCGCCCCATAAACAGGTGGCGCGGGCGAAGCAGGTGGTGCCGGTGGATACCACTTACCGTCAGTTGCCTGCCACCAACCTGGGCCTTGCGATGCGTCGCTCATTTAATTCCGCCGTTCATCATGCTGAAGCGAGTTCGCACCAGCGCGTGGCGACAACGCTAGTCAATTCGAATTCGCAAAGGCAGCAAAACGCGAATCGACCCGACGTGCGGGAGCGCCGGGTCGATTCCAAAAGAGTGAACGTCGAGCAAGCGGGCGGTCGCTGCTCAATCGTCACTCACTGAACTTGTGAAGCAATCAGCCCTGCTGCAGTGACTGCGGAACAACACTTCCCGGCGTGGTTGGCGCTGTCGGCTCGATCGGAATGGCGTTATCGGGCCTCATCTGGCCTCGGCCTTGACCCGGCATCATTTCGTCACCGGGCATCATGCCGCCCTTCTGACCGCCGCCACGTTGATTTCCCATCCCAGGTCGTTGCTGCTTTTGTTCCATTCGATCTTTGTCGCCGCGGCCTCCGTGGCCATCGTCGTCATCGAAGGCGATCCATCCGATCAGCAATCCAAGGAGCAATGCCACGACGGCAGTGCCGCCCGCAATCGCCGCAACGACGCCTTTGCTTGCGCCGCTCGAGGCAGCAGCAGGCGCCGGCGGTGGCGGAGCTGCCGCTTCGGTAGCGGCCGTAGGCGTTTCAGCAGTTGCCGAGGACTCGGTGGCCCCGGAGGTTTCCGGTGTCTTGTCTTTTGAGTTCTTTCCCATGACTCACAGGATCACCGCTGAAGGTGAGAGGAAGGTGTGAATCCGGTACGAATCGGGGAACAGTTCAAAATTTCTCAGAAATCCGCTGCGCAGTCGGGACACCAATCCTCGGGCGTGCAGCACCCGCACCAATCGCAGCATTGGCAGCAGAACACCGCCGCCATGAGCTCCTGGAGTTCTTCATTCTGAGCGGCATAGGCGCGCTCGAGACGTCGTTCACGACCTCGAGCGCGCCTCCACCCAATGAACAATGCACCAGTGAGCAGACCCATCAGTCGCTCAACTCAACGATTGATGGTTGCGCCGGCGATTGCGGCAACGGTGTGCATGTGCAGATCGGCTACTCCGCCAAGTGTCAGGTTCGACCCGACGTAGCCACCAGCCAGCACGAACGCGACTGGCGTGTTCGTGCGCTCGCACCATTCCGCCACGAGCAGCTCTCGCTGCTCGAGTAGTTCGGACGTAAACCCACGAGTCGAACCAGTGGAGCCGCCTTCTGCCGGGTCCATGCCTGCGTTCAGCAGAAGCAGATCAACGGAACCGATGTGCTCGAGCATTTCAGCAATCACACCCAGATACGTGTCGGGATCTGTCGTGATCTCCAACTTGTGACGCTCCTGGCCCGATCGCCATGCGTCGTAACCGTCGGTTGAAACATCACCGATTCGAATCAACGGATTGTTCCCGAGAATGTCGAACGTTCCGCCACCGCAGTGTGCATCAACATCGAGAATGCCGACGCTCTTTGCGCCGTTCTGCAATGCGACCAGTGCTGCAATCGCCAGGCCGTTGATCGTGCAGAACCCGGCGCCATGACCGGCCTTGGCGTGGTGGAGCCCTGATGACAGTGATCCAGCCCGGCCTGACTTGAGAGCCTCGCGTACCGCAGCAATGACACCGCCAGTTGATGCGAGAACCGAAGCCACAACCTCTTCGGACCATTCGCCGAGTGCGGCCGATGCAACGTCGTATGGCTCTCCCGAAAGGATGGCCTCGATGTACTCCGCCGTGTGGGCGAGGAGCAGCTGCTCAACAGTTGCCGGCTCGGGACTCACCAACTTGATGTTGGGGAACTGATCGAGGATGCGCTTGGCGACCTCGTCTGCCTTACGCACTGTCTCGAGTCCTCCACCCGGAACCACGTAGGAGTCGTTGTAAAAGATTGGGTAATTCATAAAGCCGCCTTTCCGCCGCTGTTGTTCGTACTGGTGAAACGCACGAAACGTCCCAAAATGTGCACAGGCCTCACCGGTTGAGCACCTGTTCCCAGCCCAACGGGATGTCCGCCCTGTCTCGGTACATCTCTCGGTCGGCCAAGACCATCGATTCGCCACCCTCCTGGAGGGCAATCACTCTGCAGTGGGGCTCGAACATGTCCCGAGCCAAATCGATGGCCATCGACACCGTCAGGGCAGGGATGGTTTCCTCGACCAGGACATCGTCTGCCTCAATGAGGATCCGCGCCGCCCGAACGGTGAAGCCGCCGGACAAACCTTCGACGAATTCGTCCTCCCGTTGCAACGAGTGAATCGGGAGCCCCTCGGCCTCGTGACCACGCACTTGCTCAATGGCATCTTCCATCGTCAGTGCATACGTGAAGCCATCAATTTCATGACCCCAGAAGTGGTCACGCCATACTGCGACAAAGGCTTTCTTGCCATCGGTTCGACCCAAATTCTCGGGGTCGATGAAATCCATCCACTTTTCGTCTTCAAACTCCATGCGTTCTCCTCTCGTAGGTGGCCCGAGGGCCAGAAGAAGGAAACGCACGAACTCGCAAGAAATGTGTACGGTCATTCCGACGACGGCGGAAGGCACAACATGGCAAAGCAACCCTCAGTAACGATTTTGACCTCGCGCTATGACAAAGCGCTGACGATGGTTCGCACTCTTCAGAACGGCGAGGCCCGCAAGGGTGGAGGAACCGTTCCCTATCTTTCCCACTCGATCGGGGTAAGCGCGCTCGTGCTCCAATATGGCGGCACCGAGGACCAGGCCATTGCGGCGCTGCTTCATGACGTCGCTGAGGACAATGGCGGCGAGCGCATGCTCAGCGTGATCGAAGCGGAATTCGACTCAAAGATCGCCGGCTACGTGCGAGACCTCTCAGATTCTCTCGTTGAAGACAGCGGAAACAAACAAGCCTGGTATCCGAGAAAACAGAAGTACATCAAGACCTACGACAAGAAACGCCGTGCGGTGCTTCTGATCTCTGCCGCAGACAAGCTTCACAATGTCCGGGCCATGGTGAGTGACCACAAGTCAGTAAAAGGCCAGCTTTGGCTTCGGTTCGATAAAAAGGTCGAAGCTCCAGCCGAGTTCAAGCGCACCCAGCAACTTTGGTATCAAAGCCAACTTGTCAAAGTCCTCAATGAACGACTTACGGGTGTTCAGCCATATGGGGCCCAACTTGCTAGGGATCTTCAGGACGAACTGACTGCTCTCAAACAGAGCATCAGCGACCTCGAGGGCGTTTCGATCGAAGACCTCGACACAGCGGTCAATTCCTTCTCTGGCTGAAACCGCACACCACTCCCACTTCGTGCGTTTCCCTAGTGAAGCGAACAACACGGAAGGGGAAGTCATGGATGAGATTCAGGCCTACTTCGAGGGGCAGATCACGTTCGAGGAGCTCAGCGAATTCGCCAAGCTCTTTGTCACCAATCTCCATGCCAGCAATGTGACCTCTATCAATAGGGGTTTCGGCATCATCGACCGCACCGGCGATCAAGACCCGCACGGCCCTTTCGTTCGCATCACTTGGACGATTGATGCGCTCTCCGGTCCTAATCGTGAATGGGTATCGGTTGCCCAACTCACTGACGCAGTGTTGGCCGACATGCACGTGGCCGAGTGGGTCACGAAGATCGCGGGCTCATCCGAACCTTCTGAACTTCAGCGAGTCATCACCGTCATGGTCGACACCTGGTGTTCGATGCTTCTCACGGACGAAATCGTTGCCGACTTCGGTATCGAACTTTCCTTTGACGAGAACGGCCCGGTCTGGCGGACAATCCATCGCCCCAACATGGTGCGAACTGGTGTCGAAGCTGCACTTATCGATCACCTGATCAACACGTACGGCGGCAATCCACTTACCGATGTCGAGGGGCGTTTACAGATCCAACTCGCCGAGTTCGACGTGTTCATCGGCCGCGACTCGAGCGCTGAACGTTCTGCGTTCGCACTCACCGAACGCCCGATCGTCGCCAGCGTTCTCGCTGGGGTTGAACTTGATGGTGATCGTTGGCGTGACGTGGTCACCGAATGGGTGAATCATCCGACTCGACCCGAGGGATTCCTCGTCGAGCTCACTGCCGGCACCGGCTATCAGGTGTGGGTCGATCGAGTACTTGATGGCGATGTAATTCAACAACTCGACGAACTCATTGAGCATTCTCGAGCAGTGATGACTGCACTGGCGCCCTGGGAACTCAATCCCCCGCGCAATTGATTTCACGCTGTGCACATTTCCCCTCCAATCGTGCGTTCCCCTCATATGAAAACGACACAGAACATCTCAGACCCAGCGGCTTGGCATCGAATCCTTTGCCACATCAACGATTGGCTCGCCGTCTGCGGCGACCTCGACACCACCCGCCCCGAAATCGGTAAAGCGCAGCTTCAAGCGTGGATCGACGAAGGCATCACCGACATCATCGACTTGCGCGGCGAGTGGAGCGACGAAAACTTCGTCGCCACCTACGCCCCCGAGATCAACTACCACTACCTCGGCACTCATGACGACGGCGGTTGGCAGGAAGACGAATGGTTCGAAGCCGGTCTTAACGCCATTCGCACCGTTCAAGAACTCGGCGGCAAAGCGGTCGTTCACTGCCACATGGGTGTGAATCGTGCCCCGTCAATGGCCTACCGCATGTTGCTCGATTCCGGCCATGACCACATCGAGGCTCTTGAACTCATCCGTGATGCCCGACCGATTGCCGGCATCATCTACGCACCGGCAGCGATCAGTCATCACCTGCGCAGCAACGGTGTTGACGGTCTCACCGCCACCGAACGCAAGGTCCAGGTTCGCAACTGGTTAAACGACAACCCGGTTGATCTCTACTGGGTGATATCCCGAATCCGACAGAGCGAGAACTGAACAATCCTCCGGTTACTGCTGGAAACCCATTGTTGAAATCGTCGAGAACCGATTTCCGCATCCAGTGCAGAACGTGTTGCCAGGTCGACGCTCACGACCGCATTGTCCGCAGAAGCGCGCAGGACCAGACGCATCGAGTTTGCCGCCTGCCTCCGTTGCCACTGCAGTTGCTGCAGTAGCGACTTCTGCCTTCATCACAATTTCTGGTTCGATCACCGGTTCCGGCTCAAGGGCAACAAGTCGAACAACGAAATCGGACACGTTCCAGGTGATGGTTTGCCCGCCCGAGAATTGAACAGTCACTTCACCGCGCGAAATCGCGCCGACCGTCGCTACACGAGCGATCTGATCGGAAACCACGAGTTCGTCACCAACGACTAGTTGGCTTGGCGAGACCGATTCAGGTCGAACGTTCAAAGGGATCGTTCCGCTCCATGATCCGAACGAGTTCCCACGAGCCACGACTCGATATTCGAAGAGCTCAGGGGCAACAGTCACGGACACTTTGGTTCCCTTCTCCCCCTCGATCACGAGCACGCGCTCTTCAGTCGACGTCCGGAGGACAGCTCGAACTGTCCACCAATCAAGTTCAAGAAGAACATCTCCTGGACGTAAGTCACGCACTTTTGTTTTGTTCGGCATTCCACAAATCCACTTAGGAGATCTGAAAGGCGTCGAACTTTGTCCGGTTCGCAGGCGCGTGATCAGTTCCGGCTTTGTCAGGCTCAGCGTCCCGCCGGTCTCGAACAACACGAGTAAGCGTGACGGGTAGCCGGTCTCAATCACGGCCCTAACTGTCTCGACTCCACTTTCAATCTGCACGACGTCGCCTGCAGACAGCGAAGTCACCTTTACTTCTTCCGCCATATTCTCTCCACCGCCGAAGATTGACGTGCCATTCATGGCACGTCCCTGAACTGATCGGTACGCTAACTCGGCGGAAGTGAATTCTCCATTGGCGACTACTCCGCTACATGGCGACAAAGGCGGAATCAGTGGCTACCAACGAGAAGCTTTGTCCATCAGGGCACCCCAACCACCCCGACGATCAGTTCTGTGGCCTCTGCGGGCAGACCCTCGCCGTATCCAGCGATTCTCCGCGAACAACCATTCTCTATTGCACTTCTGGTCATCCCGCTTCCCCCTACGACCTTCACTGCGGTCAATGCGGAGCCCCGGTGCGCCCGCCGATTGTTCCCACCCCTCCAACACGACCAAACCCTCCGACTCGACCCGTTGTCCGGCCATTCACCACTGCGATTCCGCCACGCCGATCGAACACAACGAGGAACGCTCTCGTTGTCGGTGGAATCGCAGTGCTCTGCATCATTCTCGTTGTAGCGGGCGGGCGTGCAGTGAAGGCAAGCCGTTCAAGCTCCGGAGGCTCCTCACCTGCTGCGTCTCAGATTCGATCGGAATCTGAACTTTCACGGATGCTGCTTACCGAAGCAGACCTGGCGTATGACTGGTCTGAAATCAGCCAATCAGGTTCATCTTCCGGATCGGTTTTCTGCGCAGGCGTGGACGACGCTCTTGAAACAATCGACCAGAAATACTCAAATTCGAATGACGTCTTTGCTCACTTCTCAAAATCAGATTCCGGACCGCTAATCGATGAAGCACTGATAAGCCCGTCATCTTCGAAGTACTACTCGGAAACAAAGGCTGCTGTTCGATCGTGTCTTGGGAAATCTTGGACTATCCAGAGTTCCAATGGAGTTCTTGACATCGACATGCTCGACGT
>Ga0315904_10012423_pt1 | contig 10756 bp, 10 predicted proteins | sample LakEriMetagenome_6_FD_203529 | JGI IMG/M metagenome (GOLD analysis project Ga0315904, IMG submission 203529) | Freshwater fungal communities from buoy surface, Lake Erie, Ohio, United States - Buoy 12 MA120 | ecosystem: Environmental > Aquatic > Freshwater > Lake | place: USA: Lake Erie, Ohio... | reverse complement strand
CTTGCACCTGCAATGCCGCCTCTAATAATTGATGCACCAACATCACCATCTGTTGCAGCAGCTTGCACACCACTGGTAATTGCTGAAGCAATAGCACTATCAACCACCTTATCGCCAGTAAAAGAAGCATCCTTAAAGAATTCGTTCCCACCTGTAGAAATCAATGAATTAGCCAATGCCTTACCTACATCACCGCCTGTAAGTGTTGCAGTTGCTACAGAACGAACGGCGTTGTCTATGTAAACATTGCCAGAAATATTTGGCACGAATTGCGACACACCAAAAGATGCCGCACTGTTGAGGATGGCTTTTTCAATAGGTACGCCTTGTGCAACCTGCATACCTGCATTGATGACCGCACTGCCAAATGCCTGCGCTGTCGCTGCGGAAACACCTGCTGGCAACATGCTTGCGCCAAGCGCTTGACCAAGACCTGGTATTGCTGAAAAGCCAATAGCCATGATGCCTGGAAGCGCTTCAAAAAACTGGTCTCTTAATGTTTTTGGTTGTTCACCAAAGAACGTACCGCCAAGAGGACTGCTATCTTCAGGATTCTTTAACGGCTGAAGAATATCGCCTTTTGCTTGGTAATAAGCAACTCTTCTTGTGTAGTCTGGGTCTGTAGGATCATCTGCTGCTATAGAAAAATATACATTGCCTGACTTCAGGTCTTGTTGGGAAACACCTTTAGGATCAACCTCAACAAGTTGACCATTTACATTTTTAAGTGTTTTAACAAATGTACTTGAGTACCCTTCTGTTGACTGCCTAATCTTTGGATTTGATTCAAGTAAGTATTCAATGACTGACTTACCTGAATTAGGGTCATACTGGTTTAGTCCGCTGTAGATTGGAACAACATCAGACAAGTTTTGACCTGTAACACCAAAAATGTTTCCACCTTGCAAGGCGGCTTGACGCAACGTTTCTAATTCAGATGCGCTAGTCGCATAATTTGAAATGTTTGCAAAGTTCCCTATGTCCAAGTCTTGCGCTTTAGCTTGAGAAATCTCTGTTGGACTTAACTCTCTTTTAAGTTGGCTTTTAATTCTTTCAATAATAAAATTATCTCTAAATTCATCGTACTTTTGCTTGTCCTGATTTGAACCAAACTGGGTAGCAAAGTCTTGAAAAATTAAATTTGTGTAGGAATTAAGCGGTTCTTCACCGTCTTGCACATACTTGTCTACAACTTTTGTAAGATTTTCTATGTCTTGCTGGCTAAGATCTCTACCTATTTGTTTTTGAATAAAATTAGCTTGTTGAAGAACATAATCATTCTTTTTTGCAGACTGCGCTTCTTGCTGAGTCGCATAAATCTTGTTGTTGTAAACACGACCTTCAGCGTATGCTTTTAGTTCATTCTGATAGTTTTGCTGATAAAGCTCGTCTGCTAATCTAATTTGCTCACGTTCTTGCTCTGCGGCAACATTTGCTTGGTCAAAACTTTTAGCAAGGTCAGCAAGTGCTTTAGTTGTATAAACTTTATTGTTGTAAACCCTTCCTTGAGATAAAGCATCGTTGTAACTTGCTTGATCAGCGGCTTCTCTTGTTGGGTAAATTTGATTGTTGTAAATACGGCCTTCTTGGCTTGCAGCAAGTTCTGCTTGTATTCTTGTTTGTATTTCGTTAGCAACACGTTGTTGGTACTCAGTAGAGTTGGGATCGTACTGAGACCTCCAAGCAGCCCTTTCAGTTTCTTCAATCTGCTGATTGCGATTTGTATCTACAAAGTTAGCATCTGCCTCGCTAGCAAACTGACCAACCCACCACGGTTGTTGTACGACAGGAGCAGGAGGAGGTGGTATGGTTGCAGCGCCTGAGCTAACAAGATAAGCATCTGCCGATGAAACCCGTCCATCTTTATTGACATCGTAGCGCAGGTCAACAGGCTCAAGGCGTACAGCCATGCGCATAATGCGATCTATTTCTGCTTGCAATTCAGCATTCGATGTAGCCATATCAAAGCCCTAAACGATTGATGATTGATTGATGAACACTCAGATGTCCTTGCAACCATTCATAAAAATCATCTTCTTGGTTCCAGTCTGTGTCAAACAAATCAAACGGATTCTCTAGACTCAACCTGTTTGCAAGCGCTTCATGCTCTTGGTAGTGCGACCAAAGCCAATCATCCAAGTCATCTAAGTCAGCATCACCCATTGGGTATTGAGGGATGATGATGTCTTGATCTAACAGTTGCAGGTAGAACGTACGATGCTGTTGCGCATTCTCAAAGATCATCTCTCGCAAGCCGTCTGCGTCACCAAAAACGACGTTAGAGAGATTGTCTAGGTTCATGGCTAGAACGGCCCTGACGTAGACACTGTCACACCAGAACTGGTAATAGACCACGGGCCACCACTGTTAGCCACGCTATTGTCTTTAATGGTCGATGACTGGCAAGTCAGTATTTTTGTCGTTGCCACAGCAACCAAAGGCTGCGTAGGGATCGTAGCGGAACTAAATCCAGAGCCTACGTTGAATCTTAAATTACTGATCTTGCCGTCAATGTATCTGGTCGTTTGAACTGACCCATTGCCAATAGTTGGTGGTGCGGCAGACGTTTGTATCGTACCGCCAACTGTTGTTGATGCAACTTCCGTTGTGCCAACAAACATCTTTAATGTGCCAGACACCCTTGAACAAGCAATGTAAGTCCAAGTTGACAAAGAGATTTGAGGATTAGTACCGCTAACAGTCTGTATTGATGTACTTTGGTTTCTTACAAAAACCAAACGTCTGTTTGAATCAATGTAAAACTGAACTCTTTGGCTGTACGTACTGCTTAATGTCGTTGAAAACCCAAAGTCCAGCACAGGAGCAGATATTGCAGGTGCAGCATCTAAGTAGACAAAACACTCAATAGAGAAATCATTAGAGCCAACAGCAAACGCTGCATTGGTCGGGTAAGTCACAACCCCACTATTAAAGTCATAAGAATAGTTTTGCACAGCCGGATTGCCTGCAACACCTATTGCTTTAGCAGCACCGAATGCAGACAGGATCGGCATTATGCGTACCTAGTCTGGCTTGCAAAGACGGTGAACGAACCGCTACCAGTCTTGATAAGCGTATAAGTGTAAACATCCACGCTATTGGCATTGCCTGCACTGGGGGCCGATCCACCTGACCATTTAGGCGTAACACTTGTACCGTCTACCGTAACCGCTGAGTTGTAGTAAGCCGTCCCGCCTTGTGTCACAAGATGCGTAATCGTGACACTCTGCCCTGTAGACATGATGCTGTTTAGGGCTACTGAACTTGATCCACGGATGTTAAGCGTCCAGTTGGCTGAAGCATTGCTTGTAAAGTACAGGATGGATTGTGTGGATACATCAAAGTTAACCGTACCTGTTGCCGCTGTCGCTGCTATCGTGACCGTTTCTGCGGCGGCGGATAGGCGAACCTGCATCGTCGTACCACTAACACCCAGCACCAGTTGATTGGCAAAAGATACGTTCTGACTTGCATCTATTGTTAAGCCAGTTGTACCATTTGTTTGCAAGGTAAGGATGTTTGTATTGTCTGCCGTAGAGACAATGCCAATCCCTGATGTGGCGTTGATGGTATTAGCCATTTATTTCTACCCAGTTTGTAGTTGCCTCATCCCACGAATACATATTTCCGTCCGTAGGCATAGGAACAGGAGCATCCCATTGAGCCGTGGATTCATTTAGCACCCAACTAGCAAAGGGTTGCGGAGGAACAAACGCATCAATGTCTGCTCGGTATGTATACCCAATCCCTGCGTAATTCTTACGGAATGGTGTACCGCCACCTAAATGAACTCCTGCCTGCGTGTTGTAACTTGTACGCTTGCAAACCTGCCCACGAAATTCACCGTACCATTGCTCCCAATCGCGCCCTTCTTCGCCCTCGTTTTTGCCGACAATGACTTCAGTCACGATATTGTTTTCATCTAAGAAGGCGTAGTGCGCCATTTATGCCTCCAGCCTTAAGCCTGTTAAATCCATTTCTTCCCCGACAACTCCGACAGGGAAGGTATTAAAACTCAGTGAGATTCTTGTGTCCTCGCCCTTGACCTCTGGAACCATGTGTGTCAGCGACGAAGGAAAAAGAATCAGCCTGCCTGCATAAGCCTCAAACCACCACGATTCACTGTTATAGGGGTTCCACTGTTCTGGCGGGAACTTGATCTGCTGCCAGCCGTCTTTGTAAAAGTAAATCCTGTCATCAAGGTTAGTCTGAATGTAGAACACACCTGAGATGTAGCTATTAGGATGAGCGTGTTTGTGGTGGTACTGGCCTTGCTCGCTGTAGTTGCACCAGCTTTGCGTGACTCTCAGGCTTACGTTGTGCTTAGGATTGACTGTGGCCTTGAAGTATTCCGAGACAGCATCTTCGATGAATGATCTCAGTGAGGTCAGGGCTGGATCACGCAAGACAAAGTTATTCGTGCTTGTCGTGTTGCCCATATTCGGTCTTGTCTGTAACTCACGGATGAAAAACAACTCCTCATCTGACAAGGATCTACCTAGTTCAGCAAAGCCTACAGGTATGGGAAAAAGATTGTGAACTGTCAATTCCATTGAACATTTCCCGTGCCTGCTGTTACGGTTGTAACTTTGTAACTTCCAGATGTTGCTGTAGATAGCGTCAATCCACCACCAGGATTTGAAATGGTGTAAGCGTTTGGATATTTAAGAATAACAACGCCAGACCCACCGCTCGCACCAGCAAAAGGAGCTGCTGCTCCATAGCCACCACCACCACCACCACCAGTATTAGCAGATCCTTGAGTTGGCAATACTGCTGGAGATGAAGAACCACCTGTGCCGCCACCGCCAGAACCACCAGCGCCCCCAGCATTAGGGTATCCACCCCCACCTCCACCGCCCGCATACGTTACAGATGATCCGGTTATGCTTGAAGATTTTCCACTCCCTCCAGCCCCGCCATTATTGCCAGCAGCAGCGCTGCCTGCATTTAATGCACCGCCACCGCCACCAGCAGATGTGCTTCCACCTGCGCCACCGTTTGTTCCCTGAGCCGGAGATACGCTCGGCGTATTACCTGTGCCGCCAGCGAATCCTGGGGCACACCCCCCTCCACCACCAGAGCCACCGTTTACCCCAGCCGCAAGGGCATCCCCACCCGTACCACCTGCCGCAGAGGTTATAGAACTAAATGTTGAGGCGCTTCCACCGCCGCCGACCGTAACCGTATAATTTGTTGCAATAACTAATGGCGTAAATGTTCCTTCTCTATAACCACCAGCCCCGCCACCGCCACCTCGGTTAGTCCCGCCAGCCCCGCCACCAGCAACAACAAGATATTCAACATCTAAAGCAGGAGTCGCGCCTCCAGAAAAGGCAGTGGCTATTGCCGCAGTAAGTGCGCCAGCCATATTAGGTCACCCCCGCGCCCGAAACATACCAAGTATCTGTAGCAACCTTTAACAAGGTCGCTAATCCCTTTGTCGCCACTGTCCTGTTGCCGGTTGCTCCGTTGGCTAACTGGAATGTAACGCCAGAACCTGAGATCGTAAGGTTGCCTGAGTTGTTATTCACCACAAGAATTGTTGTACCGATGTCGATGGCTGTCGTCGCGTTCGTGTTCACCGTAAGCGTCGCTGTAGAACCACCCGTAAAGTAAATGTGCTTTCCTGCATCGCTTGCCGCCACAGTAGTATTCGTGCTTTGTGGAGCGCCGATATAACCGACCTTGTTAGTACCATCCACCGTACACGATGACAGGGTTCCAGAACTTGGAGTGCCTAATGCGCCGCCAGGAGCAACGTAATCCGTCCCTGCCGTAGCCGCCGAAATCGCTGTGCCGTTACCTTTCAAGACCCCTGTGATGGAAGTCGATAAGGTAATCGCGGGCGTTGTGCTTGCGTTGGCTACGCTTCCCGCTAGGCCATTGGCCGATACGACTGATACCGTGGTTACCGTACCTGACCCAACAGACGAAAAGGCTAGCGTTCCAGCGCCATCCGTTGTCAGCGCTTGCCCGTTAGTACCATCTGTACCGGGTAGCGTGAACGTCGTGTTAGATGATGTGTTGGCAGACTGGAATGTCGTCGTTCCCGTCCCGCTGGCATTGCCTTGAAGTTTGATCTTACTCATATTCCTTATCCTAAAATCATCCAGGCTTGGCCTGTACCAACGGTTACTGAATAGCCTGTAGATACTGTGACAGGCGATACTGACAGCCCATTCGTATTACTTGTAATCGTGTAATTCTGACTGATGGTTATTTGAGACTCAAGAACAGGGCCACCCGATCCACCACCTCCACCCGATGCCCATGACAAATTACCTGAGCCATCCGTGCTTAGGAATTGCCCGCCAGAACCATAATCAGTTGGGAAGGTGTAAGTCTGTGTTGACGTTGTCGCTGCATTGCTAGGCTGAAAACGAAGCGTCTTAGTACCCGACCCTGCATCATTTGATTGCAGCTCTAAGTACCCTGACGTTCCTGCGCCTGTATTAGCAGTTACCTGAGCGTAGCCAACAAAACTAGCCTGCCCAATATCTGTAATCGTTGCCGTGGAGTTTTGAATGACTTTGCCGGTTGTTGAATCAAATCTAACAATCGCATTGTCAGTAGAACTTGCAGGGCCAGTAACATCACCAGCAGTGAGCGTTGCAAACTCAAGCGCACTGCCGCCGCTATTGACCTTCAAATATTGATTGGCTGTACCTATTGACGTTAAGCCAGTGCCGCCATTAGCAACGCCTAAAGTTCCTGTAATGCCGGTTGCTAAAGGCAAGCCTGTTGCATTTGCAAGATTAAGTGCTGATGGTGTTCCTGCATCACCATCGTAAGTCACTACGCCGCCTGTTGTTCCAACCGTAAGACCTAACGTTGTCGCAACGCCTGTGCCAAGTCCTGACACACCCGTTGCAATAGGAAGCCCCGTGGCATTTGTTAACGTACCGCTTGATGGCGTACCTAATGCGCCATTAAACAGAACAGGTGCACCAGCAGTGCCTACGGATTGGCCTAACGCTGTTGCAATCCCCGTTCCAAGGCCAGCAACACCAGTTGAGATTGGCAGGCCTGTTGTATTGGTTAACGTACCTGACGAAGGCGTACCAAGTGCACCACCTGGTGCAACGTAATCAGTGCCAGCAACAGCAGCAGCAATCACACCGCTTGTTGCCTTGACCATGCCTGTTGTCGTCGCGGCTTGAATTAGCTTACCAGTCGTGCCGCTGTATAAAGCAATCTGAGCGTTGACTGACGATGCTGGACCGACAACATCACCTGTACCAGTTACTGCGCCATACTCAAGTGCGGTGCCACCAGAATTAACACGCAACACCTGACCGGCAGTGCCTAGTGCTGTCAGGCCTGTACCACCAGATGTGATCGGTATGGCAGTTCCAGAATAACTTAGCGTGATATTCCCAGAACTTGTAACTGGTGATCCTGCTGTCAAGAATGCTGGTGGCGATATGCCCACCGATGTCACTGTGCCAGCACCAGGGGTGGTGAACCACTTCACACCTTCAGTCGTGGTTGAATCGGCAACCAGTATTTGACCGTCAGTGCCAACAGGTAAACGAACATTGTCCGTACCTGTGTAGACAATCATGTCACCCTTGGTTGTGTTTGGCGCTAGCGCATCAAACGCTGAAGTCTTATCACTTTGACCTGTACCGCCTTGGCTAATTGCAACCGTACCAGTAATCTTGGTTGCAGCAATCGATGTAATCCATGCAGGATTGGCATAACTGCCTGTCGTGTAGACACCGTTAGTTACTGTAGCTGCATTACCAAGAACATCAATATTCCATGTTCCGGTGGCACCTGTACCGCCTGTAGGAACAAATGCACCGCTTGCTCCAATAGCGGTTTGTAAGGCAGTAAGTACGCCAGTACCGAGTCCGGTAATGCTTCCAGAAGGAAGGTTAGTACAGTTTGATAGATCGCCAGAAGATGGTGTGCCAAGTGCGCCGCCAGGAACAAGATAATCAGTGCCTCCAGTAGCAGCCGACAATACGCCAGCCGTTGCTTTAAGAATGCCGGTTGTTGTTGCTCGCTTGATCACCTTACCCGTGGTGCTTGAGTAAAGTGCGATCTCATCATCAACCGATGCGGCAGGGCCATTGACATCGCCAGCACCAATCGTGACGCGTATGCCAGCAGCAGTGGTTGCACCTGTACCACCATTGGCAATCGGTAACGGTGTACCCGAGTAACTTACCGCTAAGGTGCCAGATGTTGTGATCGGTGTGCCAGCAACAGATAAGAAGGCCGGTACCGTCATCGCAACCGAAGAAACACTGCCACCTCCTCCGCCGCCCCCTGCTGCATTCTTAACGGACAGCAATTGAAAGCTAGAGCCGTCATACATGAGCGAGCAAATAGCGCCAACCACGATAGCATTAGCAGACAATGTGCTGCCATCAGGGTAGATGATGTTCTTAGCACCCTGACCATTGACGTTTAAGGTGCAAGGCCCAGTGTTCGCACTGGTTGCCTGAAACTGAATGGCAAGACCGGCTTGGTACGTTGTTGACAGACCAGAAAGCGAAACAACATAGGCATTAGTTGTGCCTGAATCTAAAGCATAGTTGCTGTAGGTCGATGCGTCATTAAGTGCCGTTGCAACCGTGCTGAAATCCGCATCCAGGTTGGCAAGCGGGATGGATGTCGTCGCCGTGGCAAATGTATTCGGGATTGTTACTGGCTTTGCCATCAGAACCTCGCTCTTAATTCATGTTCAAGCTGGAAGCCGTTGAAGGTAAATGCTGGTGCCGTGGATGTTACCGTCATGCCAAGGTATTTTCCATACATCTGAGCATCGTACTTCAGTAACTTGTACCCTTCTGTGAGTTGATACCCAGAAGAAACCCACTGTAACGTGCTTCCTGCGTTATTTGTCCACGCAATATTGTTAAAACTATTGTTTTGCCATGCAACCGCATTGCCAAGTGCAATCGATGTTGACGCTCTTGACTCACTATCAATCGAAATATTCAATTGACCGGCAACTGTGACCGGAAACGTCGCTTCAACACCAAGTTTGAGCGCTTGCTTGTCTCGAATCGGGTCTTTTAAGTCCCAAAGCGCTGTGACAACCTCAGTGGCAATATTTGCTGTCTGATCTTCGTACAGTCGATAGAATGCACCGCCTGATTCAACACCATAAGCGTTGATCAAACCATTCACCGGTGATGAATTGATGTGCGTTAAGTTACCTTGATAGCTAATAAACCATTTGCGATCAAAGAATACGAGCTGCACACGCCTATAGGTGCCGTTATCGTTGTACCTGACGTTCCATGCAGACACCAGAATGTTGTAAATCAGGGTCTGGCAACCCGTTACCGTTGAACTAAAGTCAATATTTGGGAAGATGCCGTCAAGTGCATCGCTAATTTTGGTCGTTGTTGCACCAACAAGCGCGTAAACACCATACCGATTGATGAACAGAATGCTTCTAAAGTAAGCAAAGATGCCTAAAAAAAGTTCTGTACCAATCGAAGCGCTGATATTGGTGTTGGTAAAGAGCGTCTCACCAAGCGTATTGACTCGAACGTCTGAAAAAACGTTAATAGACGACTCACCAAACACATACAAGAAGTTATTGGCCGCAACAATCTGCGTGATATCGCCATAAAGCGTTGCATCAACCAGCGTAATGTTGCCCGCAGAGATGCTTGTAAAGTCGTTATAGCTGTCTGCTGCGGTGTAATACACCGTTCTGCCATCAGCAATCCATACTCGACCTGAAAATGACTGGATTGATGTGCCAGGTTGGCTGATGATGGTTGCTGTTGCAGTCGCTGCGCCACTGGAAAAGCTAATGGCAGGCGCTGATGTGTAGCCTGTACCTGGTTCAGTAATCGTAATTGCAGTGACAATGCCACCAGAGATTGTGGCTTCTGCGGTTGCCTGAACGCCGCCGGTTTGGTTGGGTGGCCCAATGGTTACGGTTGGTGCTGCTGAGTAGCCTGAACCACCTGCGGTGACTTCAATGGTGGCAACCGAACCGACCCGAACGAGATTCGTCCCGTCGAACGTAGCGTATCCATAAGTTGTGTCAATGATGAGGACTCGCTCATTCTTCCATTGACTAATCTGAGTTCTTGTTCCGCTGAATGTCCCAGACGATGCCAGCGTAACGGGTGCGGTTGGCGTTTCCAGATTGACATACTGCGCACCTCCATTGGTGAAGAACGCAAACATGAAGGCAACACCGCCAATATTGGCTGGTGCCATGTAATGCACCGTGCCGCCCCAAGTGAAACTGGTACTGCTGTACGTGACGCGCTTTTCTTTGGGGATGACCTTCAGGTTGGAATACCCGATAGGCATGACGTTTTCAATCCAGGCAAACTCATTCTCTTGAATGGCCGTACGATTGGCCTTGGTGTTAAGCCCTTTGAAATCCTTGGTTACGTGGTAGGACTTCTTTTGCTCAACGGCGGCCATGATTACTGGATCGAGTAAGGCGTTGGTAGACGACGGGTAAAGCTAGAGTTAATGGCTGCCAAAAGTTGCTTCTTGTACTCAGCATTAAAGATCTCTGCTTCACCGTAGGACTGTTCTTTGTACTTTGCCTTGTAAGCTGCATAAAACGCAACTGGCGATGTGTAAGGCTCTAAGATCACTTCAGTTTGCGAGTCCGATGTCAGCGGTACAGGCAAAAGGATCGTATCGACCTCAATCACATAGACTTGGTCAGGCACTGGGCCAAAGTAAATCTCATTCTGGCCATAACGTGTGAACGCTATAGGACGGCCTGTGTAGTTTTGCCAGAACCGCAACTCTGCAT